>Ga0209013_10003332_pt1 | contig 14275 bp, 11 predicted proteins | sample Cruoilmetagenom2_FD_187291 | JGI IMG/M metagenome (GOLD analysis project Ga0209013, IMG submission 187291) | Oil polluted marine microbial communities from Coal Oil Point, Santa Barbara, California, USA - Sample 2 (SPAdes) (version 2) | ecosystem: Environmental > Aquatic > Marine > Oil seeps ... | reverse complement strand
TATTTTATTATATAGATTTTACCGGAATAAGCGAAAGTCAGAGCACCTTGATCATCATCGGATTTCTTATTTAGCGTCCGTCCAGAAACGGCGTTTTTTCACTCGAATCCAATGGTTAGTACCCGGTAATATACTGAATGAGCCTCGGATCCTGTAAACAATAACAGCTATCCACCGCAATGGTCCAAACCGAGTACACCATTGCCGAATTGACTCGTAAGAAGCCTCAATTCCGCGTTCAGCCAAAAGATCTTCGACATCTCTCAGGCTCAAGCAAAATCGATAGTAGAGCCACACTGAGTGGCTGATGATTTCGGCCGGAAATCTATAGCCATGGCAGGATGGCTTTTTACTATTCATGGGGATAGCCTGCCGGAATTGTACTTAACTTGATAGTACCATTAGCAGGTTAGTGTGTGCGGCTCTGCAGATACAGGATAGTCTCTGACTTTTTCAGCGCCCTCGATACGTCTTATTGCGTCCGCACTCTGCCAAGCGGCATCAGATACAGGAGCTGCTCTTCAGCCGGCAGATTCATGATTGTCTCTATACGGCTATCATCAAAAGCCCCAACCACAGCAGCGGCGAGTCCCAGCGACTGTGCCTGCAGGAATAGATTCTGCGCACTGTGACCGACCTCGATATGGATATAGCGGATGCCTCGCTGCCCGTACTTCCGGGTCGTCCTCTTTTCAATGGCGGAAAAGATCAGCACCGCCGCGCTCTCCTGTATCCAGTATTGCTGGAGAGCTGCCCTGGCCACATCCTTACGGCTGTCACCATTTTTCATTTTGCGTAATTGATGCCCGTCGGGAGCATACTGGTATATTCCCGGCTTGAGACCCTTGACGTTGCCAACGACAAGGTAGAGCGTCAGAGGATAGAGTGCGCCTGCCGAAGGGGCGGATCTCAGTCCCTTGTCGTCGGTTACACCCTGGGCAGACCATAATAGTTGTGAAACCTCTGCGAGCGACAGGGGTTTGTTGCTGAACTCACGGACTGAACGCCTGTTGTGAATGGCCTGCTCAATCGAATAGTCACTCTCAAGGCGTGGCTCAGGCAAGTTGATTATGTCGGACGAATGGGCTGCAGGCATGGCTAACAGAGTAATACTGAACAACAAATCCTTCAAGCGCATCTCAATCATATCATCGTCCTGCGCAGCAGCGCCCTGAGTTCCCTGAGCGGCAAGGCATTCAGTACATCCCTCTTCTCCAGCCAGCCGCGGCGGGCCTGGTCGATACCATATTGCAGATAATCGAAATGCTGCTTGGCGTGTGCATCGCTGTTGATGCTGACCATGACCCCTTCATCATGCGCCATACGGCAGTGGAATTCATCGAGATCGAGCCGCAGTGGCTGACTGTTCAGCTCCATGAAACAGCCACGCGCCCCGGCCTGCTTGATGATTCTGGCCATGTCTATGTCGTAAGCCTCACGCTGCTGAAGCAATCTGCCCGTCGGATGCGCCAGCAGGGTGAAACAGGGCCTCTCCATGGCGCGTAGTATGCGTTCGGTCTGCTTGTCGCGCGGAAGGTGAAACTGGCTGTGCACGGCGCCGACCACCAGGTCGAGACGTCGCAACACCTTGTCCGGCAAATCCAGCCTGCCATCGGCCAGGATATCGACCTCGATCCCCTTGAGCAGCGTGATGCCCTTGAGTTCATCGTTGAGGCGATCGATTTCATCGGCCTGCTTCAGCAGGCGGCTGCTGTCGAGCCCATGCACCATGGCCAGGCGACGGGAATGGTCGGTAATGGCAAGATAGTTGAGGCCATGCCGCCTGGCTGCAAGGGCCATCTCCCTGATCCCGGCATGGCCATCGGTAGCCGTGGTATGACAATGGAGGTCGCCCTTGAGGTCGGCCCGTTCCACCAGTATTGGCAAACGCTTCTCATAGGCCGCCTCGATCTCTCCACGCCCCTCGCGCAGCTCCGGCGGGATATAGGGCAGCCCCACACTCTTGAAAATCGAGCTTTCCGTCTTGCCGGCGATTCGCCGCTTGCCCCTGAATACGCCATACTCGTTGATCTTCAAACCTCGCTGCTGTGCGAGCCGCCTGACCTGGATATTGTGGCTCTTGCTGCCGGTAAAATAGTAGAGTGCGGCACCGTAACTCTGCTGCGCCACGACCCGCAGATCGACCTGCAGGCCACTGCGCAGTATTACGGTGGCGCGGGTTGTGCCGCTGGAGATCACCTCATCGACCTCTTCGTAGCCGACGAAATGCTCCATGGCCGCCGTTCTGCCACTGGTGGTGACGAGGATATCCAGATCTCCCACAGTCTCCCTTCCGCGGCGGTAACTGCCTGCCACGACGACCTCTTTGACTCCGCTGGCCTGCTTCAGATACGTCTCAATCGCTTCGGCGGTCGATCTGACCTGTGCGCGCGGAAAACGTTTTTCGGTCTCGCGATGGGCTTTCAGCGCAGCAAGGATGTTGCGTTCGATACCCGCCCCGAAACCGGGCAGCTCCCGCACCCGTCCGTCACTCACCGCCTGTTCCAGCTGTTTGACACTCTCTATCCCAAGCAAGTGGTATAGCCTCTTCACCCTCTTGGGGCCCAAACCTGGAATCTGCAGCAGAGCTTCAACGCCCATGGGGACAATCTTGTGCAACTTATCGAGCGCCTTGATCTTGCCGCTCTCGAGCATCTCCTCAATCTTTGCCGCCAGATCCTTGCCGATTCCGGGCAGACGGGTCAGGTCATCGCCCCTTGCCGCCAACTCGCCCACCTCGCGTCCCAGACCACGCAGAGTGCGCGCCGCATGGCGATATGCGCGCACGCGGAAAGGATTGGCCTCCTCGATCTCCAGCAGGTCGGCGATCTCGTCAAAGGCGTGGGCGATCTCTTCGTTGTTGGTCATCGAGTACTCCACCAAAATCAAAAAGCACAGCACCAATCATGATCCTCTTCCTGCCGTGCGGGTTTCAGTTGCAATGTTCGGTGCAATCGTAAGTATTTCTGTCAGGCGAGCCTCTTGCAAAACTCGTAAATAGTGAGTTTTGTCATCTCGAACGAACGTGAGAGATCTTATTTATCAATAAGTCAAGATTTCTCCTTTCAGTCGAAATGACAGCTTTTGAGAGTTTTGCAAGAGGCTCAGGCATGACGATATTTTCTTCATGCCACCAGTATAGTCTGATACTGATATGATTCATCCAGAATCGGGATGCCAATAACTATCCCGGATAGTCGCTTGCAGATATCCTGGTCACCTGTGTAACGAATTTTATACTCGATGGAACTCTTGAAAACTGAACAATCGCCGCGTGCGATCATTGACAGGATGGGCGCCAGCAACAGGCGGATATTGCTGTTCGGTGAGCCAGGTAGCGGCAAGTCGACGCTCGCAAACCGGTTGGCGGCTGAATTGTGGCGGACAGGACGAGTCTGCACCTGCATTGGCGCCGACCCCGGTACACCGCTGTTTGGCATTCCCGGTGCTGTTTGTATGGGTGAGTGGCGCACTGGAGCCTGGAAGAGCATGGCAGTCGAGGGCCTGTGCAGCCTGGACGCCGCTCGTTTTCGTTTGCCCCTGACTGAAGCTGTACGCCGGTTTGCCAGTCGAGCCTCCAGGGGTACTCTACTGATCGACTCTCCAGGTGTCGTACGGGGTGTTGCGGGTGCGGAGCTGTTGTTGAGCCTGGTCAGGGCAGCCGCAGCCGATGCCATCCTGTGCGTCACACACCATGTCGACACCCTGCCGCTTGGGGAAGAACTCATGGCTACCGGCCTGGAGATCCTGGTGATACCCGCTGCCACAGGAGCCCATCGGCCGAGCAAAGGGTTGCGTGCCCGCACACGCACTCATTTGTGGGATGCCTATCTGGAAAATGTTGCTGAACACCCATTCACACTCGACCAGCTTCAACTACTGGGAACGCCTCCGCCGGTCGATACAGATGAAACATGGATCGGCAGGCAAGTCGCACTGCTGGACGCACGGCAGGAAACGCTTGCCCTGGGGGAGATCGTTGCCAAGCAAGGTCTGGATGTTCAGGTGCGGATGCCGGGGTTTCACACCGATGCCAGGATGATGTTGATACGCGATGCTCAACGGATGCCTGGCGGTCTTCTGCGCACAGCCAAACAGAAAACTTCCCGCACATCCCGGCAAACGCCGCCACCGGACATGATCGCACAGCCGGGCGTGATGGCCGATGCCGGACCGCAGCCATTGATCCGCATGAGATCCGCGATGGTTGTCCTGATCAATGGCATCTTCGGCGATCCGCTGTTGCACCTGCGTCTGCGGAATCAAAAACGCAGTTTGTTATTCGATCTCGGCGATGCAGGCCGGTTACCGGCGCGCATTGCCCATCAGGTGACTGATGTGTTTATCAGCCATGCGCATTTCGACCATATTGCCGGTTTCCTGTGGCTGCTGCGTTCCCGTATAGGTATCGACGATATCTGTCGCGTCTACGGCCCGCCAGGATTGATCGGTAATATCCAGGGGTTTATCGACGCCATTCACTGGGACCGTATCGGTGACCATGGCCCTCGTTTCGAAGTGATGGAACTCCACTGCGACCGGCTGTTGCGTTGCAGCGTTCAGGCCGGTCACAAGCATACCACCTCAACGGTCGAACAGGGTGTGTCCGACGGCATCCTGCTGGATGAAACCGATTTCTGTGTGCGCGCCGTTACGCTGGACCATGGCACACCGGTTCTTGCCTTCGCCTTCGAATCAGCCCCGAGCCTGAGCATTCGCAGGCAGCAGCTCGACATCCTGGGGCTGCCTGTGGGTCCCTGGCTGCGGGAACTCAAGCAGCGGATTGCCGGGAACCGTACAGATATGGTGATTCGGTTGCCTGGTGGACGAAGCGAACGTATCGATGTACTCGCCAGGCAACTGGTGCAGGTCACGCCCGGCCAGAAGATGGTGTATGCAACGGATCTGGCGGATACCAGGCAGAACCGTGCGCGGCTCACGACACTGGCTCAGGGGGCTCACGCACTCTTCTGTGAGGCGGTTTTCGTGGAAGAGGAGATACAACAGGCAGTCAACACTGGGCACCTGACAGCACGGGCCTGTGGCGAGATCGCATCATCCGCCGGTGTCGAGCACCTTATACCGTTTCATTTCTCCATGCGATACGAGGATGAGCCAGAGCGTGTGTATGACGAAGTGCTTGCTGCATCTCCCCGTGTCGTCGTATCAATGGCTGGCACACCTGCTTAAGCAGGGCTTCGGCACTTATCCTGGCCGCCTGAGCCTCGCGTTGCTTGGCCTCTTCCGTCATGCTCTCTTCTCTCCCAAATGACCTGATGCCGCCAACAGTGCCTCAAATCCCTGCAATGGCGGATGAATATCCAACGCCTCCAGCAGCAGCGCCATGCGATCAAATGGGTTCGCTTCGCAGGTTAACCGTCGGTAGTCCGCCTCGGCAAGCCAGGGCCTCCAGGCAGGCGCCAACAGCGGCACCGGATAATCGGTGCCGAACAGGAGCTGTCCGAAGCGCTCAGTGTGTCTTCGCCACCACAGCAATACTCCCATGCGGTTGACCAGCCCCAGGGCCGCCGTATCACCGTATAGGTTGGGATAGTCCGCCAGAAGGTCGGCGTAACGGCGTAGGGTATGTTGATTGTAGAACCAGCCGCTGGAGCCGCCATGGGCGGCAATCACAGTCACCCCCGCATCCAGTGCCGGACGCAGCCGCACCAGATCCCCCCAGGCCTGATGCTGTGCCGGCAACACCAGCTCGGCGCCGGTATGACACAGCAGCGGCAGTCCCAGCGCGGCGAGCTTGTGGAAATAGGGTTGGTGCCGTCCCTCAGCAAGATCGACCCCCTGGCTGTTGGGAATCAGTTTGACCAGCACCGCACCCTGGGCGGCAGCCTGATCCAGGGCATCCAGCGCATCGGGCCGGTGCGGATGGATCGAGGCGCCGTACAGGAATAGCCCGGGGGTTTCGGCGCACCAGGCTAATACGTCCGTGTTGGATACAGCAAAACTATCCATCTTGTCGGTAGGTGTGCCATGGGCATCATGGGCGCGGTCCAGCGCAAGCAGCACCGCACGGCGCACATGGCGGGCTGTTCGCAGCCGCTCCGCCAAGCGTTCCATATAGTGGCGGGCGGCCTGTGGACCGCCGCCCTGTGTGCCCGCGCTGCGGGCAAGCACGGGCGCCAGTAGCCGCCGCCAACCACGGAAGCGCACCGCGCCATCTCGTGGTATGCAATGCACATGCAGGTCAGTGTAGCCACCGCTCATCGCCGTCTCTTACCTGGGTTGCTGCGCTGCGCCAGGAGGGCATGGATGGCGCGCCACATTGCGCTGCGATCCAGCCCTAAAGGCCGTACATCCACATGGGCCAGACCATCGATGAGAAACAGCTCGACCCTCCCTGGCGGCCCGGACGCAGCCAGGGCCACGCTCTCGGTATAGGGAATGATGGCGTCGTCGGTGCCATGAAGCAGGATAAGCCTTGCCCGCAACCTGGAAAGATCCTGGTTGGCAAGATTCAGCGCCTCCATATCAGCGCGGATTGCCACCGACAGGGCGTCGATCAGCGCCGGCGTGCGCACCTGGTCACGGTTATCCAGCAGGTCGAGCAGCGCCCTCCCCTCGGATGTCAGGCGCCGGCTCAGGTCATCAATACGCGCGTGGGGGTCGTTCAGCCTACGCTCGGCCATGGCCCGGAAAGCCGACCGGTCGCGCGGATCGGAGAGGCGCTCGGCGTTACTCCGCACGAACACCCACTTGCCGTAGCGGTTGGGTTCCAGATAATGCCACTCTCCCTCTTTCTGGAAATAGCCGGTGGTGAAAAATGTAATCACCTGCTCCAGGTCGTAGTACCCGCCAACACCTAAAACAAAATCCACTCGCTCGCGGATCCGGGGATCAAGCGCCGCCAGCACTGCCGGCCCTACCGCATAGCTGAAGGCGCCGATGCCAGCCCGGCCGCGTGTCGGGAATTCGGGCCGTGACAGCAGGTGGGAAAAGGCATCCGCTACGCTCTTCGCATCTTCTGCCCGCAACCTGAGTGCGCGCAAGTTGGGCAGATCCGGCACCAGCACCAGGAAGCGGGCTCGGGCCAGTGTGGTGGCGAAGGCCACCAGGCGGGGATCGTCCTTGCCACGCGCAGCCACCCCCGGCACCAATACAATCCCGGCGAGGGGCAACTCCCCGGGGATATAGAGATCGCCCTGGTTTTCACGGCCCTGTATCGTATACGCGACAGGTCGGCGCGTAGGGTTCAGGGTGCGCTCCTTGAGCCGGCTCGCCCCCTCCCCGGCAGCCAGGTTCTCCAACACCCACGCCGCCTCGTCGTCCGGCAGCGGGGCGCACCCCGCCAACATCAGAACGGTTACAAGAAGAGCTGCCAGCCCGTATGGTGCAAAAAATAGAATATGCACTTTCAAGCCACTTCACGATAGTAGAAATTGAGTATACCCCAATGCGTTCACTGCATTGAACTGGCTCATCGGTGGAACTAATCGTGGCAAGTAGACAGTGTCGTTACTTTGTCACCGAATATCAGAACGTAGAATTTTTGATCTCCCTGCTTGTCCTGAAAATAGAAACGCTGGGTCTTCCTGGTTATGAATCAGGGGCCATCGTCCAATATCCTTCTTGTTTGATCTTGACTGATTATTCTTTTTCTGTAAATAGTCCACCGGCTAAGGGCTGTCAAATGTCTCCCCTCACAGCAGATCTATGAATAGACGCAAATCTCAACGGGCAGGCGTCTGAGAAGCCTTCTGGAATTCACGATCTTGAATTTCCCCGAATCTGAACAATACTATAAGTATCCCCAATCATTTCCTGCAGAGAGGTGAATCATGGAAATGGCAAAGAGATTAGAAGATTTTCTGGAACAAAGCGGAGTAGAGTATGAGATGCTGATGCACCGTCACACCGACTCGAGCATCAACAGTGCGCATGCCGCCCATATCCCCGAGGCTCAGCTGGCCAAACCCGTCATTCTGGAAGATGCCCAGGGCTACGTGATGGCGGTGATTCCGGCAAATAGTCATATCAAGATCCGGGAGCTCAACAGGCTGCTGGATCGCAACATGGGGCTGGCCACCGAAAATGAGATACCGGATCTGTTTACAGATTGCGAGCCGGGCGCCATTCCGCCCGTGGGTCAGGCCTACGGTATGCAGACCATTGTCGATAACAACCTCGATAAGTTCAGCGATATCTATTTTGAATCAGGTAATCACGAGCAGCTTGTACACATGAATGGCGCTACATTCAGACAACTGATGAAAAACGCCCGGCATGCATCCATTTGCAGACATTAGGGAAGCTTGAACCAGCGCCACTCTATACAGTCTCCGGAGTCGGGAGCCTCGGACCGATGTTAGAGCGTAGACAATAACGCCAGAAGGTACAAATCAAATGACCTGAATTCAAATGATAGCTCTATGAGTTATCCATAGATTGCTGGCCCGCTCTGTTTGTCGACTATAATGAAATGGTGAGTCAATCTCATTCACACATTGGTCACGTCCCTTTTACAATTGCGAGAGATTCAATGGAGTTACAAGGCTGGGAGCACTTCGAACATCGGGCCGATATCGGCATCCGCGGCTTTGGTGGGTCACCCGCAGAGGCGTTTGAGCAGTGTGCATTGGCAATGATGGCCATCATTACCGATCTTTCGCTTATCGACGCAAGGGATGTGATCAAGATCAGCTGTGAGGAGCCCGACCCGGAACTGCTCCTGGTTGACTGGTTGAATGCCGTCATCTATGAGATGGCGACACGCAAGATGCTTTTTAGCCGCTTTGAGGTCACTATGAAAAATGGTTCGCTCAATGGCAGAGTCTGGGGTGAACCCATTGATATTGAACGACACCATCCAGCGGTAGAGGTCAAGGGGGCCACCTACACCGAACTTGCACTCTATGAGAGCGCGCATCGATGGACCGCGCAATGTGTCGTAGATGTGTAGGGAACCTCTGAATGAATCGAAAGGATGGGGGTTCGGGGGAAGGGCCAAAATGAAGTGGTTTGTAAGCCATTGATATATGCCCCTTCCCCCGTAGAAAAACTTGAAAGGGGAGTTCTGATTGAAGCGCGCAGCGGTTCTATCAGAGCTTCCCCGGGTCGAGGGATGAGTCATGAATATACATCGCCTGCTAAAAGAGTCCAATTACCAGTGGCGTATCGAGCCGACGGGCGCGATGCGCGTCCCGGCGATCCTCTTCGGCAGTGAGTCGCTGCTGTGCGAGATGGATGATAAGGTCTATGAGCAGATCACCAACGTTGCCACTCTACCCGGCATCGTTGGGGCCGCCTATGCGATGCCCGATGCCCACTGGGGCTACGGCTTCCCAATCGGCGGTGTGGCCGCCTTTGATCCTGATCTGGGTGGTGTGATCTCGGCGGGCGGCGTCGGATTTGATATCTCCTGTGGTGTAAGAACCCTCCACACCGGGCTGACGCCCGAGGAGGTCATCGAAAATCAGCGAGAACTCGCTGACACCCTCTTTCGGCAGATCCCCGCAGGCCTCGGCAGTACCGGCACTATCCACCTTAACCGCAGCGAGATGGATGCGATGTTGACAGGTGGCGCGCGCTGGGCGGTAGAACGCGGTTATGGTGAAGAGCTGGATCTGGAGCGTATCGAGGAGTATGGCACGATGGCAGGAGCCGATCCCGACGAGGTCTCGGACCACGCCAAGAAGCGCCAGAGAAGCGAGATGGGCACCCTCGGCTCGGGAAACCACTACCTCGAGATCCAGCGGGTCACCGAAATCTATGACGACAAGATTGCCCGGGCTTTCAATATCCGACTCAACGATATCAAGGTCTCAATCCACTGTGGCTCGCGCGGCCTGGGGCACCAGATCGGCACCGAGTTTCTAAAGCGGATGGCCGTTACCGCCAAGGGGCATGGCATCACCCTGCCCGATCGAGAACTTGCCTGTGCACCGATAACCTCCAAGGTGGGCAAGAGCTATCTCGGCGCCATGCGCGCGGCGATCAACTGCGCACTGGCCAACCGCGAGATCATCACCCACCTGACACGCCAGGCATTCGCACAGATCATTCCAGGTATTGAGCTCGACCTGCTTTACGACGTCTCTCACAATACCTGCCGGGTTGAACGACATCGAGTGGGTGGCAAGGAGAGAGATCTCTATCTCCATCGCAAGGGGGCGACACGCGCATTTGGCCCGGGCCACCCTTCTCTACCTGCGGCACTTCGTGGCGCGGGCCAGCCTGTCCTGATCGGCGGCACCATGGGGACCGCCTCCTATATCCTTGCTGGCACCCAAAAGGGGATGGAGATCGCCTACGGTTCGGCGTGCCATGGCGCCGGTCGCAGCATGAGCCGTCGCAAGGCGAGCAAACTATGGCATGGCAACCGGGTCATCAGCGATCTCGCTGCACGCAACATCCTGATCCGTAGCCCCTCGCTACGCGGTGTTGCCGAAGAGGCCCCCGGCGCCTACAAGGATATCACCACGGTGGTCGAATCGAGCCATCACGCCGGGCTCGCCTCTCTAGTGGCGAAACTGGAGCCGATGATCTGCATTAAGGGGTAGTTACCAGAATGACCGGACAGACCGATTCATGCACTATTTTCTGAATCAGCGACAGGGGTTGATAGCGGGAGATGATGACATAATCTGGTGACATGGCGACCAATTTGATAATCTGCCCCACATCATTCGATTCCAGCCGGGTTATTAATATGTTCGGATTATCACGCAGAGTTTCCTCGATATTCTCAGGTGGTTCAGCCCTCTTGCCCCCGATCAGAACGATTTCCATCGCCATCGTCGCCGTCTGTTTCAAAATCACTTTCAGCGCGGCAAGCAGAGCAGGCGAATGGTCGTCGATGAGCAGGATGTGTCTGGAATGCGGCTGCAGCAGTGCAGGTGCATGGTAGGAGCTTGCCTGCCCAATGATCAGCAACTCAGATTCATCGGTGTCGGCCAGGCCCGCCTCGGAACGTTTACCGGAAATGGTGCTGAAGCTCCACTGCACGCACGAGCGTTCCGCCGTTTTAGCAAGATAGTCCCGGGCCTGAGCGCCCAGAGCCTGCAGGGATCGTTGCAGGGAGCTTTTATTCAGCGCGCGTTGCCGTGCAAAAGGAAAAGTAATTTCCGTACTGCAGGGTAGATCCGCCATACGTAACAAATCTGTATCTTCAATAAATAACCCTTGCAGCCGGGCGTTCAATGAAGCCGCCATAGCCACCGCGATATCGACAGTGGCAGGTGTATAGCTATCCGCGTCTATCGTTAAAGTAATGCTGCGTGTTACCTTTTTTACGCCTTCTTCAGTCATCACTGCTTTCTTCTGTTGTCACTGCGCCCCACTCTTTTTCAGGATGCGTATACTGGCGATACAGTTTCTGTAGCCTTTCTATGCGGTTCTGGACAATCCCGTTAAAAGTGTCGTCCGGAAACCTGTTCTCTTTATCCCGTTCACCTCGCGGTAATCCGGATAACAACTCCATGACATCTTCCACATGATCGGCGGTATAGACATTAAACTTGCCGGCCTCGACCGCCTCTCTGATATCCTGCCGCAACATCAAGTGTACGCGGTTGGCAGCGGGGATGATCACGCCCTGTTCCCCGCTTAAACCACGCTTTTGGCAAATGTCGAAATAGCCTTCGATTTTTTCGTTGACTCCACCGATGGCCTGAATCTCGCCCAGCTGGTTGATCGATCCCGTCGCAGCCAAATACTGCTTCAGTGGAATCTCGCCAATGGCCGACAGCAATACACAGAGTTCGGCGGCAGAGGCGCTATCGCCATCAACCATGCCATAGGATTGCTCAAACACCAGGCTGGCGGAGAGTGGTAATGGAGAGTTGCATGCATATTGGTTGGCAAGATAGGAGGAGAGAATCAATACTCCTTTGGAGTGTATATGTCCGCCGAGCTTGGCTTCCCGCTCAATATCCACAACATCCCCTTTACCCAGGCGTGCGGTGGCGGTAATACGGGACGGCCTGCCAAAGGCATAATCGCCCAGCTGAATCACTGACAGACCATTGACCTGGGCGACTTTTTCGCCACTGGTGTCGATCAGCTGGATGCCGCGGGTAATCTGTTCCTGCAAGCGATCACAAATCCGCTCCTGACGATAACGTCTTTTATCGATGGCGCACTGCACATCCTGGAGACGAATCAATTCGCTGCCCTCCTTGCCTGCCCGGTAATTCGCCTCATGCAACAGATCGCTGATGTTTTCCACATACAGGGAGAGTTTTTCGGCGTCGTCGGCCATGCGCGAGGCCTGTTCGATGACACGAGCTACCGCAGCCTTGTTCAGCGGCCTTATCTTCTCGCGCTTTTGCAGCATACTGATAAGGCGCGTATAGAGCAGCATATTTTCCGGACTGCGATCAGTATCATCGGAGAAATCTGCGGAAACCTTGAACAGCAGGCTGAATTCGGGATCGTATGCTTTCAACAGGTAATACAATAACGGCTCACCGGTTAGTACAACCTTGATATTGATGGGGGTTGGTTCCGGCTCCAGTGAAATGGTGCTGACCAGACTCAACATCTGCTCCAGGGATTCGATCTTTATCTCGGCGGATGAGAGGGCTCGTTTCAAACCCTCCCATGCAAACGGGTGAATCAATACCTTGCGGGCATCCAGAATCAGGTATCCGCCATTGGCGCGATGCAGGGCGCCGGGCTTGATCAGTGAAAAATCGGTGCGCAAAGTTCCCATCTTGGCGACATGCTCGATCCGGCCGATGATGTTTTGAAGGGTGGGATTGTCCTCAAAAATGACCGGTGCGCCTGTTGACTCGCTGTTATCCACCAGTACATTGATGCTGTATTGACGATATTCCGAAACCAGACTTTTTACATTTTCGGGTTCGATACTCTCATCATCGCGCAGGAAGTACTGAACATTTTCGATGACATCTTCTTTTACCGCGCTGATGTAGGCTTCAACCAGCGGTTGATCCTTGTATCGTTGCTCCAGCCAGCTGATCAATTGATCCACAGTCATCCGGCTGATCTCTTTTTTTAACTCCTTTACCTCCAGATGATGCTCCCGCTGTCTGAGTGGTATCTCCTGGATCAGGTTGCGCAGCTTCAGCTGAAACTCCTCGATAAGCTGTTCGTATCTTTTTTGTTCCTCTTCAGGGAGTTCATTGTATTCTTCCGGGCCAATGACCTTGTCTTTGATGACAGGAGCGAGCGTGTAGCCGGCAGGGGTGCGCAAAACAGCGATACCGCGTTTTATTGCTTCCTTGTCCAACTTCTCGAAGACCTGCTGTTGACGCTTCTTGAATTTGTTGTGTATCTCCTGGAGACGTGTGCGATATTCTTCACTTTCAAATGACGCGGGCAGGCCGGTCAGCAGATCCTCGACCAGCTGCTCCATATCCTTGCGTAGTTGCCGGGCCATGCCGGCATCAAGTTTCAGTATCAGAGGCTTTTGCGGATTAGTGAAATTGTTAACGTAGCACCAGTCAAATGGGATCGCTTCGCCGACAGCACGTTGTTCCAGGATATCTTTGACCAGTCTATGCTTGCCAAGACCTGTAGGCCCAAGAACGAACAGATTAAAACCATCCTGTTCGATGTCGACGCTGAATTCTATCGCTTCAAGAGCCCGCTCCTGACCGAGCAGTTGTTCCAGAGGCTCGACATCAGCGGTGCTCTCAAATTTTAACTGCCCAAGATCGCACGACTGATACAGCTCATCCGGAGCGAGTGGTTTGTGATTATTCATATAAATATCTATCGATAATTCGGTAAATGCTCTCGAGTTTCTTCCTGATCGCTGCGAAATTTTTCCGAGGTAAAAGTGGACGATACCGTCAACGAACCAACCGATACATCTGTTTACGCAATCGCCTGGTCAATACCAGTTGCCATAGCCGACCCTGGCGTGAACGAAAAAAGCCAGCACAGCTCATCAGACGATACTGCCACATGCGATAAAACCTTTCACCATTTTTATGCTTTAATGAAGGCTAGTACAGTGATGTATAAGTTCGCGTTCTATATGGGAGATGCACATTGTCCCTTGAGCAATTGATGAAAAAAGCGTTTTGCTGCCTGTTTGTTTCGCCGTTTCTGCACCAGGAGATCAATGGATCTCCGTCCTGATCCACGGCTCGCCACATGTAAACATGCTCACCATGAATCTTGGTGAATACCTCATCAAGATACCAGGTATCACCCAGACCGCCTCGCCGTTTTTTCAGCTTGTGGGCGTATTCCGGCCCAAACCGAGCGCACCAGTGCCGAATTGACTCGTAGGAAACCTCAATTCCGCGTTCAGCCAAAAGATCTTCGACATCTCTCAAGCTCAAGCAAA
>Ga0209013_10003331_pt1 | contig 14277 bp, 15 predicted proteins | sample Cruoilmetagenom2_FD_187291 | JGI IMG/M metagenome (GOLD analysis project Ga0209013, IMG submission 187291) | Oil polluted marine microbial communities from Coal Oil Point, Santa Barbara, California, USA - Sample 2 (SPAdes) (version 2) | ecosystem: Environmental > Aquatic > Marine > Oil seeps ... | reverse complement strand
AATCATGTTTCAAAATAAAAAGTGAAATTATCTTTGACATCTTTAATATAAATAGTCAATTTTTGATAAATTTAAACAAAATTTTCAAATTAGCATAAATAATATGATTACAGCTAAAACAAAAAAACAACAAGAAGTATTAGAAGCAGTAGTTATCAGATTTGTTGGCGATTCAGGTGATGGGATGCAGTTAACAGGAACTCAATTTTCAGATACCTCTGCGATGTTTGGTAATGACATTGCTACTTTTCCAAATTATCCTGCAGAAATTAGAGCTCCACAAGGTAGTTTATATGGTGTTTCCGGATTTCAAGTACATATTGGCAGTGTAGAGATTAGTACACCAGGTGAGGATTTAGATTTACTGGTTTGTATGAATCCTGCTGCTTTAAAAACAAATCTAAGTGCTTTAAAAGCTGGTCATACTATAATAATTGACACAGATTCTTTTACGAAAAAAAATCTAGAAAAAGCTTTATATGCAAGTAACCCATTAGAAGATGGTAGCTTAAATAATTATCGTGTTATTGAAGTCGCAATGACTTCTTTAACAAAAGAGGCCTTGAAAGATATGGGTCTTGACAATAAAAGCATTACACGGAGTAAAAATATGTTTGCTCTAGGTATGGTATATTGGATGTATGATAGAGATATGAATCATACATTAGATTTCTTTGATAAGAAATTCAAAACGAAACCTCTAATTGCCGAAGCAAATTCTAAAGTTTTGAAAACGGGTTTTTATTTTGCTGAAACCTTAGAGTTGATTCCAAATTCATTTACCATTTCACCTTCTAAAATGCCTAAGGGCACTTATAGAATTATTAATGGAAATCAAGCTACAGCTTGGGGGTTTTTAGCAGCTGCCGAAAAAAGTGGTTTAGAATTGTTCTTAGGCTCTTACCCAATAACACCTGCTTCTGATATTTTACACGAACTAGTTAAACATAAACATTTTGGTGTAAAAGCATTTCAAGCTGAAGATGAAATTGCAGGAATTACCTCTTCTATTGGTGCATCATTTGCTGGTGATTTTGCTATTACAACAACTTCAGGGCCAGGTTTAGCATTGAAGGGTGAAGCCGTTGGTTTGGCAATGATACTTGAACTACCTTTAGTTATTGTAAACGTACAACGTGGTGGACCTTCAACAGGGTTACCTACAAAAACGGAGCAATCAGACTTATTACAAGCCTTGTATGGAAGAAATGGTGAAAGTCCATTAATTGTAATTGCTGCAAGTACTCCAGCAGATTGTTTTGATTGGGCATATGAAGCTGCTAGATTAACACTTGAACATATGACACCTGTTTTATTGTTAACCGATGGTTATATAGCTAATGGATCAGAACCTTGGAAGATTAAATCAATTAATGAGATGCCTTCTATTACTCACAAACAAATAAGTGGTGGTGGTAATCCTGAAAAATGGAATGTTTATGATAGAGATGCTGTTACACTAGCCAGAGAATGGGCAATACCTGGAACAAAAGGGTTTGAACATCGTGTTGGTGGATTAGAAAAAGATAAAACTTCAGGGAATGTTTCTTATGTGCCTGAAAATCATGAATACATGACTCATATTAGAGCTGAAAAAGTTGATAGAGTACAAAATAGCATTCCTGATTTAAAATCAGATTTTAATGATGAGGGAGATTTATTAGTTGTTGGCTGGGGAGGAACTTTTGGAAGTTTACATTCTGCTACTAAACAATTAAATGATGAAGGGTATAAAATTGGGCATGTTCATTTCAATTACATCAATCCGCTTCCAAAAAATACTGAAGCTGTATTTTCAAAATTCAAAAAAATTATTGTTTGCGAATTGAATAATGGTCAATTGGCTTCTGTCTTAAGAAGTAAATTTACGAATTTTGAATTCTCTCAACATAATAAAATACAAGGCTTACCATTTGGCGTTAGTGAGCTTACTCAAAAATTTAAATCACTTATTAATTAATTATGACTGAAGTAGCAACAAAATATACGTTTAGAGATTTTACTAGTGATCAGGAAGTAAGATGGTGTCCAGGGTGTGATGACTATGTGATTTTACGGTCTATGCAGAAAGCTTTACCTGAAATGGGTGTTAAAAAAGAAGATGTCGTATTTATTTCAGGAATAGGATGCTCATCTCGTTTTCCATACTATATAGACTCTTATGGGATGCATGGAATTCATGGCAGAGCCCCTGCGATTGCCAGTGGTGTAAAATTAGCTAATCCTGATTTAAGTGTTTGGGTAATTACTGGTGATGGTGATTCATTAGCTATTGGTGGTAATCATTTTATTCACGTATTAAGAAGAAATCTAGATTTAAATATTATTCTCTTTAATAATGAAATTTATGGATTAACAAAAGGACAGTTCTCACCTACGTCTTTAATAGGTCAAAAAACAAAAACATCTCCATATGGAAATACGCAACCTCCTTTTTCTCCTGGAGAGTTGGCTTTAGGAGCTCAAGCAAGGTTTTTTGCAAGAATTGGTGGAAACACACCTAAGGAAATGACACAATTATTTATTGATGCAGAAAAATATAAAGGAACCTCTTTAATTGAAGTGTTACAAAATTGTCCAATTTTTAATGATGGGTGTTATAAAAATATTACAGATAAGGCTGTACGTGCAGATAAACAAATACACCTTGAACATGGAAAACCAATGATTTTTGGAAAAGAACGTAATAAAGGTTTAGTATTAAATGGATTGAAATTAGAAGTTATTACTATCGGAGAGAATGGTATCGCTGAGAGTGATTTATTAATCCATGATGCTAAGGAGCCAGATTCTACTTTACATTCAATGTTAGTTAAGTTAGAATACCCAGTTGCAACTGGTATTATTAGAGCTGTTGAAGAATTAACTTTTGAAGAAAGAGAAGAAGCACTTACAAATGAAGTAAAAGCAAGTTCGAAATTTAATAAAGTTGATGATTTGTTTTTCTCAGGAGAAACATATGAGGTTTAATAAAAAACTAAACTCGTAAAATAAACATGGGATCAGAAGCCATTATAGTATTTTTAATTGCAGGCATTGTCTTAGTTGCTGGAGCAAATTTTTTATCAAATTTGATTTCACATAAATCTGACAATCCGCAAAAAAGAGAACCTTATGAAAGCGGAATGGTAACCAAAGGGCCAACCTGGGTTCAATTTAAAGTTGGTTATTATTTATTCGCCATATTGTTTTTAATTTTTGATGTTGAAGTAGCATTTTTAGTGCCTTGGGCTGTTGTTTTTAAAGGCATTGGAGTTGTAGCTTTTATAGAAATATTAGTCTTTCTAGTTATATTAGGAATCGGATTGTTATACGCTTGGAAAAAAGGAGCCTTAAAATGGGAGTAGAGAAAAAAAGTTTTTTAAGAGAAGTTGAGCCAGATGGCTTAAAACAAGTTGTTCCAAAAGATTTTCCTGGAAAAGTAATTCCAGCTGGGAATGGAGCAAACATTATGGTTACTACTTTAGATAAAGTAATAAATTGGGGACGATCAAATTCACTTTGGTCTCTCTATTTTGGTACCAGTTGTTGTGCTATTGAAATGATGCAAACTGGAGCTGCACGCCATGATTATTCTAGATTTGGCTTTGAAGTTGCAAGGCCTTCCCCAAGACAAGCCGATTTAATTATTATCGCTGGAACTATTGTAAATAAAATGGCTCCTGTTTTACGTCGATTATACGACCAAATGGCAGAGCCTAAATATGTTATTGCAATGGGTGCTTGTGCAATTTCTGGTGGTCCATTTTTTTACAATTCTTATTCTGTTGTAAAAGGTGCAGATCATGTAATTCCTGTAGATGTTTACGTCCCAGGTTGCCCTCCAAGACCTGAAGCTTTATTAGAAGGAATGCTAATGCTTCAAGACAAAATACGAACTGAAAATATGAAACATAAACAAAATCCTATTGATGGATTTGATGAAGGATTATAAAACAGAAGTTATGACAAACGAAGCATTACAAGATTTAATTGGTAGCTGGTTTCCAAATCCTGAATTAGACAACGTTTCTAAAGTTGAAGAAACAACTGAAACCGAAGAATCTTCAGAAGAAACTGTTAAGCCTTCTGCTCCAATTAATCCTAGTCTTTTAGAATTTTCTGAAGAAGCGTCTCAATTTTTAAACATTAGTGTTAAACCAGAGCAACTTCATTCTCTAATGACCCAATTAAAAAACAACAATGACACACAATTTGATTATTTATATTGTTTAAGTGGTGTTGATTGGGGAGAAGAGCTAGGCGTGGTTTATCATCTCGAATCTACTACACATAGGCATCGTATTGTTATAAAAGTAAATACTATTGATAGAGAAAATCCAACACTCGACACCGTTTCTAATATTTGGCAAACTGCCAATTTCCATGAACGTGAAGTGTATGACTTTTTTGGAATAAAATTCAATAATCATCCACATTTAAAACGCCTGTTTTTAACTGATGAATGGGATGGGTTCCCACTCCGAAAGGATTATGTAGATGAAATTAATATGGTTATTAAATAAGTAAATATGGAAACTACTACTGTTAATAGCAATTTTAAATCGGAAGAATACTTTATTAATATGGGACCTCAACACCCTGCAACTCATGGTGTGTTACGTCTTATCTTAACTATAGATGGTGAAATTATAAAAAAGGTTGACCCCGATTTAGGATACATCCATCGATCTATCGAAAAAATGTGTGAACGCGATAGCTACCAGCAAATTGTTCACCTAACAGATCGGATGGATTATTTATCCTCACACATTAATAACGAAGCTGTTTGCTTAACTGTCGAAAATGCTTTAGAATTAGAAGTTCCTGACCGAGTAAAAGTAATTAGAACCATAATTGGTGAATTGACTCGAATTGCTTCACATTGTTTATGGTGGGGCGTTTCGGGAATGGATGTTGGTGCTTTAACAACATACTTCTATGGCTTTAGAGATCGCGAAATGATTAATGATATTTTTGAAGAAACATGTGGTGCGCGATTAACAATGAATTATAATATCCCTGGAGGTTTAATGTATGATATTCATCCAAATTTTATAAAAAGAACCAAAGAATTCGTTGCTCATTTTAAAACAAAAATTCCTGAATACGATAGACTATTAACTGGGAATGTGATTTTTCAGAAAAGAATGAAAGGTGTTGGTATTTTAACTAAAGAAGATGCTATTTCGTTTGGAGCTTCTGGTCCTGTAGGTCGTGGTTCTGGATTTTCTTGCGACGTTAGAAAACATCATCCTTATAGTGCTTTAGATAAAGTTACTTTTAATGAAGCGTTAAAAACAGAAGGAGATTCGTTAGCGCGTTATGAAGTTAGAATTCAAGAAATGTGGGAATCATTATCGATTATTGAGCAATTAATAGATAACATTCCAGAAGGAGAATATAAAGTGGCTACAAAAGCTGTGATAAAATTACCAAAAGGAGAATATTATCAAAAAGTTGAAGCTGCAAGAGGAGAACTTGGCGTTTATATAATTAGTACCGGAACAAAAAATCCATATAGACTTAAATTCCGTTCGCCAGGGTTTTCAAATTTATCATTATTAAATCATATTGCAGTTGGTGGTAAAATAGGAGATTTAGTAGCTACGATGGCAACATTAGATATAGTAGTACCAGATATTGACAGATAAAATTAACACTATGTATATAGCATTAAGTATTACAAAAAATATTCACGATTGGCTCTTTAGTGTTATGCCAGAAGGTGCGGCTAGCATTGTAGAAATGGTGCTTATAGCATTAGTCTATTTAGCTGTTTTTGCCGTTGCTGGTTTGTATCTGGTTTTACTTGAAAGAAAAGTTGCTGCTTGGTTTCAATTGCGTATTGGGCCAAACCGTGTAGGTTTTTGGGGATTATTACAAACTATGGCCGATGCCCTTAAATTGGTTTCTAAAGAATTAACAGGAACTGTAAAAGCCGATAAATTTCTCTATAATTTAGCACCATACTTTGTTATTGTATCATCATTAATGGCTTTAGCTGTTTTCCCTTTTACAAAAGAATTTCAAGCATTTGATATCAATATAGGAATCTTCTTTTTAATTGCTATTTCATCCATTGGTGTTATAGGGATTTTATTAGGTGGTTGGGCAAGTAATAACAAGTTTGCTTTAATTGGAGCCATGCGTAGTGGTGTGCAAACTATAAGTTACGAGCTTTCGGTGGGCTTATCGCTTTTAACTATGATTTTAATTACTGGTTCTTTACAACTTTCAGAAATTGTTGAGGTTCAAAAAAGTGGTTGGTTAATTGTACAAGGTCATATTCCTGCTATAATTGCCTTTATGATTTATATGATAGCTGGTACCGCAGAAACTAATAGAGCCCCTTTCGATATGGTTGAAGCCGAGTCTGAATTAGGAGCTGGATTCCATACCGAATACTCAGGAATGAAATTTGCATATTTCTTCTTAGCAGAATTTATTAATATGTTTATTATAGCGGCAATTGCTACCACTATATTTTTTGGAGCTTGGTTATCGCCTTTTGGCATAACAGAATCTATACCTTGGCTAGGCGTGTTTTGGTTTTTAGGAAAAACACTTGTTCTTGTGTTTTTAATGATGTGGTTTAGATGGACGTTTCCTCGTTTAAGAATTGATCAACTGCTTACTTTAGAGTGGAAATACTTACTCCCAATAAATCTAATAAATATTGTTATAATGGCGATTATAGTATGGCTTAAATTAACAATTCAATTTTAAATAAAGATGAGTTATTTTTCAGATATATATAAAGGTATAAAAACACTACTAACTGGAATGAGTGTTACCGGAAAGTATTTTTTACATTCAAGAAAAGGAACCATTACACAACAATATCCCGACAATAGAGAAACTCTAAAAATGTTCGACCGTTTTCGAGGTGAAGTCGTTATGCCACATGACGAAAAAAATGAACATCGCTGTACTGGTTGCCAAAAATGCGAAATAGCTTGTCCTAATGGAAGCATAGAAATTATTTGGGATAGGAAAGTAAATCCGGAAACAGGTAAAAAGAAAAAAGAAATTGATCAACACATATATCATTTAGGGCTTTGTACCATGTGTGGTTTGTGTATAGAAGCATGTCCTACTGATGCTATTGTGTGGGCTCAAAATTATGAAAATTCTGTTTATGACAGGGCAGCATTAACTAAAGTTTTAAATCAACCTGGGTCAAAATTAATGCCTGGAGTAGAAGACTAAATTTATGGAAAGATATATATTTTACACAGTAGCATTTATAATGATTGTTTTTGCCATTGCATCAGTCAGTAGCCGTAAAATGCTTCGCTCTGTTATTTATTTATTATTTGTATTAATGGGTATTGCAGGCATTTTCTTTTTAATTGATTATAATTTTCTGGCTGCCATTCAGCTTACTGTTTATGCAGGAGGCATTATTGTCCTCATGATTTTTTCGGTACTACTTGTCCACCATATAGAAATGGAATTGGAGATGGCTAAAACTTCAAGAAAAATACTAACAGCTATAGCATCTTTAATAGGAATAAGTGTTGTACTATTTACAATCTATTCCAATGACTTTGAATCAGTTAGTATAGCAAAAACTACAACTACTACTGAAATTGGGGAAGGCTTACTAAGTTATGAAGCAGGTGGATTTATTTTACCTTTTGAAGTTATTAGTGTGCTCCTATTAGCAGCTATGATTGGAGCTATTATTATTGCCAAAGGAAAAAAGCTAGAACCTACTAAAGATGAAACGAAATGATTGAAGGCATTAGCATATACGAAATACTAACCCTAACTACCATCATATTTTTTATAGGTATTTATGGGTTTATTACAAGGAAAAACTTGATTTCAATTTTAATTTCAGTCGAATTAATTTTGAATGCATCTGTTGTAAATTTTGTTATTATCAACAAATATTTATATCCCGATGTATTACAAGGCGTTTTCTTTTCCATTTTTATTATTGCTGTAGCTGCTGCCGAAACGGCTTTAGCTGTATCTATAATTATTAACTTATACAGGCAAATTAGTTCTGTAGAAGTTAAAGACACTGAAACTATGAAGTATTAATATTTTAAAAAGATGAATCTTAGTTATATCATATTAATTCCATTAATTCCTCTAGCATTATTTTTACTGTTAGGAATTTTCAATCAAAAAATTAAACCCTCTGTTTCTGGATACATTGGTGTATTTGGGCTACTAGCCTCTACATTACTGTCATTATATACAGCATATCAATACTTTTTTGTAAGTGGTAAGGTAGATGGTGTTTACCAAACATTTGTAGATAAAGCCGTTTGGATTCGGTTTACAGATACCTTACAAATAGATATGGGGATTTTAATCGATCCTATTTCTGTAATGATGCTCATTGTAGTTTCAATAGTATCATTAATGGTAAATATTTATAGTAGAGGTTACATGAAAGGCGATGATGGATACACCAAGTTTTTTGCTTTCCTAGGCTTATTTTCCTTTTCTATGTTTGGATTGGTTTTAGCAACAAATCTCTTTCAAATTTATATGTTTTGGGAATTGGTAGGAGTTTCATCTTATTTACTAATTGGTTATTATTACACAAAACCTTCAGCTGTATCAGCAGCAAAAAAAGCATTTATTGTAACTCGTTTTGCCGATTTAGGATTCTTAATAGGAATTTTAATAATAGGATATTACACAGGAACATTCGATTTTGAAACTCTCAATAATCCTGAAGGGTCTGCCATTTTAAATTGGGCTTCAACATCTTTTATGGGATTATCGGTTATTACTTGGGCATTAATATTAATTTTTATTGGTGGTGCAGGTAAATCGGCAATGTTCCCTTTACATATTTGGCTACCTGATGCTATGGAAGGGCCAACTCCTGTTTCAGCATTAATACATGCAGCTACAATGGTGGTCGCTGGTGTCTTTTTAGTAGCTAGATTATTTCCTATGTACTATTTTGTTGAACATGGATTTGCTCTTAATATTGTAGCATATGTTGGTGCATTTTCAGCACTATTTGCCGCAATAATTGCCTTGACTCAAACTGATATTAAACGAGTACTAGCATTTTCAACCATGTCTCAATTGGGTTATATGATGTTGGCTCTAGGCGTTTCTGGTTACGACGGACATGAAGGTGTAGGTTATATGGCGTCTATGTTTCACTTATTCACACATGCCATGTTTAAAGCCTTATTATTCTTAGGTGCAGGTTCGGTTATACACGCGGTACATAGTAATTATTTAAAAGATATGGGTGGATTACGCAAATATATGCCTATTACGAATATTACGTTCTTAATTGCGGCTCTAGCAATAGCTGGTGTGCCTCCTTTCGCAGGATTCTGGAGTAAAGATGAAATTCTTGTAGCTGCATTTGAGCACAACAAACTCATTTATTTTGTAGGTGTATTTGTAGCAGGATTAACTGCTTTCTATATGTTTAGATTGTATTTTGGAATTTTCTGGGGAAAAGACACAACATACGAACACAAACCAAAAGAATCACCATTGTCAATGACCTTCCCTCTGCTGTTTTTAGCTTTATTAACTATCGTTGGTGGATTTATTCCATTTAGTGAACTAATTACTGCTGATAAAATTGGTTTTGAAGCACATCTAAATTATCCTCTGGCTGCTGTTGCCGTTGGAGTTGGATTAATAGGAATAATACTTGCTTGGATGTTCTACAAAAAAGAAAATGACCTAGCTGATAAATTTGTAAATGCTTTTGGAGTGTTTTATAAATGGACATATAATAAATTTTATTTCGATGAAATTTATCTGTTTGTCACTAAGAAAATAATATTTAAGCTAATCTCGGCACCTATAGCATGGTTCGATAAAAAAGTTGTAGACGGCACTATGGTGGGCATAGGAAACAAAACAGTATTAACTTCTAATAAAATTAAAGGTCTCCAATCTGGAAAAGTACAAGATTATGCCTTTGCATTTATAGCAGGAGTTGTAGTTCTCGCTTTGGTGTTTATTTATTTATGGACAAACTAAAAGATTAATATGGATATTTTAACCCTTTTTATAACAATCCCAATACTAACCGTTTTAGCTTTAGTTTTCACTAAAGGATTAAAACAGGCACGAATAGTCTCTATGGTTGGAAGTATTGTTCAACTTGGTATGGCTATCAATTTAGTTTTTGCATATTTTAAAGAAAGAGCTGTCAAAGATAATATCATGGTCTTTATACAAGATTTTGTATGGTATGAACAATTCAATATACATTACCATGTTGGTGTAGATGGTATTTCTGTGTCTTTAATATTATTAACAGCTATAGTAGTTTTGGCAGGCGTTTTTATTTCGTGGAAAATGCCAGACTTACCTAAAGAATTTTTCATCTCACTTATAGTGCTTTCTATTGGTGTTTACGGATTCTTTATTTCTATTGATTTGTTTACCATGTTTGTATTCTTTGAAATAGCAGTAATACCAATGTATTTATTAATTGGTATTTGGGGTTCTGGCCCTAGGGAATATTCAGCCATGAAATTAACATTAATGTTAATGGGAGCTTCCGCTGTTTTACTTGTAGGAATCTTAGGAATCTACTTTAATTCTGATGCCGATGGTGGTGCATTAACATTTAATATTTTAGAAATTGCTCAAGTAAATATCCCTTTTGAAGCACAAAAATTATTTTTCCCATTGACGTTTGTTGGGTTTGCAGTTATTGGTGCTCTATTCCCTTTTCACACATGGTCACCCGATGGTCATGCATCTGCACCAACAGCGGTATCAATGTTGCATGCTGGAGTGTTAATGAAATTAGGAGGTTATGGTGTGTTTAGAGTTGCTATGTATCTATTACCTGAAGGTACTTTACATTGGACAGATTTCTTCTTGGTATTGGCAGCAATTGGAGTTGTTTATGGTGCATTTTCAGCCATTAAACAAACCGATTTAAAATACATTAATGCTTATGCCTCTGTAAGTCATTTAGGATTGGTATTGTTTGCGCTATTGATGTTAAATAAAACGGCTTGGAATGGTGCCATTATTCAGTCTTTATCACACGGATTATTAACTGCTATGTTTTTTGCACTTATCGGAATGATTTATGGCAGGACACATACTAGAGATATTAATAAACTAGGTGGAATGATGAAAATTTTGCCTTTTATTGGTGCTATTTATGTCATAACAGGATTAGCATATTTAGGCTTACCTGGTTTTAGTGGATTTGTTGCAGAGATGAATATTTTTGTAGGAGGTTTTCAACATCCAGATATGTTTCATAGAGTACTAACTGTTCTTGCAGTATCATCAATAGTTGTTACTGCTGTATATATTCTTAGACTCGTAGGAAAAATTATGATGGGGCCGTTGGAAACAAATAACACTGAGAATTTACCAAAAGCAACGTGGTATGAAAAAACAGGAATCCTATTACTAATAATTCCAGTTATAGGTATAGGTGTTGCGCCATTATGGCTGAGTGATATGATTATGGATAGTTTACAACCATTTATTCAAGGTTTATTATAATATTTAAAATAGAAGACTAAAATGGATTTTAGTAATTTTTTATTAATGAGACAAGAAATTTTATTATTAGCAATTGTACTATTGCTAGTAATAGCTGAAATTTTTATATCTCAACCCAAAAAGAGTAGTATCGTACATTTAGCAATATTTTTATTTGGCATTCATACTATTTTAGGCTTTTTTGCATTAGAAGAAAGCAGCCTATTTGGGGGTATGTTTCAAACCAACGGGTTAATACACTTCTTTAAAAATGTACTCAATGTTGGTGTGTTTATTATACTATTGCAATCGGCAGATTGGCTACAAGAAAAAATTGTTACACACAATAGAGGTACCGAATTTTTTGTGTTACTGTTTTCTTCCTTATTAGGGATGTATTTTATGATTTCGGCAGGAGATTTTTTAATGTTTTATTTGGGCTTAGAATTATCAACCCTTCCAATAGCAGCATTAGCGGCTTACGAAACTGCCAAAAGAATATCTAGTGAAGCAGGTATTAAATTAATACTGTCTGCTGCATTAGCATCTGGAGTATCGCTATTTGGTATTTCAATGTTATATGCAACAACAGGCTCAATTTATTTTAACGATATTATTGAAGTTATTACTTCAACAAACCTTACTATTTTAGGATTCATATTTTTCTTTGCAGGATTAGCATTTAAAATTTCATTAGTGCCATTTCATTTTTGGACAGCAGATGTTTATGAAGGCGCGCCAATCAGTATCGCATCATATTTATCGGTAATTTCTAAAGGTGCTGCAGTATTTATTTTAATGATTTTACTATTTACAGTACTAAAACCTTTAATGCATATTTGGGAAAATATAATATATGTCATTGCTATTGCAACCATGTTTATTGGTAATTTATTTGCTTTACGACAACAAAACATGAAACGCTTTTTAGCATTCTCTTCAATTGCTCAAGCAGGTTTTATTTTACTAGGACTCATTATAGGAAATCAATTAGGAACGGCAACCGTTGTTTATTTTGTGTTGGTATATGTGTTTTCTAATCTTGCTGCTTTTGGAGTTGTACAAGCTATTTCATTACAAACAGGCAAAGAAAATATTGACGATTATGAAGGCCTATACAGAACCAACCCTAATTTAAGTTTGGTTATGATGTTGGCATTATTCTCATTAGCTGGGATTCCTCCAGTTGCAGGATTCTTTGGTAAGTTTTTCTTATTTACTGCTGCTGCAAGCGAAGGCTATTATTTACTTGTATTTATAGCTGTCGTTAATGTTACAATTTCATTATACTATTATTTATTGGTGGTTCGCGCAATGTTTTTAAGACAAAGTGATAATGCAATTCCGTTTTTTAAGAATAAGCTTTATATGCGATTAGGCCTTTTAATTACGGTTTTAGGTATTCTAATTCTTGGACTATACAGTCCACTTTACAATTATATTTTTGAATTAAGTAGTAATTTTAATTAAGCGTTATGCCATTAGCAGGAAAACATATGTTTGGGAGTATAGAAGACACTAGAGTGACTTTTGTTGAAAAAGGTGTAAATGAAGATCGTAGAGATTTTCTAAAAAAACTATTAGAACATAACAAGTTGGAAGTTGTAATTCAGGAAGATAAAAGGAAAACTGAAGAAGATCCACAATTATATACAGTTGCGGTAACCGATATGGTTTTCAATCCAACCATTTGGGTATTTGAGCGTAAACTAAAAACGTTCGATGGTCATAAAGTAACTCAAGATTACTGGAATCAACTAACCGAAGATACTAATCCTCATTACTGGAATAACGGAAGCAGTAGCGATTAATATTTAATCTCTTCCTAAAATTTGAAAAGCCCAATACACAAGTGATGCTAAAGCTCCTATGGCTGCAACTAAATAAGTGCGTGCTGCCCATTTAAGTGCATCTTCCGATCCTGCAAATTCTTCTTGTGATACTATATGCTTGTTTTTCAACCAAGCCAATGCTCTATTACTCGCGTCATATTCTACAGGAAGTGTTATAAAACTAAATAAAGTAGCAAACCCCATCATTGCTAAACCAGCGATAGCTATCCAATATCCAAAACCAACTCCTGCTGCTGCACCCAAAACCAGACCTCCAATAATTACCCATTGTGACATTCCGGAAGTTACACTTACTACAGGCACCAAAGTTGAGCGCATTTGTAGCCAACTATAAGCTTGTGCATGTTGTACTGCATGTCCACATTCGTGTGCTGCAACTGCTGCTGCTGCCGAATTACGTTGCGCATAAACGGCTTCACTCAAATTAACGGTTTTGTTTTTAGGGTTATAATGGTCAGTTAGACTTCCTGTAGTCGATACCACTTTTACATCTGTAATGCCATGGTCTGCCAACATTTTTTCTGCAATTTCAGCACCACTCATTCCATTTCGTAATTGAACTTTAGAATATTTAGCAAATTTCTTTTTTAATGTATTGCTTACCAACCAACTTATAAGTGCAATTCCTCCAAGTAATATATAATATCCTATCATTGTTTATTTTTTATATTGAATTTAAATATAGCAAAAATAAAGCCATTCTCAACAATCTGTCATTACGTCAAAACATTAGTTTTTTTCTCTATACTTTATTATAAGAAATATTAATGTGAATGTTAAAGCTCCTGTAACAATATTTGCTAATACTATGGCAAGACTATTTAAAAAAACACCATAAGTAAACCACATTGCAACACCCGAAAACATGACCACATACATACTGAGTGACAAGCTTTCTACGTCTTTAGTTTTCCATGTTTTAATTACTTGTGGCACATACGCTGCAGTAGTTAAAATTGCAGCAATTAAACCTATAATTTCA
>Ga0209013_10003330_pt1 | contig 14282 bp, 8 predicted proteins | sample Cruoilmetagenom2_FD_187291 | JGI IMG/M metagenome (GOLD analysis project Ga0209013, IMG submission 187291) | Oil polluted marine microbial communities from Coal Oil Point, Santa Barbara, California, USA - Sample 2 (SPAdes) (version 2) | ecosystem: Environmental > Aquatic > Marine > Oil seeps ... | reverse complement strand
TAACTGCATAAATCAAAAATAAGAAATAACCTTTTTCTAGCAAACTTTAATTGATACAAACAAAAAAGGTTTGATTCTATTCAGAATCAAACCTTTAAATATGAGGTAATTACACTTTTTTATAAAAGAGCATTTAATTTATCTGCATAAACATTTTTAGGGGCTACTCCAACTTGCTTATCAGCTACTTCTCCGCCTTTAAATAATAAAATTGTAGGTATATTTCTAACACCATATTTAGCTGCAAATTCTTGATTTGCATCTACATCAACTTTTGCTACCGTTACTTTATCTCCAAAATCTTTTGATAATTCTTCTACTATTGGAGCTATCATTCTACAAGGTCCACACCATGCAGCCCAAAAATCTACTAAAACAGGTTTGTCTGATTTTAATACTACTTCATCAAATGTAGCATCGGTTACTTCTATTGCCATAATTTATTTTTTATTAAGTGTTAAGTTCTATTTTACTTCAAGCAAAAATAAAAAAATATTTTACTAAAAATTCAGAAAATAAATTTCTTTTTCTTATAGTAGTATTTAAAAGATTGATTTACTTACAATTTTTCTATTCTAAAAAACTTTGGAAGCTATTGCTTTAATATTATCTGATTTTCCCATAGAGTAATAATGAATTACAGGTACTCCCGCTTTTTGTAATTCTTTTGATTGTGTAATTGCCCATTCAATTCCAACTTGTCTTATTTCTTTATTGTCTTTACATTTTTCAATTTCATTTACTAAAATATCCGGAAGGTTCAAATTAAAAACTTGAGGCAAAATGTTTAAATGCCTTCTTATTGAAATTGGCTTAATACCTGGAATGATAGGAACATCGATCCCAATTTCTTTAGCTGCCTTTATAAAACTAAAGTATTTTTGATTATCAAAAAACATTTGAGTAACTACATAATCCGCTCCGGCATCAACCTTCTCTTTTAATTTTCGTAAATCAGATTCCATACTTGGAGATTCCATATGCTTTTCAGGATACCCAGCTACACCTATGCAAAAATTTGAATTATACGTTGTTTCAATAATTTCATGTAAATATTTACCTTTATTTAAATCATTAATTTGACTTACTAAATTACTAGCATATTTATTTCCTTCTTTTTGAGGGGTAAAATACGATTCATGTTTCATGGCATCACCTCGTAAAGCCATAACATTTTCAATACCTAAATAATGACAGTCCACCAAAACATATTCTGTTTCTTCTTTTGTAAAACCTCCACATAAGACGTGTGGCACCGTATCTACTTTATATTTATGCATCAAACTGGCACAAATACCAACGGTGCCTGGTCGCATTCTTGTAATTTTTTGTTCTAACAAACCTCCTCCTTTTTTAATGTAAACATGCTCTTCTCGTGAAGTTGTTACATCAATAAATGGAGGTTTAAACTCCATTAAAGGATCAATATTGTCATATAATTTTTGAATGCTTTGCCCCTTTTGTGGCGGAATTATTTCAAAAGAAAATAATGTTTCTTCTTTTGCATTTTTTATGTGATCTGTTATTTTCATTTTTAAATATTAACACCTACAAGGTTCTAAAAACTTGTAAGAAAATTTTATTACTCACTTAAATTTGGTTGTAACCATTTTTCAGCTTTTTCTATACTTATTCCTTTTCTTTTTGCATAATTAACCACTTGATCTTTATTTATTTTTCCTAATCCAAAATATTTAGATTCTTCATTGCCAAAATAATAACCAGATACGCTTGCTGCTGGCCACATAGCCATACTTTCGGTAAGCTTTACACCAATAATTTTTTCTACCTCCAACAGATCCCAAATCGTTTCTTTTTCTAAATGATCTGGGCAAGCAGGGTAACCTGGTGCTGGTCTAATGCCTTTATATTTTTCTTTAATCAAATCTTCATTATTCAAGTTTTCATTTTTAGAATATGCCCAGTGTTTGGTTCTAATCTGGTGGTGTAAATATTCTGCAAAAGCTTCTGCAAATCTATCGGTAATAGCCTGAACTAAAATGGCATTATAATCATCATGCTTTAATTTATACTCCTTAGCTAAACTATCTGCTCCAAATATAGAAACACAAAAGGCCCCCATATAATCGGTTAAACCGGAATCGCTTGGAGCAACAAAATCAGCTAGAGCTAAATTTGCAACACCTTGTTTTTTTTGTAATTGTTGGCGTAATGTTCTAAAAATAGCTATTTGGTTTCCATTCTTTTTTATCGAGATATCATCTTCATTTACAGTATTTGCTTCAAACAAACCGAAAACCGCTTTAGGTTTTAAAAGTTGATTGTCAACCAGTTTTTTTATCATTATTTGTGCATCTTCGTACAATTGAGTTGCTTGTTCTCCAACTTTCTCATCTTGTAAAATATTTGGAAACTTTCCATGCAAATCCCAAGAAATAAAAAATGGTTGCCAATCTATGTATGGCAGTAATTCTTTTAAAGATATTTGCTTTAACATTTGCACACCCATTTCTTTGGGTTTAACAATTGTTGATTCTGTCCAATTTATTTTGAATTTATTTTCACGAGCATTATCTAGACTTAAGTATGTTTTTGTCTTTCCTCTTTTTATAAATTTCTTTCGAAATACTTCATAATCCTTTTTTAAATTGGTAATATATTCTTTAGAGGTTTTTTTGTTTAATAAATCGCCAACAACTGTAACTGCTCTTGAAGCATCATTTACATGAACCACGGCATTCTTATATTCAGGATTTATTTTAACTGCGGTATGTGCTTTTGAAGTTGTAGCGCCTCCAATAAGTAAGGGAATATAAAAATCTTGCCTCTCCATTTCTTTTGCCAAGTACACCATTTCATCTAATGAAGGGGTTATTAAACCAGACAAACCAATAATATCAACATTCTTCTTTTTAGCAGTTTCAATTATCTTCTCGGGAGGTACCATGACTCCCAAATCAATAATTTCATAGTTATTACAACCTAGTACAACACTTACAATATTTTTACCTATATCATGAACATCACCTTTTACTGTTGCTAATAAAATTTTTCCCTGCCCCCCAGCCCCCAAAGGGGGAGCTAACAACTGTTCTAAAACTTCTTTCAATACATAATCAAGATTAGAAAGAACTTCACTATTTGTAAACCTAACTACCCTGTATCCTTCAGATTCTAACCATAGCGTTCGTTCTTTATCTGACACTATGTTTTCTGGCAACTGATGAATTAACCCATCTATTTCAATAATTAAGTTTTCTTTCAAACAAATAAAATCAGTTATATATTCGCCAATAATATGTTGTCTTCTAAATTTAAAACCTTCTAATTGCTTTCCTTTAAGGACTTTCCACAATAAAGCCTCGGCTTCTGTTGGTTGATTCCTCATTTTTTTAGCATAATCTTTTAGTAAACCATATAATGCAGGGTTTGCTGTTTCCCAATGGTAAGTCCCCTTTGGGGATTTAGGGGCTTTTTTTACCTCCTCTATAAAAGGATTCAAATATCCCACGGCTTTTTTCATTACTCTGGCAGATTTTACAACTTGAGGTAAAAACATTTTTCCTGAACCAAATAAATCTCCAACTACATCCATTCCAATCATTAAATGCCCTTCTATTATCTCGATTGGGTTTTCAACAATTTGCCTTGCTTCTTCAATATCTTCAATAATATAAGTATCAATTCCTTTTACTAAAGCATGCGTAATTCTATCTTGAATTGAATCTTTACGCCAGGCTTCATCAATAATTTTTTCTTTTTTGCTGCCTTTTACTGTTTCGGCAAAATCTAATAATCTTTCTGTTGCATCTTCTCTTCTATTTAAAATTACATCTTCAACTCGGTCTAATAGATCTTTTGGAATATCATCATAAATTTCAAGCATAGCTGGGTTTACAATACCCATATTCATTCCCGCCTGAATAGCATGGTAAAGAAAAACAGAATGCATGGCTTCTCTAACCGTATTATTTCCTCTAAAAGAAAATGAAACATTGCTTAAACCACCACTAACACTAACATTTGGTAAATTTTCTCTAACCCATTTAGTTGCTTCTATAAAATCGGTTGCATTTTTCTTATGCTCGTCCATTCCTGTTGCCACAGGAAAAATATTGAGATCAAAAATAATATCTTCACTAGGAAAGCCAACTTTATCAACTAAAACATCATACGATCTTTTTGCAATTTCAATTCTTCTTTCATAATTATCTGCTTGACCAACCTCATCAAAAGCCATCACAATAATTGCAGCACCATAGCGCTTAATTTTAATTGCTTGATTTATAAAATTATCTTCCCCTTCTTTTAATGAAATTGAATTCACCACACATTTTCCTTGTACTACTTGTAAACCAGCTTCAATAATTTCCCACTTTGAGCTATCAATCATGATTGGAACTCTACAAATATCCGGCTCAGCCGCAATTAAGTTTAAAAAACGTACCATCGCTTCTTTGCCATCAATCAAACCATCATCCATATTAATATCGATAATTTGTGCACCTCCATCTACTTGGTGACGGGCAATAGCTAATGCTTCATCAAATTTTTCTTCTTTTATCAATCGAAGAAATTTACGAGACCCCGCTACATTGGTCCGCTCACCAACATTGATAAAGTTGCTGTTGCCATCAATTATTAGTGGCTCCAGGCCAGATAGTTTTAATTTTTTCTTCTTTATTTGCATAATCAGTTTATACTTTATTCACTTTTAACCCTTCTTTAGAGAAGGAATTAAATTTTATAATTTCCTCGGTTTATATTTAGCGGCAACTTCTGCAATAGCGGTAATATGAGCAGGAGTTGTACCGCAACATCCACCGATAATATTAATCAAATCTTTTTTAAGATACTCTTCAATTTGTGATGCCATTTGCTCAGGGGTTTCATCATACTCGCCAAAAGCATTTGGCAATCCTGCATTAGGATGTGCAGAAATTGCAAAATTTGTTTTTGGAGCTATTGCTTCTAAATGAGGCTGTAATAAATTAGCGCCTAAAGCGCAATTAAAGCCCACTGTTAACAAGGGAATATGTGAAACCGAAATCAAAAAAGCTTCGGCTGTTTGGCCTGATAAAGTACGACCGCTGGCATCGGTAATTGTACCGCTTAACATGATTGGTATTTCTATGTTTCTTTCGGCTTTAACCTCTTCAATTGCAAATAATGCAGCTTTTGCATTTAAAGTATCAAAAACTGTTTCGACTAAAAGTAAATCAACGCCTCCATCTATTAAAGCTTCAACTTGCTGTTTATAAGCAATACGTAAATCTTCAAAAGTTACTGCTCTAAACCCTGGGTCATTAACATCTGGCGACATACTTGCCGTACGGTTTGTTGGACCAATTGAGCCTGCTACAAAACGAGGTTTATTTGGTTCTTTTTTATTAAATTCATCTGCAACTTCTTTAGCAATTTTAGCCGATTCGTAATTTAGTTCATAAACTAAATCTTCCATATTATAATCAGCCATTGCAATGGTTGTTCCAGAAAAAGTATTGGTTTCAATAATATCAGCTCCTGAATTGAAATATTTTCTATGCACTTCCTTAATTGCCTCAGGTTGCGTTATAGATAACAAATCATTATTCCCTTTTAAGGGTGATGGATAATCTTTAAATCGCTCCCCTCGAAAATCTTCTTCGGTAAAATTATATTGTTGCAACATCGTACCCATTGCACCGTCCAATACAAGTATTTTTTTCTTTATAATATCCTTAATATGTTTTTTCATTTTTTGCTTCTTCAAATTCTCTTTTACCCCAAAATACACTGTTCCAAAATCTTTCGTGGAAAAAATACAAAATAGGTTTTGTAATTAGTTCTATTAAAGCTATTCCCGTTGCATGCTTTACATTTTTTGTGAAAAAAGTAGAAATAATAAAAGTGTCTAGTGTACCTAAAATTCTCCAAGTTGTCGCTTTTATTATGCTACGTCTTTTCGTATCCGCTGTTTCCACACCAGGCAAATCTTCTATTCTTTTGCCCCATGTAACTTTATTCCAAACCCTCTCATGAAAATAATAAAATACCATTTTCGTAATTACTTCAAACCCTCCAATAGAAATAGCTTTAGTTATATCACCCCCAGTTACAAAATAGGCAATTACTGTAGTATCCAAGCTGGCTATTACACGCCAAGTTATAGTTTTAACTATACTCCTTCGATTGGATTCGCCATGGGAATGGTGTTTATGTTTTATTTTTAATTGCACTTTATATTTTTAATGCCTGATTTAAATCGTTTATTATATCGTCAATGTGTTCTAATCCTACTGAAATTCTCACTAAGCCATCCGTTATACCAACCTCTAATCTATCAGTTTCACTCAATTTACTATGTGTTGTCGATGCTGGGTGAGTCACAATGGTTCTGGTATCACCCAGATTGGCCGATAAAGAACACATTTTAATATGGTTTAAAAAACATCTTCCTGATTCTATTCCACCTTTTACTTCAAAAGCTACAATATTTCCGCCTAATCTCATTTGTTTTTTAGCTACTTCGTATTGTGGATGAGATTTAAGAAACGGATATTTTACCCAATTTACATTGGTATGATTTTCTAAAAATCCAGCAACTTTTAAAGCATTTTCACAATGTTTGTCAACTCTTACAGCTAAAGTTTCTAAGCTTTTAGATAAAACCCAAGCATTAAACGGTGACATTGCCGGACCTGTATTACGAGAAAATAAATAAATTTCACGTATTAAATCTTCTCTACCTACTGCTACTCCACCTAAAACTCTTCCCTGTCCATCTATTAATTTAGTTGCCGAATGCACAACAATATCTGCTCCAAATTTAATTGGCTGTTGTAAATATGGCGTTGCAAAACAATTGTCAATCACCAATAACAAATTATGCTTTTTAGCAATTTTACCCAAGAATTCTAAATCTAAAATATCTACTGCGGGATTGGTAGGCGTTTCGGCATATAATATTTTAGTGTTTGATTGAATCAAACTCTCAATTTTATCGACTTCATTTACTTTAAAATATGATGTTTCTATATTCCATTTTGGTAAATATTTTGTAAATAAAGTATGTGTTGAACCAAAAACTGATCTTGCCGAAACGATATGATCTCCGCTTTTTAACAAAGCACCAAAAGTAGAAAATATAGCAGCCATACCAGTTGCAAAAGCATAACCACTTTTCGCTCCTTCCATGGCTACAATTTTATTAACAAATTCTGTTGTATTTGGATTTGAAAATCTACTGTATAAGTTTTTATCTTTTTCCTCAGCAAAAGAAGCTCTCATATCTTCAGCATCATCAAAAACAAAACTCGAGGTTACATACATAGGTGTGCTATGTTCACTAAATTGCGTTCGATCAGTTTGCAATCTTATCGCTTCCGTTTCAAAATGTTTTTTATCTTTCATACTTTTGTGTAAATCTTTAAAATTGTTCTGTTCCTACTTTCGTGGAATTGACAATTTTTATACGGCCTTTTCACTTAATCTTAATATATCACCAAAAACACCTCTTGCAGTTACCTTTGCTCCAGCACCAGCTCCTTGAATTACTATAGGTCTTTCTTCATACGATTCAGTATAAATCTCAAAAATAGAATCAGAACCTTGTACTTGGCCTAAAGAACTATTTTGAGGTACAGAAACCAATTTAACTTCTAGAGTTCCTTTGGTTTTTGACAAATCTCCAGATAATTCACCAACATATCTCAAGACAAAACCATCTTTTTGATTTTCTTTAATGGTTTGGTATTCTTGATTTAATTCGGTCAATCGATTTAAAAAATCTGACAGAGAGGTTTCTCTTAACTGTTTTGGTATTAAGTTCTGAATTTTAACATCTTCTATTTCATTTTCTAAATCTAATTCTCTTGCCAAAATTAACAATTTTCTGGCAACATCATTACCGCTAAGGTCTTCTCTTGGGTCTGGTTCTGTAAATCCTTTTTCTACTGCAGTAGATAATATTTCACTAAAATCTTTATTCTCGGCAGAGAAATTATTAAACAAATAACTTAACGACCCTGAAAATATTCCTTTAATTTTAGTGATATTTTCACCTGAATGATGCAATAATTTAATGGTATCTACCAAAGGTAAACCAGCTCCAACATTGGTTTCATACAAATAATTCTTTTCGTTTTCTTTCAGTTTTAATCTTAAATCCTTGTAAAAAGAAAAGTCAACTGTATTAGCAACTTTATTAGAAGATACTAAATCAAAACCATTGGAAACTAAAGGTATATAATTTTGAATAAAATCAATACTCGCAGTATTATCTACTGCAATTAAATTTTCAAGATGATTTTCTTTAGCGAAGCCTATCACATCATTTATAGTAAAATTCTTTATTTCACTATTCTTTAGGTTATTTTTCCAATCACTTGAAATCCCTCTATTATTTAGAAGCAATTTTTTTGAATTACTAATTCCAAAAATATTTAAATGGATATTTTTTCGTTTTAAAATATCTTTTTTACTCTTTAAAATTTGTTCAATTAGCGTCCCTCCAACCAAACCAACTCCAAAAATTGCAATATTAATATTGGTTGAAACTCCAAATATTTGACCATGAATAACATTTACTGCTTTATTCAAATCGCGATCTTCTAATACCAAACAAATATTATCTCCAGTAACGGTATTATTTATTAATATTGGTTTTATTTTATTGATTGTTAATGCATTATACGATTTATGAAAACTACTTAAGTTTTGACCAATAATAGAAACTATTGACAAATCGTCTTTGATATAAATACGGTTAACATCTTTTGTTTTTAAATCTGTTTCAAATTCTTGTTCTAGAATCTCTTTTGCTTTTTGAGCATCTGTTGAATCAACAACGAAACCAATTCCTCGTTCAGAGGAGCCTTGTGAAATTATACTAACACTTATATTCTCTTTACTTAAAGCAGAAAAAATTCGAGCATCAACACCAACTCTTCCTAACAAACCACGACCTTCTAAATTAATAAGAGATACATTTTTTTGCACAGTAACAGATCTTATTCCTTTGCTTGTTGCATGAGATTTTATTAATGTACCTTTATTATTCTTATCAAAAGTGTTTAATAATCGTAATGGAATATTCTTTTCTAATAGCGGAATTATCGTTTTGGCATGTAAAATATTAGCGCCAAAATTGGCAAGTTCATTGGCTTCTTGATAAGTTAACTCTTCTATTTTTTGTGCATTAGAAACCAAATCAGGGTTTGCTGTATAAATACCATTAACGTGGGTATAATTTTGCAATTCAGAAGCATCTAAAAAATTAGCTATTAAAGCAGCGGAATAATTACTTCCATTTCTACCTAATGTAGTGGTTTCATCATAAGCGTTTGACGCAATAAAACCTGAAATAACCTGCAACCTATCTTTATTCTCATTAAAATGCTTTTTTACATTTTCTTGTGAAATTTCTATTAAAGGAATTGCCTCACCAAAACTATCATCAGTTTTTATCAGCTTTCTTGAATCGACAAAGTCGGCTTCAATTTCATTATCATTTAACAAAGCGGTTAGCATTTTAATAGATAAAATTTCGCCTTGTGCTAGAACTTGATCTTTTATTTTCTGACTATAATCTCCTAACAAATGAACTCCTTCAAAAATATTTTTCAAGAGGTTAAATTCTTTGTCAAAATCAATTTTAATTTTTGGTTGTATTTGATATTCTTTAAATTCTTCAAAGGTTGCTTTATAATCCCTATTGTTTTTTGCATTTTCAAGCATTTGCTCTAAAACATCTGTTGTATTTCCTCTCGCTGATAATACCAAAGCAAATTTTTCATTAGCATTTACTTTATTCTTAATTATTTCTAAAACGCTTTGTAAACCTTCACCATTAGCTAAAGATTTACCACCAAATTTTATTATTTTGATTTTATCATTTTTATAGTTTTTGATTTTTGGTTGATCAAAAACAGGTTGTAATATATTTGACAATTGCTCAAATTCGATTAAAAAAGCATCGTGCCCATGAATAGATTTTATCTCTCCATAATTGTTGGGTACTCCAGCTTCAGTTAATAACTTTTGTGTTTCTTTGTTTTCTTTGGGTACGAAGAAAAAATCTGAATCTACTCCTACTTGATAAATATTTGCTTTGATTTGGCTTGCCACTTCATTAAAAGTTCCTCTATTACGAGTAATATCAATAGAACTCAATAAATGATTCATCATTTTATAGGTTTGTAAAGTAAATCTATTTTCTAATTTTTTACCGTGGTGCAACAACCAACTCTCTGTATTAAAATTACCTTGTTCTTCATTTTTGGTTCGATTAAATTTTTCTTTAAAAGAATCTGCTGTTCTATAAAATAGCATTGCCATCATTCTTGCATCATGCACAGGCTGGCTTGAGTTTGATAAAATTTGCTGTTGGGTTTTATTATGAGCTAAAATCCAATCTGATGCTTTCCAGTCTGATGCTACTGGTACTAAATTTTGAATCAAATCAGGAAACAAAACGGCCATCTCCCACGCAATTCCACCACCGAGTGAACCGCCAATAGCTGCGAATAATTTGTTTATTTTTAAATTCTCTAATCCTAAACCAAATAATTTTGCTACATCTCTAGCCGTAAAATCTTCATAATTCTCAATAAAGTTTGAAGCCTTTTCATCGTAACCATTTCCTGGAATATTGAATGCTATCACAGTAAATTTATTGGTGTCAATTAATTTACCTAGACCAATTAATGAATTCCACCAGCCAAACTCACCGGCTACATCAGAATTTCCTGTTAAGGCATGATTAACCAAAACAATTGGAGCCGTAAATAATTTTTGCCCAAATAACTGGTAACTTAACTCAAAATTTGGATAAAAATATCCTGATTCTGTAGTGAAATTATTTAAAATTATATGTTTTAATTCCTTTTTCAACTTTCTAAATTTAAACAAACATTGACAACTACCTATTATAAATAATAAGTAGATATATTTTTGAAAACACTATAGAAATTGAATTAAAAAAGAGGCATAATTACATGGGTAATTAAGCGTGAGTTATCTTCCCGAAACGGTAGAATTTAGCACCTTCTTTAAAGTGTAAAGGGTTGCTAAGGCTTCACAGGGTCTAATCCCTCTGCCTTTCTTAATAACAATTTCATAATTTAAATGAACTTTTGCAAAGAAACATATTTATTTAATTTTCTGCAACAATTTCTATAAATATTTGATTATTCTGTAAGACTAACTTAGTCTTATAGAATAATTTATACTATTTCAAAACAGTGTTTGATATTTTACTAAATGCATTTTGTAAATCTATTTTTAAATCTTCTATATTTTCAATCCCAACAGATAACCTAATCAAATCTTTACTTACACCTGAGGCAATTTGCTGCTCATCAGATAATTGTTGATGTGTTGTGCTTGCCGGATGAATAATTAATGATTTAGTGTCGCCAATATTTGCCAACAATGAAAATACATTGGTACTATCAACCACTAATTTTGCGGATTCATAACCACCTTTTAATCCGAAAGTCACCAATCCACTTTGTCCATTAGGAAGATATTTTAGGGTATTTTGATAATTATCATTCGTTTCAAAACCTGGATAATTTACCCAACTTACAACCTCTTGTTCCTTTAACCATGTTGCTAATTCTAAAGCATTTTCGCTGTGTTTTTTAATCCGTAAAGGCAAAGTTTCTAATCCTTGAATTATTTGAAAAGCATTAAACGGACTTAAAGCAGCACCATAATCTCTCAAACCCTCTAATCTAACTTTGGCGATAAAAGCAGCATCGCCAATAGCTTCACTATAAACTAACCCATGATATCCTTTTGAAGGCTCAGTAAATTCCGGGAACTTACCGTTTGTCCAATCAAAATCACCAGCATCTATAATAGCTCCACCTAAAGAGTTTCCTTGACCGCCAATATATTTTGTTAAAGAGTAAATTACAATATTGGCTCCATATTTTATAGGGTTTAATAAAGAAGGTGTTGCAATAGTATTATCTACTATCAATGGTATTTTATACTCTTTCGCCTTTTCGGAAATTGCTTCAATATCTAGAACATCTAATTTTGGATTACCAATAGATTCTATAAATACAACTCTGGTATTCTCTTGAAATGCTTTTGAAATATTCTCAGGATCTTGGGCATCAACAAAAGTTGTTGTAATACCTAACCTTGGCAAGGTTACATTTAATAAATTGTAAGTTCCACCGTACAAAGAATTTGATGCTACAATGTGATCTCCGGCCCTTAAAAGGGTTAATAATGCTGTTGAAATTGCAGCGGTACCCGAAGCAAATACTGCAGCTCCAATTCCTCCATCAATTTCTGCCAATCTTTTTTCTAGAATATCATTGGTAGGGTTATTTAATCGTGTGTAGATAAAACCCGGTTCTTTTAAAGAGAATAAATCGGCTGCATGTTTTGTATCGTTAAAAACATACGATGTTGTTTGATAAATTGGTACCGCTCTTGTCGCTGCTGTTGTATTTACATCGTGTCCTGCGTGTAATGCTTTTGTTGCTATTTTATTTGTTGTACTCATGATTTTTGCTTTTTATGTTATTTATTTTGAATAAAAAAAGCCCCTTTGGTTTAGGTATTACCAAAGGGACTTAAAATATTTTAGTTTTATATCTTCTTCAGTTTAGGTAATACCACATCATTGTTCTATGCATCATTTGCATGAACATTAGTTTTGACATTATGTTAATTATGGTATTCACTAGATATTAATTTTATTATTTCACTTTAAAGCATAAAAAAACCTCTGTTTTCACAGAGGTTTTACATATTGTAGTTAAAATTTAAACAATACTGACCCCTGCGTAAAATTTACACATCATTTTGGTCATCATATTGTTAAAATTTTTAATCATTGTTTTTCTTACTTCAGTCGACAAATGTAGAAAATAAATTAACAAAACAATAATCAAAAATATTTTTTTTAAATTTTTTGGTTTTTTCTCTTATAGATTTCATAGTTTTGTAACCATAATCTTAGAGGACAAATTTGTACTGATTGCAACCTCAATAAAAAATGCTAAAGCAGAATTTACTTCTTTAGTCAGCGCGCAATCCAACTTATTTTTCTCTTTAAAAATTTAAATTATGTCGTATTTATTTACTTCTGAATCCGTTTCAGAAGGGCATCCTGATAAAGTTGCCGATCAAATTTCTGATAGTTTACTAGATGCATTTTTAGCATTTGACCCGAACTCAAAAGTTGCTTGTGAAACTTTAGTAACTACAGGTCAAGTGGTATTAGCTGGTGAAGTTAAAACAAAAACTTATATCGATGCTCCAAAAATTGCTCGCGAAACCATAAACAAAATTGGTTATACTAAAGGAGAATATAAATTTGAAGGGGAAAGTTGTGGTGTAATTTCCTTGATTCACGAACAGTCACAAGATATCAATCAAGGAGTTGATAGAGGCGAAAATGAAGATCAAGGAGCAGGAGATCAAGGAATGATGTTTGGCTATGCTACTAATGAAACCGAAAATTTCATGCCCTTGGCATTAGATTTAAGTCATAGAATTTTACGTGAATTGGCCGATATACGTAGAGAAAATAAAGATATCACTTATTTGAGACCTGATGCTAAAAGTCAAGTAACCATTGAGTATTCTGATGATAATGTGCCGCAAAGAATAGACACCATTGTTTTATCAACACAACACGATGAGTTTGATAATGATGATGCCATGCTTGCAAAAATCAAAAAAGATATTGTTGGTGTTTTAATTCCTAGAGTTGTAAAGCAATTGCCTGAAAAAATTCAAGTATTGTTTGATGATAAAATAAACTACCACATCAACCCAACTGGTAAATTTGTAATTGGTGGACCTCATGGAGATACTGGCTTAACCGGAAGAAAAATTATTGTTGACACTTATGGTGGTAAAGGCGCTCATGGTGGTGGCGCTTTTAGCGGAAAAGATCCAAGTAAAGTAGATCGTTCTGCAGCTTATGCATCACGTCATATTGCAAAAAATATGGTTGCAGCAGGTGTTTGTAGTGAAATTTTAGTACAAGTGTCTTATGCGATAGGTGTTGCGAAACCAACTTCAATAAATGTAGAAACCTATGGTACTGCAAAAGTTAATAAAACAGATGGTGAGATATCAAAAATTATTGAAGAATTGTTTGATATGCGACCTGCCGCAATAGAAAAAAGGCTAAAATTAAGAAACCCTATTTATAGCGAAACTGCTGCTTATGGTCACATGGGAAGGGCTTCTAAAAAAATAACCAAACAATTCAATTCTCCATATTCAGGTGAAATAAAAGTTGAGGTTGAATTATTTACTTGGGAAAAATTAGACTACTTAGATAAAGTTAAAGAGGCTTTTGGGCT
>Ga0209013_10003329_pt1 | contig 14285 bp, 10 predicted proteins | sample Cruoilmetagenom2_FD_187291 | JGI IMG/M metagenome (GOLD analysis project Ga0209013, IMG submission 187291) | Oil polluted marine microbial communities from Coal Oil Point, Santa Barbara, California, USA - Sample 2 (SPAdes) (version 2) | ecosystem: Environmental > Aquatic > Marine > Oil seeps ... | reverse complement strand
TACTTCACCATCAGTAAAAGCAGGTGTTTTACTGAAATTAAGGTACATAAACGGAGAGTTGTCCGTATCAACACCACCGGTAATCATGGTATTTGCTTTGTATTCAAGTAAATCACTGATAGCCATTTTCATCGCTGCCAGAGAACCTGCGCAGGCTGCATCAACCACACAGTTTGTACCGCCCAGGTCAAAACGATTGGCAACTCGACCGGCAATCACATTGCCCAACATTCCCGGAAATGAGTTTTCAACCCAGGGAATATAGGCTTTTTTCATTTTTTCAATCAGAATCTGGATATCATCTTCAGCAACGCCGCTGCTTCTGAGTACTTTTTCCCAGACAGGTCCCTGCAGGCGTGAAACCAGCGGTGTAATCAGCTTTTGTCCACCACCGACACCTAGAATACAACCGGTATTTTCACGATCAAAATTGCCATCAACATAGCCGCAATCTTTAAGCAGATCTCTGGCAACAATTAATGAAAGCAACTGCGATGAATCGGTTACTTCTAAAATATTAGGCGGCAGACCAAATTCCATGGGGTCAAAATCAATATCAGGAATAAAACCACCACGTTTACTATAACTTTTATCAGGAGCAGAAGGATCGGGGTCATACAAGTCATTAATTTCCCAACGATCCGATGGTACATCAATGATGCAGTCCATTTTACCCATAATATTTTCCCAAAATTCATGTAAATCTCTTGATTCAGGAAAGAGCGACGCCATGCCGATGATGGCGACAGGTGTTTCTTGTAGCCGAGAAGTAATTTTTTTATCGATATTTTTTATATCTTCCATTTGTGTGCCTGTCATTCAGATATCTGAAAATTTATGAGCTGAAACCGTTTAATAATAACGATTTCTCGGAATATGATGGAGCAAACGATCGCGTAATGGGGCATTTTCAAGCAATCTTAAACGAGAGTCAATTTTATCAGCTTTGTTAGGATTTTCCTTGACATAAATAAACAAATTAGCATAAATTTTTAATATATAAACATTCTTTATTTATCAAGTCAGATTAGCTATAGTAAGTGCAAATTTACCATGCCATATGGGAACTAATTCAGAGCCATTTTAAAATGAAAGCATCCAGAAATAATTATACCCGTTATCTTCTACCTGACAAAATGACCAAAAAACACTTTATGGATACTTTACAAAAGTGTTTTACAATCAATATGTTCGAAACGACTTCTGAGACATTTTCTATTCTTGATAGTTTTGAATGCGGACTCTATAACCAGAGGATGATGGCTGTTCGACATGAAAATAATAATATCAGTCTATGGAATGAGGATGATTTACTGGATCCTGAACTTTCTCTGGATATTGAAAATACCACTGTCCACTCCAGATTCTGGTGGGATTTTCCTGATTCATCTGCCAAAGAGATATTAAAAGACATCCTTGATTTACGAGCACTCTCTCCGATATATAAAGGCCTGCTAAAAACCGAACAATTTAATTTTCAGAACGAAGAAGGCAAGATCCTGGTCTTTTGCCAATTAATCTCTATTTCTGAACCGGCAACACCCCGCACACCTGTTATGCGTCAGGCTAAACTGATCCCTGTCACTGGTTATATGAAAGAATATAGGCAGGCTGAGGAATTATTAAAAGAATTAGGTGGATTTGAAGCCACTCTGCCCCCTCTGGACTCTTTACTGGGAGCGATTGGTGTGTTGCCACAGCCCTACACCGTTAAGCCAAAACTCAATTTATCAGCATCCATGACCGCTCGTGCAGCAGCCAATTCCATCATTTTAACGATGATGGAAAAACAACGTCTAACCGAAGATGGCATCATAGATGATATTGATACTGAATTTCTACATCATTATAGAGTCGCAATACGGATGACTCGAGCCGCCATTGCACAGCTCAAAGATGTTTTCCCCGAACAAGATGTTGAAATGTTGAAAAATCGCTTTGGTGCATTAGCCAGAAAAACAAACCTCCTGCGTGATCTGGATGTCTTTATTCTGGATAAAAAACGCTATATGAACTTACTGCCTGAATCATTACGCAGTGGTTTATCACCTATGTTCGATGATTTCGAAAAAAGTCGAACGAGTGAAGTAAAGAAGATAGCACGCTGGTTGTCCGGCAAAACCTATAAAAATGAAATGACAGAATTAGAGGCCTTATTTGAACATGGTTATTCCGCCCTGGAAACTGAGTGGAGTGAAAAACCAACCATTGATCTGGCAGTCAATAAGATTCAAAAAAGATACCGGAAAATTCAAAAAGCAGCAGCCAAGATCACCAGTGATACACCCGATGAAGCAATTCATGATATCCGTATCAACTGTAAAAAATTGCGTTATCTGCTTTATTTCTTTGGTTCTATGTTTAAGAAGAAACAAGTTAAAGTTGTTATCAACCACCTTAAAAGCTTGCAGGATACCCTGGGGGTATTTAATGATTTAACTGTTCAGGGTGAATTTCTGGGTAATTATCTTTATGAACTGGAACATAAACCCAAAAAAGATATTATGCTCATTGCTTCTTTGGGAGGGTTAATCTCAAGCTTGTACTCTATGCAACGTCTGGAACGAGATAATTGTATTGTTGAGCTGGCTATATTTTCTAATGCTGAAAATCGCCAATTATTTAAAGAAACATTTATCCAGCCAAAAGAAAAGAACATGGAGTCTGAAAAATGAAAATCGTTGCTTCCTATAGCATCAAAGGTGGCGTTGGTAAAACGGCTGCATCAGTAAATCTAGCCTATGCTGCAGCAAAAGCAGGTAATGAGACTCTGTTAGTTGATCTTGATCCACAAGGTGCCTCATCATTTTATTTTCGTATCGGTGCCAGAAAAAAAGAAAACACTGGAAATTTTTTCTCCAAAAAACACCGGCTTCTAAAACATATCAAAGGTTCTAATTATAAGCAGCTCGATATTTTACCTGCCAACCTTTCTTTTCGAAACTTTGATATCATGCTCAACAATATGAGCAAGTCAAAAAAACGCCTGAAAGAAATGCTGTCCTCTTTAAAGAATGAGTATGATCTGATTATTCTGGACTGTCCGCCTAATCTCAATTTGCTTTCGGAAAATGTTTTTAATGCAGCGGATCTTGTTTTAGTTCCCGTTATTCCTACTACCCTGTCTGAACGAACTTTTGAACAATTGCTGACATTTTTTGATCGAAATGACTATAAAAAGAAAAAAATACGACCTTTTTTCTCTATGGCACAGGGTAAAAACAAGTTGCATCATCAGACTATCAAAGATATGGAAAAGAAATATCCTGTATTTTTAAAAAGCGTTATTGCTTTTTCAGCTGATATTGAGCGTATGGGTATTCATAGAGAACCAGTTCTTGCCTATGCATCACAAAAAAACCATGTTCAGTCTTATAGAACATTATTTAACGAGATTGTTAACATTCTGTGACACCTCATACAATAGAAAACCAGAATTAATTAAATAATAAGGTCACATAAAAACTATGCTGGAAATTGGTTCATTTCCTTTTCTTATCAAGAAAGGAAAAATTTATATTATGCTTATTACAAGCAGTTCCGGAAAGACCTGGATACTCCCAAAAGGCCATCCGGAATCAGACCTGAATGAAGTGCAAGTAGCAGAGCTGGAAACTTATGAGGAGGCAGGCGTCAAAGGAGAGGTTATTAAGAATAAAACCCGTAAAGTATTCAAGCAGGAAAATGGTGGCAAATTGCTTATCTACCCTTTACTGATAAAAAAGACGCTGGACAAATGGCCGGAAGATTCCTTTAGGAAAAGACGCTTAGTCAGTATCAAGGAAGCATTAACGCTGGTTACACGTACGGATCATCTGGATGCCATTAAATATTTTTCTGACCCTGTAGTAAATAAAAATCTACTCAAGAAAGCCGGTTAAAAAATTAAACTCTAATCGCTCAGCTCAACCTACACTACCGAGCACTATTTCCGCTATTGCTACGACTCTGATTCCTGTTTTTATTCCTCGAACGAGTTCTATTGCCGGGTTTAGCGCCACCCTGGTTACGACCGTCTGCATATCTTTTACTTTTACCCGAACGCTGGCCATCACTATGACCGGTTCTCGGTTTTTTTGGTTTCCTGGGGTTATGTCTGGGTGCGGGACGCAAACGAGATTCAGGTAAATTATGTACCGGTTCAAAATCATCAATTATTTCGCGTGGCAATAACTGATTGATTAGAGTTTCTATATCAGAAAGCTGTTTAAACTCATCAGCACAGACCAGAGATACTGCTTGACCCGTCGAACCTGCACGGCCAGTACGACCAATCCGATGTACATAATCCTCAGGAACATTCGGCAAGTCAAAATTGACAACCTGCGGCAGCTGATCTATATCCAGACCTCGAGCCGCTATATCTGTTGCAACTAAAACCCGAACGGCTCCCTTTTTAAAATTGGCCAGAGCTTTTGTCCTGGCACCCTGACTTTTATTTCCATGAATTGCAGCGGCCTTAATACCTTCGTTTTCAAGCTGTTTAGTCAAACGATTGGCACCGTGTTTAGTTCTGGAAAAAACCAGTACCTGTTCCCATTTGTTATCCCAGATCAAATGGGTCAGTAAAGCTGCTTTCTTTTTCTTATCAACCGGGCAAATCCACTGCTTAACAGTTTCCGCTGTGGTATTACGCGGACTAACCGAAATTTCAATCGGGTTGTGCACCATTCCTTTAGCCAGATTACGAATATCATCAGAAAAAGTGGCTGAAAACATCAGATTCTGACGTTGTTTTGGTAAAGCAGCCAGAATTTTTCTTATATCATGAATAAAGCCCATATCCAGCATTCGATCCGCTTCATCCAATACCAGTAATTCGAGATGCTTGAACTTAACGGCATTCTGATTATACAGATCCAGCAATCGTCCTGGTGTAGCCACCAGGACATCAACACCTCTGCGTAGTTTCATCATCTGGGGATTTATCTTTACCCCGCCAAACACAACCGTGGAGCTTAAAGCCAGGTTTTTTCCATAAGTAGCGACACTATCACTTACCTGGGCAGCTAATTCCCGGGTAGGTGTTAAAATAAGCACTCTTGCCTGATTCGCCTGAGCACGCTGACCTTTTGCTAAAAGTTCCAGAATAGGAAGCGTAAATCCGGCTGTTTTACCTGTGCCGGTCTGAGCTGCCGCCATCACATCCCTGCCGTCAAGCACCGCTGGGATTGCCTCGGCCTGAATAGGTGTAGGAGTGTCATAGCCCTTTTCAGCTATGGCATCTAGAATAGGGGCAGATAAGCCGAGGGAAGCAAAGCTCATAGAATCTCTCTTGATTAAGTTATTTTCATTTACAAACATATAGTTAGATATTGGAAGGCTTGGCATACCGAACTTTATGCTAAACTAAACTTTGTGCTGGGGAGTAGTTTAACATATTAGCCGAAAATAATATGCTTTAGTTTGAGAGTAACTCGGATAGCTCTATATGACCGTATCTTTCTAATGAGCGTTTTCTACGTTGTATGAAATCATCGTAGTCCTCACCCGGTTGCATACAAGAATCTTCCTCATCATTCTCTTGTCTGATTTCTTCTCTAATCTTTTCACAGATTTCAGCAAACCCCTCTTCGAGGTTCCGGGGTCGATACACGGTATCAGGGTCAACTCTAAGAGGCATTAAGGTGCGCATACATTGAGGGTTAGGAGATAGCGTCTCCACTAAAAAACCGAATATACGAACGCGTCTTATAATTTGAAAGAGGTTTTACTTGCTAAACAGGTGGAGTCCATATACAAACCTGACATTTGGACATATTTAATCAGACTTAATAACAAGGTAAAAGCAGCAATTATTAAATCGACAAAATAATTAGTATTTCGATATTATCAACGTGGTCACTTTGCACAAAAGCGGACATACTTGACTATTTTTGAGTTAGTAGATTAGCATTAAATGCTCTTATCACTTGCTTAAAAATCACCACAATCGGTTTATGATTTTTTGGGCAGAACATTTCTACTTCATCATAATCATCTTACTGATTAGTATCAATCCATACCAATTATTGAACCCTCAGAATCCAGGATCAATCTGGCTTTTTGATATTTTTTTTCAGTGACTTTTTTACGCAAACTCTGCAGAGTGAGATAAGGCACTTCTCGTATCATTTGATTTACCAGCCATGCAGGTAAATTACCGCCAGGATTGGTGTGCTGTGTCCAGGTAAATTTTGTGATCCTTTTTTTAACTGGCTCAAGCAAATAAGAACCATGAGAATGCCTGACACGGACAAGGGAAGAATGTTTGATGAATTGACAGTCTGGAGTTTGTTGCTGAAGACAGTAATCTGGTCTGGATACTGAATCAACAGTTATTGCTCCACTTGCAGGATCGCGGCTTATTTTTGTATACAGAATAAACTCACGATTAACTACAGGAAATGGCAGATTATGAATCAGATAATGATAACATTCAGAAAAATTTATTCTCTCAAGCATTAATGGGTTCTGACAATGCTGAACCCAGTCTGGACAGGCATCAATATCCGTAATAACAGCCAGCAGACTATCCACTGAAGCATTAATAGTCACAACACCCCTGAATGCCTTAATTTTTTCGGCCCAGAATTCTTTTAAATATACCTTGATACCATTTTCATCCCTTTCCAGGGTCCAGTCAAAACTGGACGAATATATAGACCCGGGAAGAAGGAACAGAAACAGAAACAGAAACAGTATAAAATTGTTCCCCTTTTTCATCAGAACACCTCCAACCCCTATACTCAACTAATCTGCCATTTTTGATTGTAGAAAATGAGTGAGTTGATTACCTATGTTTTAATATTTCCGCTCATTCGAGCGGTAGAAATTCTTTACCTGGTGAGCTTCTTATTTTAAGCCCTCTTCCAGAAATATAAGATATTCACTCTCTTTAGCTAACTTGACAAACTGCTTATATTTAGTATTATTTATAGAACGAACGATCTATGGGTAATATTACATGGCCAAAGCAAAATTTACAACATCACAAGATGCAATCACTGCAATTTTGAATGAATCAATCCCTTTATTTGCTAAGAATGGATTTTCAGGGGTATCTATACGTCATGTTTCAAAAGCAGTAGGTATCAGTATTGCTACGCTTTACCACCACTTCCCTGATAAAAAGACTTTATACCTTAAAAGCATCGAACGAGCCTTTTCAGATAAAGCAGAAGGATTGACAGACGTTAATAATACACCAGGGACAAAGGAAGAAAGACTCAAGTTATTTATCCTGCGTTTCACAGAGCTAATGAGTGGTGATCCTAACTTCAGATTACTATTACAACGAGAGCTTTTGGATGCTGATAATTCCAGACTACAACTTCTAGCCGAACAGGTATTCAAAGAACAGTTTCAAAATGTACTGAATTTAGCAAAAGAAATTTCACCAAAATGTGATCCTCATTTAATGGCAATATCTATCGTTGGATTAATCTTATTTCATTTGGAAACAACTCCTATCAGGATGTACTTGCCAGAAGGTAAAGAAGAACATAATCAACCTGAAGTGATTGCTCATCATGTCTATCTTTTATTAGCAGAAGGGCTTTTAAAAAATGGAGAGTTAAAATGCAACGATTAATCTTCTTTATAATTTTGTATTGTGTTACATCATTTTCACAGGCAGAAACTGAAATTGTTTCTGTTAAAGAACAATTTATCCCAAAAATCTATTCTGCCCCTGGCTATACTGCCGCTTTAAATAATATTGAGATCAGCAGTAAGTATAATGGTGTTGTTACAGAACTTCTTGTAGACGCTGGTGATATTGTTAAAAAAGATCAATTACTACTGGTTATTGATGAGGTAGTAAACAAACAATCCATTGAGCAAGTCAAAAAAGAAATTGAGATAGCCCAGGTCACAGTTACTGATGCAAAAAAAGATGTAAATAACTTTGAACAATTAAGAAAAGTCCAGTCGGTATCAGAAGAGAAGTTAAGAAAAGCCCGACTGCTATTGGCTCATTCTCAAAGTACCTTACTTAAAGCAAAAGCAAAACTAATTGAAACAAAAGCAGCAACCCCTTACCTTCGAATAAAGTCACCAGAGAACTCACGTATTGTAAAACGCCTTATAGATAAAGGTGATTTAGCTACCCCAGGTAGTCCACTGCTCCATTTGGAAGTATTAGATCATCTTGTCTTTGAAACAACTATTCCCGTTCAATGGGTAACAAAACTAACAACTAGTCAAAGTGTCAATATTAAACTCGATAGCATCGTAACAGGGACTATCACTCAAATTATAAACAGTGCCGATCCAATCACCCAAAAAAGTACCGTTAAATTGGAATTACCCTCTTCCTTAAACATCCCAACAGGTTTGTTTGGACAAGCTCAATTTATTATTGATAACGAATTATTATTGACTATACCAGAAAAGGCATTGGTCAAAAAAGTGGGTATTATGGGTGTTTTTCGTGTAGATGAAGCGAAACAGGCCTGGTTTACACCCGTCCGCTATGGAAGAAAATATTGCAATCAAAGAGTTATCCTATCGGGTCTTAAGCCACAAGATAAAGTCATTGTATCACCGTCAGAATCATTACGAGATGGTCTGCAAATCACTCACGTCAAAAAAAATAGAATGGTGCTCAATAAGGTGTGTAAACAATAATGCAGGATTTGAATCCCAGTAAGCTTAAAATTGCCTCTCTACTTGCCCAAAGCTTTATTGAATCCCATTTAGTAATATTAATTATTATCTCTTTATTGATCTTTGGTTTGCTTGGTCTTTCTTTGACCCCAAGAGAAGAAAACCCTCAGATTGTTGTACCCGTTGTTAATGTATCAATTCCTTTTCCCGGTGCTTTACCTGAGGAAGTTGAACACTTAATTCTTACGCCATTGGAAAACAGACTCAATTCCATTGAAGGCGTTAAACATCTTTATGGAAAGGCGGTTCATGATCTTGCCCAAATTAATGTTGAATTTGAAGTGGGTGAAGATAAAACCAGGGCCTTTGTTCGCTTGTACGATCAAGTTTTACGTTTTAAAAAGGACTTACCATCTGGTGCAGGTGAGCCGCATATACAAGTCGTTGATGTCGATGATGTCCCCATTATAACCGTGACTTTAGCTTCTACTGAATACTCACAGACAAAGCTGACTCGAATAGCAGAAAATTTATATCAGCATCTGGGCAGTATCACTAATATTGGTAAAACAGAGATTATAGGTGGTTTGCCAGAAGAGATCAGAGTGATTATCAATTCTGCTAAACTGGAATTTTATAAGATTTCACCAGAAATGATTCATCAACTCATTACTGATTCTAATCTTGCTGTCACATTGGGTAATCAGGTGCATCAACAACTTGCTTACTCTATACGAATTGATAATCACCTCACCCAATTGGACGATCTAAAAAAATTAATCGTAAAGGTCAAGGACTCAGACCATATTGTACGCCTGGAAGATATTGCAACGATAACTGATCAGCCTGATCCTGAGCGTGCACAAATAGTTCATTTTAATTTTGGTCAGGCTGATCCCCGCTATAAAGAATTGCAGGGTAAACAAATTGCTTCCGTCACCCTTGCTATTGCAAAGCGCCCAGGCAGTAATTCAGTGAATGTTGCAAAAAAAGTTCAACAGCGTATTGCGGATATGCAGGAAAAATGGATACCAAAATCCGTGTATGTAGTGATAACACGAGATGATGGCAGAAAAGCCGATGATACGGTAAATAAACTCATTGAACATCTTTTTATTGCTATTGGTGCTGTGAGTTTTATCCTGTTATTGTTTCTGGGTATTCGTGCTGCACTCATTGTTATGATGACCATTCCACTCATCTTTGCCGTAGTCATGGGATTTGACTGGCTCGCTGGTCCCACATTAAATCGTATTACTCTCTATGCCTTAATTTTGGCTCTGGGAATGCTTGTTGATGATGCTATAGTTGTGATTGAAAACATTTATCGTCATTACCAGAAGTTGCCAGCCGATGCAGATAAAATAAGCAGAGCCAAAACAGCTGTTCTTGCGACGGGTGAAATTGGTAATCCAACCACTCTGGCTACATTCACGGTTGTTATTGTTTTTTTATCCTTGCTGATGGTCACAGGTATGTTGGGGGAGTTTTTCTATCCCATCGCATTTAATGTCCCTGTGGCAATGATCACATCTCTGTTAGTTGCTTATATTATTATTCCCTGGACGGCACGACGTTTTTTACCTGTATCTTCTTTTAAAAAAGAAGAAGAACACAAGGAAGACTTGCTGCAAATAGGTTATCGTAAACTGTTTATTTTTCTTTGTCATTCAAGCTTACTTCGATTCAGTTTTTTTAGTCTTATTTTAATATTATTAGGTTTATCATTGTTGCAACCTGCCTGGCAATTTATTCGTTCTGAAGGGATCTCAGGGGATGTTTCAGACTATGCTGTTCCTTTAGCCTTTTTACCAAAAGATAATAAAAATACTTTTTTGATCACTATCCATAAGCACGATTCAAGTCCTTTAGAAGAAACTGCGCAGGTTGTAAAAGCATTAGAAAAAGAATTATCTAAAAATCACTTTATACTTAATTATGAGTCTTATATTGGTATTTCTTCTGCCATTGATTTTAATGGTCAGTTACGTGGTAGCGGCGATAATCGCGGGGAACAGTTTGCTGAAATCAGAGTTAATTTAATTGATAAAATCCAACGCCAGGAAACATCAATTGAAATTGTTCAGGATTTACGTCAACAACTTCAATTTATTTTTGCACAATACCCTGATACGGTGATTCAGTTACTTGAAGATCCACCAGGGCCTCCAGTAAGAGCAACCGTATTAGCTGAAATCTATGGGCTGGATAATCAACGGCTTTATGAAATTGCTCAGAAAGTTGAACAAACGTTCAAGCAGACCTGGGATATGGCCGAAGTCTGGACAAGTAATTTAACTTCAATACCTGAATACCGACTGCAAATTGATCAAGAGCAGGCTGTCTTATCCGGGGTTTCAACCCATCAGGTTGCCCAGGCATTAGAGAGTTTTATTAAAGGTAAAACTCTGAGCTATTTACGTAAGAAAGAAAGCCGTTCAGGTATTCCAATACGTCTTATGGTGCCTCGTGAACACCGAATCACACCAGATATGCTTTCTAGTGCTTTTGTGAAAAATAATATTGGTAAAGCAATTCCTTTATCTCGATTGGTAAAGGTTGTTGAAGGTGAACTATCTCAGCCCATATTGCATCAGGATATGGAGCGGGTGGTTTATGTTGGTGGTGAATTAAATGATAGTGCCCCCGTTTATGCAGTATTAGCTATGGAAAAGACATTGGATGGAATGGCAGTGTCTGATAACTCTTACTCTGAAAAGATGGAGGAGGATAATAAAATATTAACAACCACCAATTTGGGCTTTGTACCCGTCAAACCCTATACTGTCGATGGTTATAAATTACATTGGTCTGGTGAACTGCGTTTAACGCTGGATGCATTTCGAGATATGGGCATTGCTTTGGGCTTGTCGCTATTAATTATTTATTTATTATTAGTGGGTTATTATCAGTCTTTCACAATCCCGTTATTGGTGATGAGTTCTGTTCCTCTGGCAATGATTGGGGTCTTTCCGGCACACTGGATGCTGGACATTACTTTTTCAGCCGCTTCGATGGTTGGAGTTATTGCTCTGGCAGGTATTGTGGTTAGAAATTCTTTACTGATCGTTGATTTTATTCGGGAGCTTCGAGCACAAGACATACCACTCGAACAGGCCGTTCAAGAAGCAGGTGCGCTGCGTTTAAGACCGATTTTATTAACCACTCTGGCAATTGCACTAGGGACAGCCATTATGGTGCCTGATCCCGTTTTTGGTGGGTTAGCCATTAGCTTGATTGCAGGTTCTATAAGTTCTGCTGTATTTACTGTCTTTGTTGTTCCTTTGTTATATCAATTGTTGGATAAAGATGCTACATACCCTGGAAAATAATGAATAACTCAGGGCGTGAAGCGGTAATTTCCAATTATTCAAAACAGATACAATGAGATTTTATAATCCATCAGCAAACGACTCTAATCTGCCGTTGATGATAGAAATGTTGATGATGCCCAAAAGGGAAACCAGCCATTCAAGTGTGTTGCCTGGACAGCTCTTGATATTAAATCAAAACAGCTATTTCTTATTCTGTTTTTAAATAATGAATTTAAATAGTTAGGAATCAAATATAAAATTTCCAATATTTGTTTATAATTAAAGATGAGAATAACTAATAGAGCAATGAGCGTAAGGGAATGAAAAACATCAACAGAAAAAATTGGATTGCCGCAGGTGTGTCATTGAGTATGATGATGGTCATTGCTCTCTACCTTTGGAAAATGCCGCAGACACTAAAACTCCCTGATGCATTTGCTGCTGGTAACAGTCGTATTGAGGCAACTGCAGTCGATATTGCGACTAAGAACGGAGGACGGGTTGCAGAAATCATTGTTGCTGAAGGCGACTGGGTAAAGGCCGGACAGCTATTGGCAAAAATGGATACTGAAGAGCTTGAGGCTGATCTTCACGCGGCTGAAGCCAACTTGCTTCGCACTCAGGAGAGCAAGAGATACGCACAGGCCATTGTGATTCAACGCGAAAGTGAACTGACGCTAGCACAAAAAGAGCTGGAACGATCACAGCAAATGGCTAAAAAGGGGTATATTTCAAAAGAGTTACTCGATCAACACCAGTCCCGTCAATACACCAACAAAGCAGCGTTACAAGCAGCAAATGTTCAGGTGGCCGAAGCGGAGGCCGCCATCGAAGCAGCCATTGCTCAGGTACGTAAGATCGAAGTGAGGTTAAAAGATAGACGACTGAAGTCACCACGAGACGGTCGCGTTTTATACCGTCTTGCCGAACCTGGGGAAATTCTCGGTGTGGGGGGTAAGGTATTAACGATCGTTGACCTGAATGATGTCTATATGACGCTGTTTTTGCCGACTCATCAGGCGAGTCGGGTTAATATTGATGCAGATGCCCGTATCGTCCTTGATGCCTTTCCAGATGTCGCCGTGCCAGCAAAAGTTTCGTTTATCGCACCCCGTTCACAATTTACACCACGTGCAGTTGAAACCCGTACAGAGCGTGAAAAACTGATGTTCCGTGTCAAAGTCAAGATTGATCCTGAGCTACTTAAACGCTATGCTCAACGCGTCAAGACTGGTGTACCTGGCATGGCTTACATACAGCTTGATCCCGTCGTGCCCTGGCCAAGTCACCTGCCACTATTACTCAATCTTGATCAGACAACAGAATAGTGAACAACCAAACCGTCGCCCAACTGACCGGTGTTACCCATCGCTACCGTAAAAGCCTAGCCCTCGACAACATCGATTTAAACATCCCTGCTGGTTGTATGGCGGGTTTGATCGGCCCCGATGGGGTCGGCAAGTCAAGCCTGTTGGCTTTGGTCGCGGGTGTACGCAAAATTCAGCAGGGCCAAGTGAACGTATTTGGTGACGATATGAATAATCGTCATCACCGTACTCGTGTCTGTCCCCGTATCGCCTACATGCCACAAGGTCTTGGCAAGAACCTTTACATGACATTATCAGTGTTTGAAAATATTGATTTTTTCGCTCGTTTGTTTGGTCACGAACAGGAGGAGCGCCACCGGCGCATCAATGAACTTTTAAAAAGTACCGAGTTGGCACCGTTTCGTGACCGACCTGCGGGCCAGCTCTCTGGTGGAATGAAGCAGAAACTTGGCTTGTGCTGCGCATTGATCCACGACCCTGACTTATTGATACTGGATGAACCCACCACGGGTGTTGATCCGCTTTCACGGCGCCAGTTCTGGGCTCTGATTGAACGTATACGCAGTCGTCGCAAAGGCATGAGTGTGCTGGTTTCCACTGCCTATATGGACGAGGCGGCAGAATTTGACTGGTTGGTAGCTTTGGATGAAGGTAGAAGTCTGGCAACGGGAACACCACAGGAATTAATGGCTCGAACCAGAACACAGGAGCTGGATGCCGCTTTTATTCAGCTCCTGCCAGAAAAGAAACGATGGGGGCATAAAACCCTGATTGTACCTCCACGTACAGTACAGAATGACGGCTCTCCTGCTATACGGGCGGTTGGGCTGACACGCCGCTTTGGTGATTTTACAGCGGTGGATAATGTCAGCTTTGAAATTGAACGTGGTGAAATTTTCGGATTTGTCGGTTCCAATGGTTGCGGTAAAACCACAACAATGAAAATGCTTACTGGTTTGCTGCCTGCGAGTTCAGGTGTTGCGGCCCTGTTCGATCAGCAAGTGGATGCCCGAGACATGGCAATTCGAAAACGTGTAGGGTTTATGTCGCAAGG
>Ga0209013_10003328_pt1 | contig 14287 bp, 13 predicted proteins | sample Cruoilmetagenom2_FD_187291 | JGI IMG/M metagenome (GOLD analysis project Ga0209013, IMG submission 187291) | Oil polluted marine microbial communities from Coal Oil Point, Santa Barbara, California, USA - Sample 2 (SPAdes) (version 2) | ecosystem: Environmental > Aquatic > Marine > Oil seeps ... | reverse complement strand
AGGGGAGGTTTGCCGATCTGTTGGCCCAGATACCGGTGTACGTCATTCTCAACGACAGGACAGCGCTTTTTGGTGCTGCTTGTTACGGACTTTTGCTGTAAAGGAGAGTATTCTTATGTTTGACTTTTCCAATCAGATTGTGATGGTCAGTGGAGCGTCCGGCAATCTGGGCCAGGCGGTTACCCGGGCGTTCTACGCGGCCGGCGCCAGTCTTGTGCTTCCGGATCGCAAACCGGACCGGCTGTCCGGGCTTTTTCCGGAACTGGCTGGTTCGCCGAAACATCTGCTGCTTGGCTCAGTGAACGCGACCGATGCCGAGTCTGTGGAACGCGTGGTTCAGGCCACGCTGGATCGCTTTGGCCGCATCGACGTTCTGGCCAACACCGTTGGCGGCTACCGTGCCGGGGCGCCGGTCCATGAGACCTCGCTGGAAACCTGGGACTTTATGCTCAACCTGAATGCCCGGTCGGCCTTTATCCTCAGCCGGGCAGTGGCGCCCCACATGCTGGCCCAAGGATCCGGCAAGATCGTTCACGTGGCGGCGCGCGCGGCGCTGAAGGGCGGGGCAAATGCCTCTGCCTATAGTGTCTCTAAGAGCGGTATCGTGCGGCTGGTAGAAAGCATGTCTGCGGAACTCCGGCAGGAAGGGATCAATGTGAACTGCGTGCTGCCGGGGACTATCGACACGCCGCAGAACCGCCAGGCTATGCCCAAAGCGGATCACAGCCGCTGGGTGTCTCCTGAAGCCATCGCCGACGTCATGCTCTTCCTGGCCTCCGACGCCGCCCGGGCGGTAAACGGGGCTGCGGTTCCGGCCTATGGTAGAGGCTAGTCACAGCTATGATGGACGACAATCTGTCTTTAGACTCGATCTCCCTTCGTTTGCCGAGTGTCTCGATTCGATCTCTTCCTGTTTGCCGAAGGTCTCCTGACCGAGGCGCAGGGGGGCTCGGGCCTGATGGTTGGAGATCGCGCATGGGAATGCGTCTGCCCATCGTGAGGGGAGTGGCAGGGGATGTTCATGACCCAGACGGCTGAGCACAAGAGGCTGGTGGATTCAGAGGCGCGCCGGGCAGATTGGAAGCACTGGGGCCCATACCTCAGCGAGCGAGCCTGGGGCACGGTGCGCGAGGACTATGGCTCCGCGGGTGACCCCTGGGCTTTTTTCCCCCACGACCACGCCCGTAGCCGGGCCTATCGTTGGAATGAGGATGGGTTGGCTGGGGTGAGCAATCGATTCCAGAACCTATGCTTTGCGGTCGCCCTCTGGAACGAACGAGACCCAATTCTTAAGGAGCGGTTCTTTGGTCTGACCGGTTTCGAGGGCAACCATGGCGAGGACGTCAAAGAATACTACTACTACCTGGACAACACGCCCACCCATTCCTATATGAGGATGCTCTACAAGTATCCACAGGTAGAGTTCCCCTATGCCGGGCTGGTGGAGGAGAACCTGCGGCGCGGCCGGGACGAGCCCGAGTTTGAGCTGGTGGATGCCCTCCGGGAGCCATTTGAGCAGGGCCGCCATTTCGACGTCTTTGTGGAGTATGCCAAGGCCAGCCAGGAGGACATCCTGTGCCGTATTTCGGTTGTGAACCGCGGCCCGGAACCGGCTCCCATCCACGTTCTGCCCCATTTGTGGTTCCGCAACACTTGGTCGTGGGGCCATGGGCGTCCCCGTCCCGAGCTGCGGGCCGTTGCAGCAGATGCGGTGCATACGGAGGCCCGTCACCTGGGCGAGCGCTGGTGGTACGTGGGTGCACAACGTGAGGCAGGGGTCTCTGGGATGAACCAGGGGGTTGTCCCGCTGCTCTTCACCGAAAACGAGACCAATGCGGAGCGGCTATTTGACTCGCCCAATGCCAGTCCCTATGTCAAGGATGGGATAAATGATGCCGTCGTCCAGGGGTTGGCAGATCGGGTCAATCCAAATCAGAGGGGCACCAAGGTGGCAGCCCATTTTCAGGCCTGCATACCTCCGGGCGAGACCTTTGTCGTGCGCGTTCGTTTCTCAGATACTCCCCACGACGACGCTTTTGCCGACTTTGAAGCGGTGTTCGGGCGGCGAGCTGAGGAGGCGGACGAGTTCTATGCCGCCGTCCAGCGGCCCGATCTGAGCGAGGATAGGCGCCGGGTACAGCGCCAGGCCCTGGCCGGACTGATGTGGACCAAGCAGTTCTATCACTACAGTGTGGAATTGTGGCTGAGAGGGGACCCGGCCCAGCCTCCCCCGCCAGAAGCCCGCAAGACCGGGCGCAATGCGGGCTGGTCGCATCTCTACAACCTCGATCTGCTGTCCATGCCCGACAAGTGGGAGTATCCTTGGTACGCGGCCTGGGATCTTGCCTTCCATACGGTTTCCATCGCGCTCATCGACCCTGAATGGGCCAAGCGCCAGCTCCTCCTGCTCTTGCGCGAGTGGTACATGCATCCCAGCGGCCAACTCCCGGCCTACGAGTGGGAGCTGGGCGACGTCAACCCTCCGGTCCACGCCTGGGCCGCCTGGCACGTCTATCAGATTACGCGGGACGCCACCGGGCAGGCCGATACGGGCTTTTTGGAACGGGTCTTTCACAAATTGCTGCTCAACTTTACCTGGTGGGTGAACCGCAAGGACGCCGGCGGCAATAATGTCTTCCAGGGTGGCTTCCTGGGGTTGGACAATATCGGCGTATTTGACCGCAGCAAGCCCCTGCCAATGGGTGGGCATCTCGAGCAGGCGGATGGTACGGCCTGGATGGCGATGTACAGCTCGAACATGCTGACCATCGCTCTGGAGTTGGCCCGAACCAAACCGGCCTACGAAGACGTTGCGACCAAGTTCTTTGAGCATTTTGTCTATATCGCCGACGCTTTCTACAGCATGGGCAGTCACGGCGTCAGCCTGTGGGACGAGCAGGATGGCTTCTTCTACGATGTCCTCCACGCACCTGATGGCGCCTTTATTCCTCTCCGGGTCCGCTCCTTTGTAGGCCTGATCCCGCTGCTGGCGGTGCAATCGGTGGAGCAGGAACAGCTAGATCGTCTACCGCGCTTTCGCCGGCGCCTGGAGTGGTTCCTAAAGTACCGGCCCCACCTGGTGGACAATGTCGCCTCGCTGAACGAGGTTGGCCGCCATTGTCACTATGAGCTAGCGATTGTCGGCAGGGAGAGACTGGCACGCATTCTGGAGCGGGTCTTTGACCCGGGGGAGTTCCTGTCAGACTATGGACTCCGCTCTCTATCGCGGTACCATGCCCAACAGCCCTTCAGTTGCATCGTGGACGGGAGGACCTATACTGTGCAGTATGAGCCGGCTGAATCGACCACCGGCCTGTTCGGTGGCAATTCCAATTGGCGTGGGCCCATCTGGTTCCCAATCAACTACCTGCTGATCGAATCCCTGCGCAAATATCACCATCACTATGGTGATACGCTCACGGTCGAGGTCCCGCGCGGGTCGGGCAACCGGTTGACGCTGGATGAGGCTGCTCGAGATCTCTCGCACCGTTTGATCCGCATCTTTCTGCGCGACGGTGCTGACGGCGGGAGCCGGCCGGTATTCGGCGCTGAGCATATCTTTCAGAACGACCGCCACTGGCGCGACCACCCCCTGTTTTACGAGTATTTCCACGGCGACACCGGAGCGGGCCTCGGCGCCAGCCACCAGACCGGCTGGACAGCGCTCGTCGCCAACCTGATCCAGGAGTGTGGCGAGGAGGAGCAATCCCATGCCCATCAAGATTGAGGGCGGTGATGGGGCGCCTGCCGGGGCGATCTTGATAGGCGGGAACGTGGAATAGGCCTGGTACCGGGTGGCTGATGTCAGTAGAGAGACCCTGGGGCGGACAGGGCTGTGCCCTGAGGCAAATACTACGAGGAGACTGTTATGGCTGAGAAAGTCGGGCTTCTGGAAAGATTGGAGACAGGCATCGTACTGGCTGCTGAGGGCTATCTGTTCGAGCTAGAGCGGCGTGGTTATCTCCAGGCTGGGGCCTATGTACCCGAGGTCGTGTTGGACAATCCCGAAGCCGTGAAGCAGCTTCACCGGGAATTTCTGTGGGCGGGATCGGACGTCATGCTGGCGCTGACCTATTATGCTCACAGGGACAAGCTAAAGGCCATCGGCCGTGAGGGCGAACTGGAACAGCTAAACCGCCAGGCCGTATGGCTGGCCAAGGAGGTCGCCGCGGAGGGCGACGCCCTGGTGGCGGGCAACATCAGCAACACTTGGGTGTACGACCACAGGGATCCCGAAAGTACGGGCAAGGTCGTCCGGCAAATGTACGAGGAACAGGTCGGCTGGGCGGCAGATGAGGGCGTGGATTTTATCGTGGCCGAAACCCTGGACTACTTGGGGGAGGGGCTCATTGCCGTGGATGTAGCCAAACAGTTCGATCTGCCCATCATGGTGGCCTTTGGCTCTATCCACGACCAAACCAAAGAAGGGGTTGCGTTTCCGGATGCCTGCAGAATCCTTCAGGACCGGGGAGCAGAAGTCGTCGGCCTCAATTGCTCCAGAGGACCCAGCACGCTGCTGCCCCTTGTGAAGCAGGTCCGGGATACAGTTGATGGCCATGTTTCCGCGCTGCCGGTTCCCTACCGGACGACAGAGGATCAACCGACTTTTGCCGTTCTGCAGGGCGAGGGCGAGGAAAGGGGATTCCCCATTGCCCTGGATCCCTTCACGAGCACGAGGTTCGACATGGCGGACTTTGCGGTAGAGGCGCGGGACCTTGGCGTCAACTACATTGGTATCTGTTGCGGAGCGGCGCCCCATCACGTCCGGGCGATGGCCGAGGCGCTGGGCAGGACGGTCCCCGCCAGCCGGTATTCGCCTGACATGTCGCTGCATCCTGCGCTGGGGGCCAGCGTGAAGGACCGCGACGTGCCCTACCTGGAGGACTGGAAAGTGTGATAGCTCGGCCCTGGTTGTTTCACAGGTAAGGGATCGACGCCTGATGACATCTGGATGCTGAAGGCCCGAAAGGGCTATGCCACCTAACGGCGGCGCGCCGCCAGTCCGGATGCGTGCCTCCGAAAGGTCAGAATCCAGAATCGGAGGGATGTCAAACGATGAAGGCAGTTTGGAACGGAGCAGTATTGGCTGAGAGCGACAAGACCATTGTGGTCGAGGGGAACCACTATTTCCCACCTGACTCGCTGAATCAAGAGTTTTTCAAGGTGAGCGACAGGCATACCACATGCCCGTGGAAGGGACAGGCGAGCTATTACGATGTTGAGGTTGGCGGCCAGGTGAATGGAGGGGCGACCTGGTATTATCCCTCTCCAAAGCCTGCGGCCAAGCAGATCAAGGATTACGTGGCCTTTTGGAAGGGCGTGAGGGTTTCAGCCTAAACGGGGGACTGTCTGTGAGCAATTGTCTGTTCAGGACCGAGGATGGAATAGCCGTGCCAGCCGTGACCGCGGTGCAGATGCGCGAGGTGGACCGCATCGCGGTTGAGGACTTTGGCCTGGGTATCCTGCAGATGATGGAGAATGCCGGCCGGAACCTGGCACTGAACGCCATCGATATGCTGGGAGGGACGGCTGGGGAGATCACCGTCCTGGCCGGGGCAGGCGGCAACGGCGGCGGTGGACTGTGCTGCGCCCGGCACCTGCACAACCGTGGATTGAAGGTTGAGTTGGTGCTCGATCGGGAAGCCAGCGCCTTGAGCGGCTCAGCTGGCAAGCAGCTTGGAATCCTGCAATCGGCAGGGCTGCAACTGCTGGACCCGACCATGGCCGAAGCGTCGATCCGGCGCGCGCGCCTCGTCGTGGATGCGCTTATCGGCTACAGCCTGCGCGGGGCGCCCCGGGGGAGGGCCGCTGATCTGATCGGCCTCTGCAACAAATATGCCGCCCGGGTCCTTTCCCTGGACGTGCCCTCCGGCCTCAACGCCACGACCGGCGAGGCGCCGGGCCGCGTGGTACGACCCCAGCGTACGCTGACCCTGGCTCTGCCCAAGACAGGGCTCCGGGAACTACCCGGCCGGCCTCCAGGTCTGCCCGGCGACCTCTATCTGGCCGACATTGGCATCCCGCCGGAGGTGTACCATCAGCTTGGGCAGTCCTTTTACCCGTCCTTCGACCTGGCTTCATTCAGCGTGCTTCAGGACCAGCCTGGCGGCTTGTACCAGGGACGATATTGGATTCCCCTCCCCCCGTGATTAGCTCTGGCGAGCCGCGTAGTCGGACACCGTGGGAATTCCCCACCATCATCTGAGCCTGTTTTTGGAGGAGAACGGTATGGAGATCCTGGGAATTGATATTGGGGGATCGGGCATCAAGGGCGCGTTGGTAGACGTTAAAGAGGGGACGCTGGCGACCGAACGCCACCGCATCCCTACCCCACAACCCTCCACGCCCGATGCCGTAGCCGGCACGGTGGCAGAGGTCTGCCGCCACTTCCGCTGGACGGGCCCTATTGGCTGTACATTCCCGGCGGTGGTCAAAAAGGGCGTCGTCCACAGCGCGGCCAACGTGGACGAGTCATGGATCGGCGCTAACGGCAGAACGCTGCTGAAAAAGGCAACCGGTTGCCCTGTGCGGCTGCTCAACGATGCCGATGCTGCTGGCATTGCCGAGATGCGGTTCGGCGCAGGGAGAGGGCGCAAGGGTGTGATCTTTGTGCTCACCCTGGGTACCGGCATCGGCAGCGCCGTTTTTGTTGGCGGATCTCTACTGCCGAACACGGAATTGGGCCATCTGCCATTTACGTGCGTCTCGGGTGGCACGATGGTTGATGCTGAGGATTTTGCGTCGGATCGGATCCGGCAAGAGCAAGATCTGGACTGGCAGGCGTGGGGAGAACGGGTGAATCAGGTCCTTGGACTGCTAGAATCCCTCTTTTCCCCTGACTTGTTCATCATTGGCGGCGGCGTGAGCAAAAAATATCGAAAGTTCTTTCCTTTGCTGACCACGCAAGCCGACACCGTTCCGGCACAGATGCGAAACGAGGCCGGCATTATCGGCGCGGCGATGGCGGCCAAGTCTCTTCTCAAAAAGAAATCATAGGTCAATTGGAGGTTGATGATGACAAAGCTACACGAACTGGCTGAACTGGGCCAGTCTGTCTGGTACGATAATATCCGGCGGGCGCTGTTGGACTCAGGCGAACTCCAGGAGCTCATTGAAGCAGGTGTGACCGGCGTCACCTCCAATCCGTCAATTTTTGAAAAAGCGATTGCCGGCAGCGCCGACTATGACGAGGCACTGGGGGAACTGGTGACCGAGGGCAATCCGGCGGAAGAAATTTACGAGACGCTGGCAATCGAGGACATTCAGCGCACAGCCGACCTGCTGCGCCCGGTGTACGATCGGACTGCTGGGAGAGACGGCTATGTTAGCCTGGAGGTCAGTCCCACACTGGCGCGCGATACCAAGGGTACCATCGCCGATGCCCGGCGGCTTTTTGCCGCCCTGAGCCGGCCCAACGTCATGATCAAGGTCCCGGCCACGTCCGCGGGCATCCCTGCCATCGAGACGCTCATTAGCGAGGGCATCAACGTCAACGTCACCCTCATGTTCTCTCAGGCCCACTATGATGTGGTGGCCGAAGCCTACATCGCCGGCCTCGAAAAGCTGGCTGCAGCAGGCGGCGATCTATCTCAGATTGCCTCCGTCGCCTCCTTCTTTGTCAGCCGGGTGGACACCGCCGTAGACGGTGAGTTGGAGGATCTCCAACTACCAAGCCCTGATCTCCCATCCCTAAAGGGCAAGATCGCCATCGCCAACGCCAGGGCGGCCTATGTCCGTTTCCATGAGGTATTCAGCGGCGAGCGTTGGGATCTTCTGGCCGCCCAGGGAGCCCGCGTCCAGCGTCCCCTGTGGGCCAGCACCGGCACCAAGAACCCGCTCTACCCCGACACGCTGTACCTGGACGCGCTCATTGGCCCGGATACGGTCAACACTGTGCCGCCGGCTACGCTCAATGCCTTCATGGACCATGGCTCCGTCGCGCTCACCCTGGAGAACTCCCTGGAGGAAGCCAGGGGCCAATTGGAGGGCCTTGCCGGCCTGGGTATCGACCTGGAAGCCATCACCCAGAGACTGCAGGACGAAGGGGTCGCTTCCTTTGCCAGGTCCTTTGAGTCACTAGTGTCCAGTGTGGCCGGCAAGCGAGAGTGTCTCCTAAATGAATGGCAGCGGAGGTCGGCCAGCCTGGGGGAGTATCAGTTTTTGGTGGACGCAGCTCTTAAAGAGATGGTCGAGGATCGGATCATAGCCCGCATCTGGACCCACGACTACACTGTGTGGAAGCCAGAGCCAGCCGAGATCACCAACCGGTTGGGCTGGCTGCACATAGCCGAAACGATGCAGGCGCAGGCCTACCGCCTGAATGCACTGGTGGAGGCGGTGAGAGCCGAGGGGTACACTGACGTCCTTCTGTTGGGCATGGGGGGCTCGAGCCTGGCGCCGGACGTCTACAGCCGGGTCTTTGGCGGCCAAGCAGCCAAAACCCTCAACTTGGCGGTGCTGGACAGCACCGATCCTGGGGCGGTCCTGGCCCATGCACAGCGGCTCGATCCGGCCCGCACACTGTTCATCGTGTCCACAAAGTCGGGCGGCACGGCCGAGACCCTGTCGTTCTTCAAGTATTTCTACAATTGGACGGCCGATGCGCTAGGATCTGATTGCACGGGGGAGCACTTTGTGGCCATCACCGACCCCGGCAGCAAGTTGGCTGACATTGCTGGTCGCTATAACTTTCGTGTTACCTTCCTCAACGACCCCAATATCGGCGGGCGCTACTCGGTGCTGTCCTACTTTGGGCTGGTACCAGCAGCGCTGGTGGGAGTGGACGTGGAGACGCTGCTGGAGCAGGCGCTGACCATGGCCTGTAATTGCGAGCCGTGCAACTGCCCCGTGAATGGCGACAACAACGGCGCCTGGTTGGGCGCGATCTTGGGCGAGTTGGCCAGGGCTGGCCGGGACAAGGTTACCTTTGTCACCTCTCCCCGGCTTGGCGACTTTGGCGACTGGGTGGAGCAGCTCATTGCCGAGAGTACCGGCAAGGAGGGCAAGGGCATCCTGCCCGTGGTCGGCGAGCCCATGGGTCCACCTGATGTCTACGGCGATGACCGCCTCTTCGTCTACTTGCGGTTGGACGGCGACGATAGCTACGACGAGGCCGTGCAGGCCCTCGAGGCCGCAGGGCATCCGGTGGTGCGCCTGCGCCTGCGGGATCTGTACGATTTGGGGGACCAGTTCTTCCTGTGGGAGATGGCTACGGCAGTGGCCGGCCATCGCCTGGGTATCAATCCCTTCGACCAGCCCAACGTCGAGGCGGCCAAGGTGCTGGCTCGTGGTGCGATCGCTGCCTACGCCGAATCTGGGGAATTGCCCCAGGATGAACCGGCGCCACTGACAGGCGAAGCACTGACAGAGTTCTTGTCTCAGGCTCAGCCCGGCGACTATATCTGCTTGCAGGCTTACGTCCAGCCGCTAGCCGAGACCGATGCAGCGCTGCTGGCGCTGCGTACCCGGCTGCGCGACCAGTTAAAGCTGGCCACCACGGTTGGCTATGGGCCGCGATTCCTGCACTCCACGGGCCAGCTGCACAAGGGCGACGCTGGCAACGGCCTATTCATCCAGTTCACGGCCGGCAGCCCGAAGGACCTACCCATCCCGGACGAGGCGGGATCGCCAGAGTCAGCCATGAGTTTTGGCGTGCTCAAGATGGCCCAAACTCTGGGTGACAAGCAGGCACTGCTGGATAGCGGGCGGCGGGTGATCCGCTTCCATCTGGGGGACGACGTGGTTGGGGGACTGAATCTGCTGGCGGAAGCCGTCGCGTGAACCGTGTTGCGTACTGCGTAGTCTTGCCTGAGAACATGCAACACACAGTGGGTTTCACGTCCGGGTGACAAAGGACATGTTATGACCCTGGATTACTGGTTCATGCTGCCGCGATGGCCTCCGGTGTGGGCGGCGCGACCTTTTTCTCGCCTTTCTTCATCCTGGCCTTGGGCCTGCCGCCCGGCAGTGGCGTCATCGGCACGGGGCTCATCACTGAGGTCTTTGGTTTTGCCAGCCCCCGGCAAGTTCGCCGACGGCCTCTATGCCTATGCCCGCAAACGGCTGATCGACTACCGGCTGGGCGTGACTCTGTTGGTGGTCACCATCCCGGCGGCGCTGCTGGGCACGTGGGCGGCGGGCTGGATCGAGCCCGACATCATGCGGGCAGCCCCTTGCCCGCCGTGATCATTGGGCGTGGTGCTGTTTGTTGTGGCCGTCAGCTTTTTGAGAGCGCCAGAACACCTAGCGGCGGCCACCGGCGTCGACGTCGTCCGGATGGATTTTCACATCAAGGAAGAGTATGGGGGCGACCAGGCTGAGACCTGCCTGATCACCGCTGAGGGCGAGGAGATCCATTACAAGGTCTGCCATGGCAACCATAGTTGCCGCCTCGTCGCCGGGGTGGGCGGCCTGTTCGTGGGCATGATCTCTACCGGGCTGGGCGAGTTGAACGGTTACTTTCTCCTGCAGCGGTGCCGGGTACCAAGTAAGGTTTCGGTGGCCACCAGCGTCTTTATAGTAGCACTCACTGCCCTGGCAGCTTCGGCAGGTCACTTTGCTTGCGGGCAGCCCCGTGCCCGCCGTTTACTCAGATGGGTGCGGAGACCCTGACCACTGTGTTGAGCATCGTCGTCTTTGCCTGCGGGCAGCCCCGTGCCCACCGTGATCATCGGCGCGCAATTGGGAGCCCGGGTCGCAGCGGGCAGCCCCTTGCCCGCCGGCATCTCGCAAAAGGTGCTTGAGCGCGGACTGGGTGTCTTGTTCATCATAGTCGCGGCCCTGACCCTGGGGGAGGTGATCCTGTGATCCGAGCCATGATCTTTGATCTCGACGGTACGTTGGTGAAAACAGAGCGGCTCAAAGCGCTTTCCTACGCCCGGGCGGCCGCTGAGCTATGCCCCTACACACTTGATGGTTCCGAGGTGATGGAGGCCTTCAAGGATGTCGTGGGCCTGCCGCGCAGAGAGGTGGCCCAAGGGTTAATGGACCGCTTCGATCTATGCGAATCTGCCCGGTCGCGCATGGCCGAGTTTGGGGTTATTACGCCCTGGCAGGCTTCTGTCCAGGTCCGCCTGCGCTATTACGAAGGGATGCTGGCCGACCCGGAGGTCTTGCGCAACAACCAGTGGCCGCACAATGTTGCGTTGTTGCACGCGGCACGGCGGGCCAGTTGTAGCACAGGGCTGGCCACTTTGTCCCGCTGCAAGCAGGCGCAGCGCGTGCTGGAGGTTCTCAATCTCGCGGGAGCGTTCGATTTTGTCGCTACCCGGGATGATGTAGAGCGGGGTAAGCCTGACCCTGAGATCTATCAGCTTGTAGGGCAGGAGTTGGGAGTGCCGCCGGCAGAGTGCCTGGTTATCGAGGATTCGCCCTCCGGGGTTAAGGCCGCGCTGGCTGCCGGTATGTGGTGCATTGTTGTCACCACACCCTTCACCCGCAAGGCGATCCGTTCAGGCCATCTTCTGGATGAAAGCTGGACCGTGGACGATCCGGGGATGCTCACAGACGTGGTGCAGGAAATGCTTGCAGCGCGCGTTCAGGACTGATCCGCAGACGAGTCTGGCGCAGGTCTGGAAGAGGAGTGGGACCATCATTACCAAGGTGTTTGTCGAATCAAATGGAGAACTGGTTGCCCGTGTGACCTTTATGCTGCCCATATTCCAGCCACGTCTCCGTGGCCGCGGATACCATCCACCTGGTAGGTGACTTTAACGACTGGTGCTCTGGCTGCCATCCCCTTCAGCGTGATCGACAGGGCCATTGGAGCCTCACGGTGGATCTGGAACTGGGCCACGCCTACCAGTTCCGGTACTTGCGCGATGGCGAGGAGTGGGTAAACGATGGCCAGGCTGACGCCTACGTATCCAGCCCCTACGGCAGTGACAACTCCGTCATCGTCACGGATCCAGAATTCAAACCTTATCACGACGGGAAGCGATGACAACTATGGAAATCGCAATCATTGGTTTGGGCAAAATGGGCGGCAACATGGCCCGCCGGCTGCTGCGTGGCGGCCATCGCGTCGTCGGCTACAATCGTTCGCCGGAGCCCACCCAGGACCTGGCTGCAGAAGCGGGGTTGGTGCCAGCTTTTTCGCTGGATGAGGTAGTGGCCAGGCTGTCGCCTCCTCGCGCGACGTGGGTCATGGTGCCCGCTGGCGCCCCAACAGAGATGACCATCAATGCTCTGGCCGAGCTTCTATCGCCTGGCGACATCATCGTCGACGGCGGCAACAGCTACTACAAGGACTCGGTGCGCCGTGCGGCTTTGCTGGAAGAGAAGGGCCTGCACTTTGTCGACGTGGGCACCAGCGGTGGGGTTTGGGGCCTGGCCGAAGGCTACAGCATGATGGTCGGTGGGCCGCAGGATGCTGTTGAACAACTGCGCCCCATCCTTGAGACGCTAGCTCCCGGACCGGAGAAGGGCTGGGGGCACGTCGGCCCGGCGGGGTCCGGTCACTTTGTCAAGATGGTGCACAACGGCATTGAATATGGCCTGATGCAAGCCTACGCCGAGGGCTTTGAGATCATGCGGGCCAAGGAGGAGTTCGACCTGGATCTGCACCAGGTGGCCGAGATCTGGCGCTTTGGCAGCGTGGTGCGCTCCTGGCTGCTGGATCTGACGGCTGCCGCCCTGGCCAGCGATCCTGAGTTGAGCGACATCAAGGGTTGGGTGGCTGACAGTGGCGAGGGCCGCTGGACAGTGTTCGAGGCCGTCGACCTGGACGTGCCCGCGCCGGTGATCACCCAGGCCTTGATGTCCCGCTTTGTGAGCCGCCAGGATGAGAGCTATGCGGCCAAGCTGCTGGCAGCCATGCGCAGCCAGTTCGGCGGACATGCGGTAAAGCGCGAGTCGTAACACACTGACCAGTCCTTGATCAAAGGAGAAACGAGCGATGCTGCAGAAAGCAGAACCATCAACGACCGTGATCTTTGGCGCGTCAGGAGATCTGACCCGCCGAAAACTGGTGCCAGCACTGCATAGCCTTGGCTGCGAGGGGCTCCTACCCGATGCAAGCCAGGCGATCGGTGTGGCGCGCAGCCCCATGTCCGATGAAGCCTTTCGGGACCGGCTCTACGAAGGGACGGTTGACTATGCACGGCTGAAGCCGAACATATGCGAGCTGTGGGCTGAGGCCGAACATCGGTTTACCTATCTGGCCGGTGGCTACGATGATCCGGAAACCTACCGCCGGCTGGCGGAGCGATTGTCCCGGCTGGACGCCGAGGAAGGTACAGGGGGCAACCGCCTCTTCTACCTGGCCACCCCACCCACTCTGTATCCCATCATCGTCGAGCACCTGGGGGAGGCGGGGTTGAACCACAGCCAGGGTTGGACGCGCATCATCATCGAAAAGCCCTTCGGCCGCGATCTTGGGAGCGCCCGGGACCTCAACGAGCAGGTCCACGCCGTATTCAATGAAAGCCAGGTCTACCGCATTGACCACTATCTGGGCAAGGAGACGGTCCAGAATATTCTGACCTTTCGCTTTGCCAACGCCATCTTTGAGCCCCTCTGGAACCGGAACTATGTGGATCACGTGCAGATCACGGTGGCAGAGAGCGTTGGCGTGGGGCATCGGGCTGGGTACTATGACAAGGCGGGTGTGTCACGCGACATGTTCCAGAACCACCTGCTCCAACTGCTCTCCCTGACAGCCATGGAGCCGCCGGCCCTCTTTGAGGCCAATGCGCTGCGGGACGAAAAGGTCAAGGTCCTGCGCGCGACCCGTACCGGGGCTCAGAATGTGCGGGCGCAGTACAAAGGCTACCTCGCCGAGGATGGGGTGGCTTCCGATTCGCAGACTCCGACCTATGCCACCCTTCAGTTCTTTGTCGACAACTGGCGCTGGCAGGGCGTGCCCTTCTACCTCCGTTCCGGCAAGTACCTGAAGGCCAAGACAACCCAGATCGCCATCCAGTTCAAAGGAGCGCCGCACCTGATGTTCCCCCAGGTACCCGGCAAAGAGATGTCGGCCAATGTCCTTTCCCTCTGCCTCCAGCCTGATGAGGGCATCCACCTGCGGTTCGAGGCCAAGGAGCCTGGCATTGGGATGCAGGCCCGGTCCGTAGACATGGAGTTTCACTATGCCGAGGACTTTGGCGCGGCAGCCCTGCCGGAGGCCTACGAGCGGCTGCTGCTGGACGCGATGCAGGGCGATGCTGCCCTTTTTGCCCGCGCCGACGAGATCGAACTGGCCTGGTGTCTGATCGATCCGATCCTGGCAGGCTGGCTGCGACCCGATGCGCCAGTCCTGGCCGAGTACCAGCCCGGGACGTGGGGGCCG
>Ga0209013_10003327_pt1 | contig 14288 bp, 12 predicted proteins | sample Cruoilmetagenom2_FD_187291 | JGI IMG/M metagenome (GOLD analysis project Ga0209013, IMG submission 187291) | Oil polluted marine microbial communities from Coal Oil Point, Santa Barbara, California, USA - Sample 2 (SPAdes) (version 2) | ecosystem: Environmental > Aquatic > Marine > Oil seeps ... | reverse complement strand
GGCGTTGGTTTGAGGAGCGCAAGGTGGTGACGGGCATCGCCTCCACCACCGAGGTGGAGATAGTGGAAGGCCTCGAAGAGGGCGAAAAGGTCGCGCTGGCCGATCCGTCGAAACCGCAGGAGGAGAGGTCCTGATGGAGACGCTGATGAATCTCGAGGGCATCACCAAGGTCTACGGTGAGGGTGATCTCTCGGTCGAGGCCTTGCGCGGCGTCAAGCTGGAGGTCGGTGTCGGCGACTACCTGGCGGTCATGGGCCCGTCGGGCTCCGGCAAATCCACCCTGATGCACATCCTCGGCCTCCTCGACACGCCGACAGCGGGCTCGTACCTGCTCGATGGCGAGGAGGTGGCCGGCTTCTCGAGGCGCAAGCTCGCGCACCTTCGTAATCGAAAGATCGGTTTCATCTTCCAGAACTTCAACCTGCTGCCCAAGGCGAGCCTGCTGCGGAATGTGGAGCTGCCGCTCCTCTATGGCGGCATGGGCCGCAAAGAGCGGCGCCGGCTGGCGTACGAGGCGCTGGGCAAGGTCGGTCTCGCCGACCGCGCCCGCCACCGTCCGAACCAGCTCTCCGGCGGCCAGCGGCAGCGCGGCGCCATCGCCCGGGCCATTGTCGGCCGTCCAGCGGTGATCATGGCTGATGAGCCCACCGGCAACCTCGACCAGCAGACTGGCGGCGAGATCCTCGAGCTCTTCGATGAGCTGCGGGCCGGCGGCCAGACCATGATCATCGTCACCCATGACCCGACGATCGCGGCTCGAGCTCGCGAGACCATTCGCCTCGTCGACGGTCTGATCCTGCCGAACGGACAGAAAGCCGCTGCATGAATCCGGCGCAGTTCATCCGTGAAGGGTTCGTCGAGATCCGAGAGCACATCGGCCGCACGGTGCTGCAGACCCTCGGCGTGATCCTCGGCGTTGCGTCGGTCGTGGCGACCCTCGGTATGACCGCGAGCATGGACGCGCGGCGCGACCAGTACTTCCGCGAATCGGGTGGCACCCGTCTCATGGGGGTCTACAACCAGCCGCCGGGCGAGCTCGAGATGACGGCCCGGCAGCGGGCCAAGACGGGGCTCAAGCTAGAAGATGCGGCGGCCATCAGAGACACAGTCGACGGCTTCGACCTCGTCGTGGCCGAGATCGCGCGTCGCCACAAGGTGCGGGCGGGCGCCACCGAGGAGAGCTTCCGCATTACCGCCATCGAGCCCGAGTTCATGCAGATGCGTGAGCTGGAGATGGGCAGCGGACGTTACATCACGGACCACGACATGGATTCGGCGACGGCGGCGGTCGTTCTGGGTTCGACCCGCGCCCGTGAGCTCTTCGGAACCGCCGATCCGGTGGGCAAGGCCCTCAACATCGACGGCAAGGCCTACACGGTGGTCGGGGTCACCGCCGAGAAGGTCTTTTTCTGGCAGCAATCGGACACCTACAACGCCCACGAGTGGCTCAACCGCCTGATCGTGGTGCCCATCACGTCCTACATGAAACGTCACCAGGAGGCCGGCGCCGAACGCATCGATGAGCTCAACCTGCGTCTGCGGTCGCCGGAGGTCCACAAAGAATCTCGTGACGCCCTCGAGCTGCTCCTGCGTTCGCGCCACGGGATCGAGGACTTCGGGGTGTGGGATCGCCAGGAACGCATCGAACAGGGCAACCGTGAGGGCATGATCTACAACATCACCTTCCTTGCCTGCGGCGTTATCTCCTTGCTGGTGGGCGGGATCGTGATCACCAACATCATGCTCGCCTCGTTCACCGAACGGATGCGCGAGGTCGGCGTGCGAAAAGCGCTCGGCGCAACCGGTTGGCAGGTCTTCGTCCAGTTTCTGATCGAGGCCATCGTGGTCACTGTGTTCGGAGGGACCGCGGGGCTCGCACTCGGTATCGTCTTCACATTCGGCATCATGGCCGTCATGCAAATGCCGATGACCATCACCGTTTCGATGATCGTCGTCTCGGTGGCATCAGCCACGGTTGTCGGCTTCTTCTTCGGACTCTATCCGGCGGTCAAGGCTTCGCGCCTCGACCCGGTGGTCGCCCTGCGGTACGAGTGAGGTCCTATGTACATCGGCGAATCCTTGCGAACGACTCTCACCGAGATCTGGGCGCACAAAATGCGCTCGCTGCTCACCCTTTTCGGGGTGGTGCTCGGCACCATGGCGGTGGTGACCATGGTCAGCCTGATCGAGGCGGTCAAGGTGGAGATATGGAACGGCATCGATTCTCTCGGACTGCGCGGCGTGCTCTTCGTCAGCACCGAAACCCCGACCTCGAACCTCGACGTCAAGCGCGCCCACCTTTCCGAGGGGCTGCGGCGAGAGGACGCGGCGGGACTGGTCGAGGCCAGTGATCAGATCTCGTCGGCCGCACCGGTGTCGTACACCCAGCAGGTGATCGCATGGGGCGACGCCAGCCAGTCTGTACGGATCACCGCTACGACGCCCCAATACGCGGTCGTCTTCGACCGCCGGGCCGAAAAGGGTCGCTACATCTCCGACCTCGATCTCAAGCGAAAACGTCGGGTTGCCGTCATCGGTCATTTCCTGGTTGAGGAGCTCTTCGGCAGCCACGACGCCGTTGGACAGTGGGTGCGGATCGGAGATCATCGATTCGAGGTGATCGGCATCGGCGAGCGGGTCGGCAACGAGATGATCAACGACGGCTGGAGCCGACGCGAAATGCAGGGTGCCACCATTCCCCTCACGACCATGCAGAGTCTTTACGGCGGCGGCGACAGGGTCCCGCTACTGATGGTGAAGGCGGCCGATACCAACAACCTCTCGCAGCTCTTCGCCCACCTCAAAAACCGTCTCTGGCGGCAGCACAACAGGGTCGAGGATTTCGAAATCGAAAATGTCGCCCAGGAGATCCTCGAGGCGGAGGAGCAGATCGACGAGCAGCTCCGCGGGTGGACGATCGTCCTTTTCGCGATCTCGGCGATTTCGTTGGTTGTGGGTGGGGTCGGCATTTTCTCGGTGCTCCAGATCTCGCTCGCAGAGCGCCTTTACGAGATCGGTCTGCGCAAGTCGATTGGCGCCGAGGACCGGGACATCCTGATCCAGTTCCTGGTCGAGGCGATCTTCCTGTCGGCGATTGGGGCGGTCATCGGCTTCTTCGTCGCTGTCGTGCTGTGCGGGGTCGCGGGCCAATTCTTCGAAGCCGGGCTGCCGATCTCCGGTTTTGCAGTCTTCCTGGCGATCGTCTTTGCAATCACCATCGGACTCGTCGCGGGGATCTACCCGTCCCTGCGTGCAGCACGCCTCACGCCCGTAGAAGCGCTCGCGGGCTGAACCGCCCGATTGTCGCAAGACAACCGCAGATCACGCAGATAGACGCAGATATCATGACCCCGTTTTATCTGCGTTCATCTGCGGATATCTGCGGTTTCTCCGGACTCAGGCGTCGAAAACACCACTTATCCATTCGCGGTGGCATCGAGTCCACAAGCGGAGGGCTGGGTCAGGGTGAGAGGGCGGAACGGATCGCCCCTTCCAACGAGGGTTTCTGGAAGCGGTAACCGTGGTCCTCGAGCACCTTTGGCCGCACCCGTTGTGAGGCCAGGAGCAGCGACTCGGCCATCTCGCCGAGGGCGAGGCGCGCGGCGAAGGCCGGCAACGGCATGAAGGCTGGCCTTGAAAGAACCTTCCCCAGAGTATGCGCGAAGTCGGAGCAGCGGATCTCCTGGGGTGTGACGGCATTCACCGGGCCTTCGATTTCTTCGTGACCGAGGATAAATTCGATGATGCTGCACACGTCCTCGATCCCGATCCATGGCCAGAACTGACGTCCCGACCCGATCGGCCCACCCAGTCCCAGCTTGAACGGAGTCAGCATCCGTCCCAGTGCGCCTCCACGCGCCACCACGACCCCTAACCGCAGGAGAGCGACGCGCGTCTGCTCAGAGCTGGCCGCAAGAGCGGCCTGCTCCCAGTCGCGTGAAAGCTGCGCGAGGAATCCCGCTCCGATCGCTGAGCTCTCGTCGAGTGCTTCGTCACCGCGATCTCCGTAGTAGCCGACTGCGGAGGCGTTGATCAGTAGCCCGGGAGGAATCTCGGCGTTGCCGATGGCATCGGCCAGTGTTCTCGTGGAGTCGAGTCTGCTGGAACGCAGCTCTTCTTTGACCGCGGAGTTCCACCGGCCCGTCGCGATCGAGCGGCCGTTGAGGTTGATGACCGCGTCCGCGCCGTCGATGACCGCAGGATCGAGAGTGCCCGCAGCCGGGTCCCATTCCGCTTCTCCGGGTGCCATCCTGGTCGAGGTGCGGACCAGGCGAACTACCTCGTGGCCTGTCGCCTCGAGTGACGGCACGAGCGCTGATCCAATCAAACCACTTGCACCTGAAACAACAATCTTCATGGTGTCTCAATTAACAGCGAAGACGGATTGATCCTTCCAATCCCGTGCCAGGATTTCGTTTTGAAACACCAAAACGCCAAGGTCACCAAGAATCCACCAAGGTTTCATTCTGTGTTTCTTTCACAGATCGGAACACATTGCTGTTCTCTAATTGGATCGCTTGGTTCGGCGATGCGTTGCTGCGTTTGACTCTTGATTTACTTGGTGTTCTTGGTGCCTTGGTGGTGAAACGGGTGGTCGGGTGGGCCCCATAGCCCAAAGCTTATAGCCTATAGCCTATAGCCCTGTCGGACGCGGGATTAAACGATCCACCCGCCAAGATGCTCGATCGCGATCTCCGCGAGAGCAGCAATATGATCGGACCGGCGGTTGAGCGCCGGAACGTAACGGAAGGAACCGCCTCCGGCCTTGTCAAAGATCTTGCGGCCGGCGACGTCAATCTCCTCCAACGTCTCGAGGCAGTCAGCGGCAAAGCCGGGGCACATGACATCCAGCCGGTCGAGGTGTTCGCGCCCCCATTTGCGGAGGAGTTCGGCGGTATCGGGCCCGACCCAGGGCTCGCGGCCAAATCGTGATTGGAAGGCCGTGACGATGCCCTTTGGATCGATATCGAGGCGGCCGGCAAGGGCGGCGGCGGTCCGGCGGCATTGTTCTGGATAGGGGTCGCCGGCCTCCGCGTAGCGCACCGGTAGCCCGTGGAAGCTGAGGAGGAGCCGCCGCGGCTTGCCGCCGGACTGCCACAGATCCTGCAGATTTGCAGCGAGGGCGCCGAGATAGGCGGGGTGGTCGTGGTAGTCGGCGATGGTCCGCAGCTCCGGAACCCGGCGCCAGGTTGACAGCTCTCTCATCACCTCATCGAAGACCGACGCCGTGGTGGTGGCGGAATATTGCGGGAACAGCGGCAGAACGAGAATCCGGCGGCAACCACGGCGCCGCAGGACCTCAAGGGCCGCTTTGATCGAGGGCTTGCCGTAGCGCATCCCCGAGAAGACCGGTAGCGGGCGATCAATCCGTCGAGCAATATTCCATTCGAGATCTGCCGCCTGTTGGCGGCCGGTGACGACGAGGGGCGATCCCTCTTCTGTCCAGATGCGGCGATAGGCGCGCGCGGCTCGTAACGGTCTGAAGGGTAGGATGACGAGGTTTCGGAGAAGCCACCATCTGAGGCGTGGGATCTCCACCACCCGCGGGTCGGCGAGGAACTGCCTGAGAAAGGAGCGCACCGCCGCCGCCTTTGGAGCTGCCGGTGAGCCGAGGTTGACGAGAAGGAGCCCCGCTACTGGTGGGTCAGCGACTGTGGGGGGCTCGGGCGAGAATCGCATCAATCAAGTGTAACTGGGTTGCGGCCGAGGGGATGAGGACACCCCTCCTTATCACGCTCTCCTCCGCTCTACTGCTCCTTTTGCGTGTCTTGCTTACTGCGAGACCGGTGGGTCGACAAAGTCGTCAGGGTCGAATCCGTCGTCCTCGGGCATCTTGGCAATAATTTTTTTGATCAGCTCCTGGTGCAGCTCCTCTTCACGACGGAGCTCGACAAATAGCTCTTTGACCTCCGAGTCCGAGATTTCGGCGAGTGCCTCGTCGTAGAACTCGTAGGCCTTGACCTCTGATTCCATGGCGACGTCGAGCGCCGCCCGCACCGACATGAAGGCGCGCGCGGTATCAAACTCAGGAGCCTCGATGTCATACAGGATCGACGTGTCGGCGCTGCTCGGCTCGTCGCCGAAGAGGCCCTTCCGCTGCGCCGCCAGTTTTTCGGCGTGTTTGATCTCGTTGTCGGCCATGAATCGAAAGAAATTTGCCGTATCAGGGGTGTGATGAGCATCCATCTGCTCGGCGAACCCGTCGTAGCGCTCCTTGGCCTCTTCTTCGACGGAGATGGCGAGGTCAAGGGTGTCGCGGAGTGAAAGTTGGCTGAAGTCGATGGTCTGGCTCATTGGCCCTCCGGGAGTGGTAGTTTCTGAACCGCCATATTGTAGCCGGTTTTTGAGCCAGAGTAGGAGGTCGAAAGTGGTCAGTGTTGAGTTTTGAGTTATGAGTTTTGAGTTTCCGCCCACCCTCACGATACCTGGGGGCGCACCATCGACAACTCAAAACTCAAAACTAAGAACTCAAAACTGAGTCAGGTTTTTCCAAATCTCTTGCGTTCCCATAGCTTCCCAGCTACCCATCCGACGATCATGAGCCCAAAGAGCATTCCCGTGTGCCAGACCAGTACGTGGCGCAGGTCGGACATCGGGCACAGGATGTGGTTGATGGCGTCGGCGGTGACAGCGGCGCCGGTGCCGCCGAGCAGACCGGCGACCGAGGGCCGCAGCGGCAGGGCCCGGAAAACCAGCCACAGCGTGATAGCCAGCGCCGGAAGGGCGAGCGCCAGGTCGTGAGTGGAGCAGGTCACACCGGCTCTGAGACCATGACCTTTGATGAGCGGCATACCCGGGCTGTGCATCCAGGTGGCGATACCCACAACGATTTGCATCACGACACCCGTGCACACGGCCAAGGTAATGGCGCCGGCCGGTACGCCACTCCCCGGCACCGCTTCTCGCAGTGCCATGCCCACCAGGACGACACCGACAACCAACTGGAGAGCGGTACAGCCCCAGCTCAGCCATATCGGCAGCTGTCCCATATCAGGCCGGAGCGTGAGCTTGAAGGCGGCAACAACAATCCCCAGGCCCGCGGCGGCGACGGCGACCGCATAGAGAGTGCGCATCCACGCTGGCGGCAGCGGCCGTACCGGTGCGAGGTCATCCGAAATGGTCCGGCGAAGGCTCTCAGGAAGCAACTCAGAGTTCATGCGTCGCCTCCCTCATCCTCGGCAATCATCTCTCGGAGTGCCTTCAACGCCCGGTGAGAGCGCACCTTGGCTGTCCCGGAGGCAATCCCGAGGATCTGGCCGACCTCCTGAAAGCTCATGCCGAGCAGGTGGTGCAGCATCAGGACCTCCTGTGAACGGTGGGGCAGCTCCGACAGCATCCGGTGCAGGGTTGCCCTATCGGCGAACTTCTCCATTTCGGGCGGCACCGGAATCTCCGGCAGCTGATCGTCGGCTAACATTTCCTTACGGCGGCGGCCTGAGCGCAGATGCATCAGCGCCACATGCCGGGTGATGGCGTAGACCCAGGGTCTGACCGGCCGCGGTGGGGTATAGGTCTGGCGTGCGCGGTGGATCTGGAGAAAGGTGTCCTGGAGCAGGTCCTCGGCCATCGTGGCATTGCGGACGAACGTCCACAGGTATCGCAAGAGAGGCTGCTTGAGAGCGGCGTATAGCCCCTCGAAGTCATCCATGCTTCCTTTCTGATAGCCGATCATCAGCGCGATCAGTCGCTCTTCCTCGGCTTTTCGATCGACTCCCATGGATGCTTTTGCCCCTCGTATGGTGATCGTTACGAGTCTGGATTGTATTCCGCGGGAATTATAGAGCGGATTTGGAGCACTGTAGGATGCGGGTTGTGATTGGACGGCCCCTTCTCGAGTGGTACCGGAGGAACGCCAGGGCCTTGCCGTGGCGCCGGGAGCCTCGTCATCCCTACCACGTGTTGGTGAGCGAGTTCATGCTCCAGCAAACCCAGGTCGATCGAGTCGTTCCCCGTTTCGAGTCTTTTGTGGCACGATTCCCAACCTTCGAAACACTTGCAAAGGTCTCGGAGGAGGAGGTGCTCGAAGAGTGGTCGGGCCTCGGTTACTACCGCCGCGCCCGAATGCTTCACAGGCTGGCTCAAGAGGTCGCGGCATGCCCGGAAGGACTACCGCAGACGGCTGGTGAGCTCGAAAAACTGCCAGGGATCGGACCCTATACCGCCGCCGCTGTGGCGTCGTTGGCCTTTGCAAAGGCCGAACCGGTGCTCGACGGGAATGTCATGAGGGTCGGGGCGAGGGTGCGGGCTGTGGAGGCGGATCCCAGGTCCGCCCCAGGGCGTCAGCAGCTCGAAGGCTGGATTCGCATTCTGTTGCAAGGGGAGCCGCCGGGCGAGGTCAACGAGGCGCTGATGGAGCTTGGTGCGACCGTGTGTACGCCGGTGGATCCTGGTTGCGATCGATGCCCTCTGGGGCCTGAATGCGAGGCCAGGAGACAGGGACGGCAGGCGGATTTCCCTCCGCCTCGACGCCGGCGCGCGACCGAAAGCCTGCAATGGATCGCCGCGTGTGTCGTCACCGCGGATGGCGATTGGTTGCTGCGGAGGGTCGACGAGGGCCCCATTCTTCGGGGTCTGTGGCTGCCCCCGTTGATGGAGGTCGAGGGAGACGTTGACCTGGAACGGGAGGCGTCAGGGCTCGTGCCGATCGGGCTGAATTCGTCTCCGAAACTCGGAAGCGCCGTCCGTCACAACATCACCCACCGGAAGATTGGCGTCGTTCCCTTTCGATTCGAAGCGGCCCACTCCGAGCTGCCCTCCGACGCCTGGCGCTGGGTTGATCCGCGAGATCCGGGTGTCCCGACTTCGTCTCTTCTACAAAAGCTCGTTGATGCGGTCTAACCCTCGAGTGATTTGGCCACCAGCTCGATGACATCGAACGCAGAAGCGTCCTCGTGTCCGAGCTCGTTCTGGGCGTCGGACAGCATCGAGAAGCAGTAGGGACATGCCACCGCCACGTCCGAGGTGCCACTGGCCTCGAGCTGCGAGAACCGGACCTGGTTGATACGTTCGCCGATATCTTCCTCGAGCCACATCCGGCCTCCACCGGCGCCACAGCACATCGAGGTCTCGCGATGGAGCTCCGCCTCTCGCACCCTGAGCCCGGGGATGGCCATGAGCAGGAAGCGCGGCGCGTCGTACTCGCCGTTGGTGCGGCCGAGGTAGCAGGGATCGTGGTACGCCAGATCCATGCTCAGGTTGCCGGTCAGCTTGACCTTGCCCGTTCGTACCAACTCCGCCACGAGCTGGGTGCCGTGCACCACCTCGTAGTTGCCGCCGAACTCGGGGTATTCATGGGCGAGAGTGTTGTGAGCATGGGGGCAGTTGGTGACGATCTTTTTCACCCCGTAGCCGTTCATGGTCTCGATGTTCTGTTGGGCGAGCATCTGGAAGAGGTACTCGTTGCCAAGTCGCCGCGGCGCATCGCCGGTCGACAACTCCTCGGGCCCGAGGATCGCGATCTTGATGCCCGCTGCCTTGAGGATCTTGACCAGGGCCCGGGAGACCTTTTTCCCGTGGTCGTCGTAGCTTCCGGGAGAGCCGACGAAAAACAGGTACTCGAAATCACCTCCGGCCTCTGACGCCAGGGGCACGTCGAGATCAGACGCCCAGTTGCCACGCTCTTCGGCCGGCAGTTGCCAGGGATTGCCGTTGACCTCGTAACCGCGGAAGGCCGGCTGCGCCTCCTCGGGGAACTCCGCTTTCTCGAGCACCAGGTTGCGTCGCATCTCGACCAGCTTGTCGACGTAGGATATGTCAAGCGGGCAGGCGCGCTCGCACCAGCGGCAGGTCGTACAGGCCCAAATCACCTCGGGATCTACGACCGCCGGCACCAGCTCATTCTCTGATGCGTTTCCACCATCGCCAGGTGAACCTAGGATCGCGGACTGCTCGCTGTAGAGCTGATCGCGTACCGATTTCAGGAAGAGCACCGGCTGCAGGGGTTTGTGGGTCAGAGTCGTCGGGCAGAACTCACGACAGCGACCGCACTCGGTGCAGGTGTACATATCGAGCATCTGCTTCCAGGTGAAATCGGTGATGGTCGAGATCCCGAAGGTCGAGTCCTCGTCGATCTCCTCGAGATCCATGCTCGGCAGCTTGCCGGGAGCATCGAGGTTGGCGAAGAATGAGTTGAAAATCGACGTGTAGACGTGGAAGTGCTTCGAGTAGGGCAGTTCGTTGGCAAAGACGAACAGCGTTATCAGGTGGATCCACCAGCTGGCGCTGTAAATCACCTGCAATTTCGCCGCACCGATGCCGGCAAGAGCGCTCGCCGCCAGAGAAGAGATCGGGAGGAAGGAACCGTCGAGGTCGCCGACCGCGATGCGGGCGCCTTCCGAGACGAGGTCGGTGACCATCAAGATGGCGATCAGCCCGATGACGAGCCAGGCGCCCCAGCTCTGAATGACGCGCTCCTTCTTCTGGATGCCGCGCCGCCAGACGGCGACGACGAGACCGAGGAGCACCAGCAGCTCGAAGATGTCCTTCGAGAAGAGGTAAGCCTGTCCGATGGGCGAGTGGAGGAGGGGTAGCTCCCACCCGGCGAAGAGGCCCTCGAGGACCATGGTCACGGTGCGCACGCTGACGATCAGGAAGCCGTAGAAGATCAGCAGGTGGTAAAAGCCGGCGACCGGGTCGTCGAACATCTTCTTCTGTCCGAAGGCATAGACGAGCATGTGCTTGAAACGCTCGCCGAGACGGTCGAATCGATTCTCGGCGCGCCCCGCGCGGAGGAGCTGGAAGCGTCGACTCAGGGACAGCACGACCGCGCCGACTCCGACGATGGTGAGAACCCAGAACCATGCGAGCCCGGAGATGCCGAGAAGCGACCAGGCCGTAGCGTGTTGCAACATATTGACTCCCTCTTTACAGAAAAACCGCCGGAGTCAAACCCCGACGGTTTTGAGAATCGATCACTGATCGCAGTGTCCTGCGCTGAGCCATGCGGGAGAGTATAGCTGCGCGAGCCCGGTATGGCGATCAGGCTTCGAGAATCAAATCGACACGATTGTCGGGCCCTTCCCAGACGCTGATGGATAGCAGCCGCCCGCCGATCTGTTCGTAATCAGATGCGAGCTTCTCGGAAAGTACTTCGGCAACTCGCTCGGCGGTGGGGGAGTGTCGTCCGATCTCCGGGTGGTCGTTGAGGTCGCTGCGGTCGAGTGGTGCGATCGCTGCGGCGAGCAGGTTCCGGATCTGGTGGAAGTCGAGTGCGTAGCCCTCTTCGTTGAGTTCATCGGCGCCCACTCGCACCGCGATCTTCCACGGGTGGCCGTGTGACGATTCGCTTTTTCCCCGGTAGCTGGTGAGGGCGTGACGCGCGTCGAACGACGCCTGAGCGTGGATGACCCAGCGGCTCATGGGACGAGCGCCTCCGAAGATTCCTCGGCCGATCCTCGACTCTTTGGGCGTGCTTCCAGGACCAGCATTTCGCGGGTCACCGGCACCCGGGCGACCCGATCCTCGGCGAGGCCGAGGGCGAGCAGGAGCTTTTTGACCGAGAGCTGAGGACCGTCTTCCTGGCGGGCGTTGAGCTCGACGAGCAGAGCGCCATCATCGAGGCGTTGCCAGCGGCGGACTCCTGGGCGGATATCTTCCGTGAGCTCTGCCTCCGACTCCGGCCACGGTTCGACGCCGGCGATGCGGTAGCGCGCCGCTGCCACCAGCCGACCCAGCTTGGGTGCGCCGGGGAGCAGTGGCCGGGCGTCGAGAATTTCGACCCCGTCCGGCAGAAGCGCGTTCGCCCGCTCGAGGTGCTGTTTCCTCAGCGGTCCCGTGCAGTCGACATCAAAGCTCTCAGCGCGACCCTCATAACCCACCGGCAGGGCCGGACCCATCGACAGGCGAATATGGGGATTGAATCCCTCGGTGTAGCGAACCGGTAGGCCGGCCGCGCGAACCATCCTTTCGAGGGCGTCCATGAGCTGACGGTGGGACAGCCAGCGAGCGTCACCCATTTTGGAGAACAGGAACCGGTACCGGCGGTGAACCGGCGGCTGCAGCTGGACGCTGACCGCCGGTGGGGTGCGCGGTTCGGGCCGCAAGTCATAAGCGGCAGCCCTTGGTCGGTCGGCCTCGGGCAAGGCCTTCCCGAGGACCGGAAGCGTGGTCGAGGCGAGCTGGGTATCATCGCCGTCGCCGGGGATGCCGCATCGATAGCAATGTCCCCACTTGCAATCTTCGGTCTCGGTCTCGCGCACGGCGCGGCGCCACTCACCTTTCAAAAACCCTTTTCGCACCCCGGCATCGATGAGATCCCATGGCAGGGTGTCCGACAGAGCGCGCTCTCCAAGCTCCCGGTCGACGTCGACACCGATGTCGTCGAGAGCACGTCGCCAGGCGTCGAGATTTATGAAATCCGTCCATCCGTCGAAGACGGCACCGAGGTCGTGGGCTCGCTCGATGGCGGCGCCAAGGCCACGATTGCCACGCGACAGGAGCGATTCGAGGGCCGCCTCCTCCGGGTCCGACCACGTGAGACGTGCGCCGCGAATTCGGCGGAAACGTTGTTTGAGCAAGCCGATGCGGCGGCGAAGCTCGTTGACACCGGCGTACGGCTGCCACTGGAAAGGTGTCCATGCCTTTGGAATGAAACATCCGGCCGATACCTTGACCTGGATCTTGCGGCCGCCCGTCACCCGACGCCCGGCGGCGAGGATATCCTCGGCCAGGCGTGCCAGTTCCTCGAGGTCCTCATCGGTCTCAGTTGGAAGACCGATCATGGCGTAGATTTTGATCAGCTCCCATCCCTTGCTGAACGCAGCCTCGGCGGCGCGTACCATTTCGGCGTTGGTGAAGGTCTTGTTGATGACCCTGCGAAGGCGATCGGAGCCGGTCTCCGGGGCGAAGGTGAAGCCTGATTTTCGAACCCGCGACACCGCTTCGGCGAGACCGACCGAAAATGCGTCGGCGCGCAGCGAAGGCAGGCTGATGGAGACCCGTTGGTCCTGCAAACATTCAGCCAGATTGTAGACCAACGGTTCGACCTGCGAGTAGTCGGCGGTGGACAGGCTTAACAGTCCGACCTCTTCGAAGCCGGTTTCGGCAACCTGCCGCTGGATTTGGTCGAGGACCGCCTTCGGGTCATGCTCGCGCACCGGCCGGTACCAATAGCCCGCCTGGCAGAAGCGGCACCCCTGGGTGCAGCCACGCATGATTTCCATGCCGAGGCGATCCTGGATGACGTCAGCGTAGGGCACAATCACCGATTCCGGCTGGTCGTTGCTGTCGAGCTGATCGACCCATACCCGTTGTACTGGGAACGGGGCGCCGTCGTGAACCGTCTCCCATCGGGCCTTCTGGTCGCCGGCAGCATCGTGCCATCGGTAGAGAGTCGGAACGTAGACTCCCGGAACGGCGGCCAATCGGCTCAGAATTTCCTTGCGGGCGGTATTCCCGTTGCGACCGTCGCGCACGGTGTCGAGGATCTCGTCGAGCGCCGCCTCGCCGTCGCCGATGAGGATGGCGTCAAAGAAGTCGGCCACCGGCTCCGGGTTGGCGGTACAGGGCCCGCCGCCGATCACGATAGGCTCGTCCTGACCTCGTTCTGCGGCGCGCCGCGCGATGCCGGCGAGGTCGAGGAGGTAGGGGATATTGATGTAGTTGAGCTCGGATTGCAGCGATATGCCGACGATGTCGAACTCGGCCACCGCGCGGTAGGTCTCGAGCGTGAAGAGGGGCAGGCCGGCGCCGCGCAACGCTTCCGCCATGTCCGGCATCGGCGCAAAGGTTCGTTCCGCCAGGGCATCGTCGCGGCGGTTGACGAGGTGGTAGAGGATACGCGTGCCCTGGTGCGACATCCCGATCTCATAGGCATCGGGAAAAGCGAGGGCAACGCGCACGTCCACCCCGTCCCAGGGCTTTCGCACCAGGTTGCGTTCGATGCCGAGGTATCGGGTTGGCTTCTGGACCCCCGGCAGGATCTCTTCGAGCGCCGCACGGATCTCGTCCGGCGGTGGATGTGTCATGAGCACGCTCCGCTTCGTGCGTTCAAGAGAGTGAATGTAAACGACATCTGAGTTATTTCCAAGTGTTCCCGATGAGGGATGCAGGGTTCAGGATGCAGGATACAGGGCCGCCCACCGAACTGTGCCGGGATTTTGGAATTCGGATTTCGGATATCCGCCCACCGATCCGAACTTGCCCGCAGATGACGCAGATAACGCAGATTCACACAAAGAAACACGTCTGCGTCAATCTGTGTGATCTGCGGGAAAACTTATTGAGTGCCCTAACAAGCAGAGCAATTACGAGCGGACTCACCTACCATTTGGCTGCATCCTGCATCCTGC
>Ga0209013_10003326_pt1 | contig 14289 bp, 9 predicted proteins | sample Cruoilmetagenom2_FD_187291 | JGI IMG/M metagenome (GOLD analysis project Ga0209013, IMG submission 187291) | Oil polluted marine microbial communities from Coal Oil Point, Santa Barbara, California, USA - Sample 2 (SPAdes) (version 2) | ecosystem: Environmental > Aquatic > Marine > Oil seeps ... | reverse complement strand
AATACTGACATCGCTGACAAATCTTCCCCTGAAAGCGGCTGCAAAGATAAACCAAATATTTTATCATCTCCTAATCTTTTGCCTGAAAGTTTTTCAAAAAAAATAAAACTGGAAGTTTAGTAGGTGTATAAAATCATAAAAAAGATTCCTACGACCACCCTACCACTGCCTATAAAATACTACTAAACAACCATTTTATAAATCCACTCTCCGTTGAAAGTGGATGCAAATATAATATCGAGACCTGCAATTCTCCAAATAATTTGCAATAAAAATTAAAAAAAACACAATACTGTACTGATAATGAGGAATAAAAAAAATCACAACATCGTTGTGATTAAAAAAATATTTTAAAAAGTACTACATTAATCATTTCCCATTATTCAAATATCGTTTAAAATTGCGAACCTCTTCTCTATTAATCATGACAAATAAATAATACTTCCTATCCAAGACAATATTAGCTGCTGGATTATAAATATACGCACCTTCTTCATCTTTTAACCCAATTATATTCGCTCCAAATTGATTTCGAACATTCAATTCCTGAATTGATTTACCAATAAAACAATCTGCTAAACTCTGGCAGCTAATTTCTTCCAATTTCACTCCCTGTGTTGATTGTAGCAAAATATTATCCAAAAACTCAACAACATCCGGTTGTGCAACCAATTTTGCCATTTGCTGACCACCTAAACGATCGGGCATTATTACATTATCTGCACCAGCTCTTTTCAATTTATTATCAGATTGACTGTGAGAAGATCTGGAAATAATTTTAATTTTTGAATTCATTTCGCGTGCAGTTAAAACCACATACACATTTTCAGCATCTCTAGGTATTGCAGTAATCAAGGCTTTTGCTGCTAATATATTTGCCATATCGAGTACTTCTTCTCTCGTGGCATCCCCTTGAATGAATAACAATTCCGGAAATTCTCTTACACGATCAATAGCAGTTTCTTTTGAATCAATCACAACTACAGTTTCGCCATGAGCAATCAATTCCAAACTAGCCTGTCTGCCATTTCTTCCAAAACCACAAACAATAACATGGTCCTTAACTTTTTCGATTTTTCTCACAATTCTATAATCTTTTAAATTTCTACGAAAAACGCCATCCAAGATAAATCTTGTAACAGCTGAGGCCAAATATCCAAAAATCCCAAAACTCACTAGTATTAAAAAAACTGTAAATAATTTTCCATAATCGGACAAAGGATGAACTTCTTTAAAGCCTACTGTTGATATTGTAATAACGGTCATATAAAGACCATCAATAAAAGAATATGCATCATTCAAATACATAAAACCAAACGTGCCAAACAAAATTGCCAAAAGCATGAAAAAAACGGCAATACTAATTGTTCGCATATTTTCTTCCCAAATTTTTTGTCTATTCATAATAAACTACCGAATATCAATTTTAATTTAAAAATAATCAATATCCCAAGAATACCACATTAGATCAGAAATTTAATTTTCAGAAGACTGAAACGACTCGGTTCTGATTAAACGATTTCCGAATTCACATTGCAAACATTTAAATTTATCGCAATATTCAGATTTTAGCTGAAGTAATGCTTGCGAATGATAGGCTGACTTCATTTCAATACCACATTCCTCCCATTTTCTGATAATAGAATTATTTTCGACACCAACTTCATCTAATAATTCACAAGCTTTATCTTTAATTTGCTGATTCCCGTTTACGCACCCATATAAAAACAGAACTGGCACGATAGAATTAATAATAATTCCATCCAAAGCAGATTTCCCAAAATTTTTAACTTTCAATTTAGATTTTATTCCGAATTGATAATGATTCTTCCAATATTCGGAAGCCTCAATTTCAAATGCTTTTGCAATCGCATTATAATTTGGATTTTCTAAGATCTGTGAAAACAAAGAATTTGATTTATAAATTAATGAAGCAAACTGTGCAATTCGAATAGTAGGAAAATTCGCTGGACGCAGCCTAAGCCATTTCCATCTTTCCGCGGGTAAGTATTGTATTTGATACTTTCTGGATAAAAAGCGATATTCTGTGACTAACTTCTGATAATATTCATCACCACATTCCGGTTTATTAAGCAGACCTGCCTGTCCTAATAAAAAAGCTTCTATTTGAAGCAATGAATTTTTTTGCCGAGCCAGAAATTTTAGAGGAATAGAACGAGCAAGTTGCTGAAAAGGCTCCGCATTAACTTTCATTCCGAAATACCTGGCAAGTACCTGATAAAAGGTTTCTTCCCAAGAGAAGGAATTCCGTTCCAGAATTTTATTAATCTCGCACGATTTTCGTTCCAGTCTCTCTACTAGCATCCGATCCAGCCAATTCCTAACAAAAAATTGCTTAACGTCCTTAATCTCATCGAAACAAGGAATCCATTTTTTCGAAGAGATTAAAGTTTTGTAATTATTCAACAATGATGGACTAAAATTCAGTTGAAGACAAGGTAGCAATCTCCCTGCATTGGTAAAAACTTCATCATCGAAGTCATACACTACATGAAGAATAACATTATTATATGCAGAATCAAAATTATGCTTATGAGCATTCCAATCGGAAGATTTAATATGTATTTCGACATTTCCTGCCCAAACAACATCATTAATCATGATACGTGCATCGAAGAAGTCCGGACCTGCATCGTGATTATGCTTTCCAATCTCTAAAATAACGATACTATCCCCCTTTGTGGAGTACTTATTCTTTTCTGAAAACAAGTTATACTTCCATATAAATTGCAAAAACTCTTCTGTCATCACCGTTTTATTATCATAAACGACTAAAAATAGCTATTTATGATAAGAAATGCAAAAAAAACGGCTTCCCTTTGAAAGCCGCCATATATAATTCTTACAAATTAATTAGAGAATTGAATTTTCGATTAGTAGATTTTCCATTTCCATTTGAAGTTCCTGCGCCTTAAGCTGTGCTACACTAGCAAATTTTTCTGTAGTATCGGCAAAAATAATTCCCCTGGAAGAATTAACAAGCAAACCACAAGATTGATTCATGCCATATTTTGCAACCTCACTTAAGCTTCCGCCTTGGGCACCAACACCTGGGACAAGTAAAAAATGATTTGGTACTATCTTTCGAATATCGCTCAACATTTCAGCCTTTGTCGCTCCAACCACATACATCATATTCTCCTTTGTTCCCCAATCCTGTGATTTCTCCAGTATTTTTTCGAACATCTTTTTGCTATTCTCCTCAAAAAATTGAAAATCGAAAGCCCCTTTATTCGATGTTAGAGCCAAAAGAATTACCCATTTGCTCTCGTATTCCAAAAAAGGAGTTACCGAATCTTCCCCCATATAAGGAGCCACAGTTATAGAATCAAATGGCATATTCTGCAAAAAAGCACTTGCATACATTTTAGATGTATTTCCTATATCTCCTCTTTTTGCATCAGCAATCAAAAAGATATCGGGATAATTGACTTTAATATAGTTAACAGTCTTTTCTAAACATTTCCATCCTTCAGCACCCCGACACTCATAAAATGCGATATTTGGCTTATAAGCCACAGTATAATCAGCTGTAGCATCAACAATTGCCTTATTAAATTCGAATACCGGATCAGTAACTGATAAAAGATGAGTAGGAATCTTATTTATATCACTATCCAAACCTACACACAAGAAACTTTTCTTCTTCTTAATTTGATTAAACAATGCCTGATAATTCATTTTATTGGTTGTTTAGTTAAAAAAAAGGCAGTGGAAAAACCACTGCCAAATATCTTTATAAACCACTTTCTTTAAGTCGTTCTGCGTTTTCTTCAATTTGAAGCTTATCGATAATCTCCTGAATATCCCCATCCATAGTAGCTGCAAGATTATACAATGTGAGATTGATTCGATGATCTGTTACCCTTCCCTGCGGATAATTATAGGTTCTAATCTTTGCCGATCGGTCTCCTGTTGAAACCATTGTTTTACGTTTGGAGGAAATTTCATCCAAATATTTCTGATGTTCCATTGCATAAATTCTGGAACGTAATTCAATCATTGCTTTAGCAAGATTCTTTATTTGCGATTTCTGATCCTGACAAGTTACTACTATTCCTGTTGGGATATGAGTAAGCCGAATAGCTGAGTAAGTAGTATTCACCGATTGTCCACCAGGTCCGGAAGAGCAATAAGTATCCTTTCTAATATCACTTTCTTTTAAGTCGATATCAAACTCCTCGGCTTCGGGCAATACAGCAACAGAAGCCGCACTTGTATGAACACGTCCCTGTGTTTCGGTTTGTGGTACACGTTGTACACGATGAACCCCGGACTCATATTTCAGAATTCCGTAAACCCCTTCGCCCGTAACATTCATTACAATTTCCTTATAACCTCCGGAAGTTCCTTCACTAAAACTAGAAACTGATATCTTCCAACCTCTCGCCTCGCAATATTTCGTGTACATTCTTGCCAAATCACCGGCAAAAATACTAGCCTCATCTCCACCAGTTCCACCACGTATTTCAAGAATTGCATTTTTAGAATCTTCGGGATCAGCAGGCACTAACAGTAATTTGATCGTTTGTTCCATCTCCGGAAGTTTCACTTCCAATTCCTCCAATTCCATCTTAGCCATTTCACGAAGCTCTTCATCCGATTCATTAGCTATTATATCCTTAGATTCCACAATGGTATCCACTGCATTTTTATAATTCTTTGCTGCCGTTGTTACAGCTTCAAGTTCTTTATACTCCTTACTTAGCTTAATATAGCGTTTCATGTCTCCCATGACTTCAGGGTCGGTAATCAATTGCCCAACTTCCTTAAATCTAATAAAGACACCTTCTAATTTATCTAGGATCAAATTATTGCTCATGTTCCAATATTCTAAATTTTGGACAAAATTAGAAAAATAAAACCATTTTAAATAAAGCTGATAGATTTTAGATACTAAAATACATGATTAAAATAAAAACACTGATTTGCAAACAAAGCTTTCTGACAATAAATTTAAACTCCAAACAGGCGAAAAAAATTGAATAATTAGTTATTAAGGAAGCTTCGAACACCTCCAATTTTAATGGAAATGAGCATTTATATTTAATCGACGCTCCTTTTAAAAAGCGTTGAAGAAATAAATTATTCAGAAATAAATTTCAGATAATACTGGACATACTATATTTATTGGTAATAAATTTAAAAGTATGTGATAAAAAGGATATTTCTCGGCTAAAAAAACCAACTTAGTAGCTTAAACAAATCGTTTAATAGAAATCGAAGCAGTTTTGTTCCATTTTGGAAATGGGAATGATTCGGGCTGCGTGAAGGATTGCAGCAAATACCCCGCAGCCTGATGGCAGGTGAGTTGAAGCGAGGAATAGGAGCGAAAAGCCTGACCCGAGAATAGGAGGGGCGCGCCCTGATTCTTTTTTTTAAGAAAATATTATTGGTACCCCAAACAAAGCTCAGGATACCAAATAATCCTATTTCTTTTAATATTTGAATTCACCAAATTCACTCTTGATAGTCAACTTTTTACCATCAAAAGATTCGCAGTGACCGATAATTTTTGCTTCCACATTATATTCATTGGAAATAGATATTATTTCATCGGCAACTTCACGCGGAACATATAATTCGAATCGATGACCCATATTAAATACTTTGTACATTTCGTCCCAGGAAGTGCCACTTTGCTCTTTTATTAATTTAAACAATGGAGGAACAGCAAACATATTATCTTTCACCACATGAAGATTATCAACAAAATTTAACACTTTAGTTTGCGCTCCACCTGAACAATGAATCATACCGTGAATTTGCGACCGATATTGATCCAAAATCTTTTTAATAATAGGAGCATATGTTCTTGTTGGAGATAGTACCAATTTTCCGGCATCCAAATCTACATCATCAACTCTATCGGTAAGTTTACAATTTCCGGAATAAACCAAATCTTCGGGAACTGCATGATCATAACTTTCAGGATATTTTTGGGCAAGATATTTGGAAAAAACATCATGGCGAGCAGAAGTTAAGCCATTAGACCCCATCCCTCCGTTGTACTCTGTTTCGTAACTGGCAATTCCGGAAGAAGAAAGACCTACAATAACATCATCATTTTGAATTTTCTCATTTGTAATCACATCCTTTCTTTTCATTCGGCAAGTAACTGTAGAATCAACAATAATTGTTCTCACCAAATCTCCCACGTCAGCAGTCTCGCCGCCTGTAGAATAAATATTCACGCCTAATTTACGATAAGTCTCCAATAAGGATTCGGTTCCGTTAATGATAGCAGAAATTACTTCTCCAGGAATTAGGTTTTTATTTCTCCCAATTGTAGAAGACAACAGAATATTATCAACAGCACCAACACAAAGTAAATCATCAATATTCATGATTAGTGCATCCTGAGCAATCCCTTTCCATACAGAAATATCGCCAGTTTCTTTCCAATACATGTAAGCCAAAGCAGATTTTGTTCCAGCGCCATCGGCATGCATGATATTACAAAAATCAGCATCGCCGGTTAAATAATCCGGAACAACCTTACAGAATGCATTAGGAAACAATCCTTTATCCAGATCTTTAATTGCGTTGTGTACATCTTCTTTCGAAGCAGACACACCTCTTTGATTATACCTCTCGTCTTTTCTCATGGTTGTTTAATAGTAAGAAAACGTTCTGCAAAACAGAACGTTTTCAATTTATTCCTTTAACTTTTTTGCTTCGGCAAAGGTAATCTTTTTCCCCTTATAGTAAGCGATTACAAAAGCTTTAATTCCCTTACTATTTATGTTTTGAGCTTCAGTTCTGGCCTCTTCAATATCATCAAAAATACCAGTTGTGTATCTATTTGTGCTTTCGTCTATTCTTGCTCGAAAAACAACTTTAAAATTTTGAATAAGCTGAGGAACTGTCTTTTTATTAAAAGCCCCAATCTGAATAGTATAAAAAACACCTTTTATTTTATTCAAATCTTTTATCTGTGTATTACCAATTTGATTGGCGTTATTTTCTGGTCTTATTTTAGAATTTTTTCCCGGATGATAATCTATTGATAAAACCTGAAACTCCGTTCTTCGATTAAGTTGATTTGCAATTTCACGTTGTTTTGAAGTCATTTTCCTGATCCTATTCTCTTTCAGCACATCATTTACCACTAAAAAATCATATTTATCCGCAATTTCCTGATTTACAACTCTTGGCTTTGATTCTCCATAACCGTGTGCAACCAAACGATCCCAATACACTCCTTTATCAATAAGGTAATCAACTACTGATTGTGCTCTTTTCTGAGATATTTCCAAATTTGTTGCTTCACTACCAACAAAATCGGTATGAGAAGCTAACTCAATGGTGATTTTCGGATTATCATTCAATGTTTCCACCAAGCCATCCAAGGAATTTTTAGATTCTTCCCGAAGATCCCAACTTCCAAAATCATAAAATATATTCGGTAACTCAATTGGTTTTTCAATTGGTTTTAATACAATGGTTGATTTAAAATTACGACTAACATCCAATCCTAATGTATTTACCAACTCTTTTCCATTTAAAAATCCTTCCGAAGAAACCATTAAAATATACTCCTTATTTGGATTCAACGAAAAGCTATATCGACCATCAATATCCGATCTTATATCAGCTTGTTCTCCATCTGATGAAACAACATGAATTTTAGAGGCTGCAATCGGCTGCTTTGTTTCAGAGTTCAACACTTGTCCGCTAATAGAAAAATGTAAAGGGACGTAATCGAAACGGTAAATATCATCATTTCCCTTTTTTCGAGAGGAAGTAAACATTCCTTTTTGCAATTTGTTCTGAAATACAATACCAAAATCGTCTGCTGTAGAATTGATCGGATATTTCATATTCTCCACCTTCCAAACTCCGGTTTCCAATCTTGCAGCCTTATAGATATCTAGTCCTCCCATTCCATCCTTCCTATCCGAAGCAAAATACAGTGTATTATCATCTTTAATAAAAGGATATAATTCATCATTCGGTGAATTTATTGGGCGACCTAAATTTTGAGGCTCACTCCACGAACTTCCGCTCCTCTTAGCCATCCAAATATCATTTCCCCCAAAGCCTCCCGGCATATCGGACACAAAATAAAGAACTGATCCATCCTTGGAAATACTTGGATGTCCAACAGACAAGCTATCCGGAACCAATTCTTGCAAAGCAGCTCTTCCCCAATCGCCATCTTTTCTTTGCACAGCAAAAATTTTGGTTCCCTGATTATTTTTATTCACTTTTCGAGAAGATGTAAAATACATCAAATCACCATCGGAACTAAAACAAGCTGCTCCATCGTTCCATTCTGAATTTATAGTATCCCCAACACCATTCGGCTTACTCCATTGATAGGAGTCTACGATTACTTTTCTGCTAATTCTCTTTTTCCCTTTTTTCTTTCTGCTCTTTCGAATCAGCTCATTAGAATAATGAGATTCAAATAAATTGGAAAAATAATCACCTGTTACTCCATCTCGTTTGGGACGATCTTTTATTTTTCGGGTAGATGTAAAAAAGATAACATTCGTATCATTTCCCATATAAACCGGGGCAAAATCACTAGCAGAAGAATTAAAATCTTTCAATATCCGCACTTCATATCTTCCGGGATATTCCTCCCACTCAGAAATTCTTTTTAAAATTGCGGAAGGATCATCTGCAGATTTAACTTCCGGATGAAGATCCATATATTCCCAAAAATTCTCTTCTGCTTTATTTAAGCGATGGTTTTTCACCTCTACATAAGCCAGATTTTTCACTGCATCAGAAAAAGTATCACGATTCATAATTGCCTTTCGATACCAGGTTGCAGCTTTCCTCGGCTGGTTTATTTCATCAAAACAAGATGCGCTTTTGAAAGCCATATCGGCTTTCTTCTCCTTATCTTTTTCCTTTTTATAGGCTTTTCCGTACATTTCCTGGGCATGAGAATACCTTCCGGATTGTAGCATTTTATTACCTCTATTTAAATAGGATTGAGAAGAACAGGAAATAAATAGTCCCAAGACAAAAAGAATGCAGGTATAAGATAGAATCTTCATCGGGTGATTTTAAAATTCATGATAAATCGTAATTTACACAAAGTCATGTAATCTTCAGTTTGTTATTCAAACAGGAATTTAAATTCCCTATCATAAAATGAATTAAAATAAAAGCTGAATCACATATCTTAGTATATCAAGGTATAAAAATAATTATTTTATTTTACAGGAAAAATTATCCATCCCTAAGAAACAGAAAAGGATGCCCCAATATAGGAACATCCTTTTTCAAAAATTATTATCTCGTTAATTAATTGTTGAATAACAGTTCGCGATATTTAGGCAATGGCCACATTTCATTATCCACAATAAGTTCTAATTTATCGATATGAGCACGGATATCGTCAAGAAATGGACGAACCTCTTTCTCATAGGCATATGCCATGTCAATTCCTTCTTTTAACACATTACATTTCTTACGTGCTTCAACCATTTGTTTTGATTTTGCTTTGATGGCAGAAATATGACCTGAGATTTCTTTGATTAATTCCTTACGAGCAGCTGACAATTCTTCAAACTCACTATTTGTAAAAATATCCCTCAACCCCTGAACATTCTGAATCAATTTAGTCTGATATGCAACAGCTGTCGGAACAATATGATTTATTGCAATATCCCCAAGAACGCGAGCTTCAATTTGAATTTTCATTACAAATTTCTCCATTTCCACCTCAACACGAGCCTCAAGTTCTTTCTCGGTCATTACACCACTCTGCACTAAAGATTTCTTAGCTGGGGCTTCTAAATATTTAGACAAGGATTCAGGAACACTTATAATATTTGTCAATCCTCTGCCAGCAGCTTCTTTAACCCAATTTTCAGAATAGCCATCTCCGTTAAAACGGATTGGTTCTGATTCTATAATCAGTTTTTTCAAGATCTGAAATATCGCTTCATCCTTTTTGATACCTCCATCAATTAAATGATCTACTGCAGCTTTAAATTCCTTTAACTGAACAGCTAATGCAGCATTCAAAGCAGTCATTGCAGCAGCGTTATTAGCAGAAGATCCTACTGCTCGAAATTCAAATCTATTTCCTGTAAAAGCAAAAGGCGATGTACGGTTACGATCTGTGTTATCTAAAATAATTTCCGGAATTCTACCAATACCTAATTTTAATGCAGTTTTTTCGTCCGGAGTCATTTTCCGCTCTCCTACTTCCTCTACAATCTTAGTCAACATCTTAGAAACCTCATCACCAAGAAAAACAGAAATAATAGACGGAGGAGCCTCATTTGCGCCCAAACGATGACTATTTGACGCAGTAAGAATAGATGCACGAAGTAAATCCTGATTCTTATAAACTGCCATTAATGTATTTACTACAAAGGTCAGGAACATCATATTCCCTTTAGGATTTTTCCCTGGAGCCATTAAAATAACATCGGTATCGGTACTTAACGACCAGTTATTGTGTTTTCCGGATCCATTGATAGCCGCAAATGGTTTTTCGTGAAAAAGTACACGAAATTTATGATGGCGAGCCACTTTCTTCATCACATCCATCAATAATTGATTATGATCGTTGGCCAAGTTTGCTTCCTCAAAAATAGGTGCTGCCTCAAACTGACTAGGCGCTACTTCATTGTGACGAGTTTTAACAGGAATTCCTAATTTGTGACATTCCAGTTCCAATTCCATCATAAAATTAGCAACCCTTTCTGGAATAGATCCAAAATAGTGATCATCTAATTGTTGATCTTTTGAGGAAGAATGCCCCATCAAAGTACGACCAGTAAGTGCCAAATCAGGCCTGGCTTGGTATAATGCCTCATCGATTAAAAAATATTCCTGTTCCCATCCAAGATTTGCATGAACTTTGGTAATATTCTTATCGAAATACTGACAAACGTCAACAGCAGCTTCATCAACAGCAGTCAACGCCTTCAGTAATGGAGTTTTATAATCAAGTGCTTCCCCTGTATAGGAAATAAATACGGTTGGTATACAAAGTGTAGTACCAACAATAAAAGCGGGCGATGAAACATCCCATGCGGTATAACCACGAGCTTCAAAAGTCTGGCGAATACCTCCTGATGGAAAAGAAGATGCATCTGGTTCCTGCTGCGCAAGCAATTTTCCCGAGAAATTTTCAATCATATTTCCGCCATCACCATAATCGATAAAGCCATCATGCTTCTCTGCTGTACCATCGGTTAGTGGTTGAAACCAGTGAGTATAGTGAGTTGCGCCCTTTTCAATAGCCCAGGCTTTCATTCCTGTAGCAATTCCATCCGACATTTTTCGATCAACAGATCCTCCATTTTTATTGGCAGTTATAACTGCTCGAAAAGCATCTTTAGAAAGATACCTTCTCATGGAATCTACATTAAAAACCAATTCCCCATAATAATCTGTCACCTTATTCGAAGGTAATGTTACAGTAACTGGCTTCCTAGATAATAATTCGCCAAGTGCTTGAAATCTGATCGTGGCCATAAGAACAAAAAATTTTAGTTAATAGTTAATGTCTTCTTGATTATATTGGAGGGGCTCTGCAAAAATCATCATGTTTTTCACTCAGCCCCCTTTAATACTATACAAAAATCGATAAAATAATTTAATTACACAACACACTCCCTAAAAAAACACACCGCACCCTCGATTAAAACAAAAAATCAGAGAACACCCCCTGATTTTTAATGTTTGCGCTTAATATTTTATTTAAAAAAAAATTCTTTTTTTTATTTTACTGTTGGAATTTTAGGAGATGCTTTCACAATAACTTTCTTTATATCTTTCCGCGAAGAAATTAATTTATAAAATTCCTCGATGTAGCCACCGAATCTCTGTTTGTTATCTTCATTAAGATAAGGACAATTGAATACAATCTCTAAAAAAGATTCCTTTAACTCTTTATAATCAGACAAAGAAGTCTCCAATTCTCCCGAACTCCATCTGTACCCCTTATATAAACGTTGATATTTTGCCTTTGGATCAATTTTTTGATCTTGTGTATAATATGCCTGATTAATGATACTTGTCCAATCAAAATCATAGGGTACTGCAACAGGGATACTATGATCACTCACTGATATTAAGTCAATATTATGCAAGCGGGAAACATCCCAATCCGTATTACCAATCATTAATTGAAATAAGGAAAGCATAACGATATTCTTCCGAAGCAAATTATATTGCCTCACATTCTTATAGTTCATTATTCTTTTCCCATTTCTTTTTGCAACATCCTCCCTATTTTCAAGAAAAAATCCAAATTTTTGAAGCGTATCGTTTGTAATAGTATCAATAAAGGAGATTTGAGATAAGCGTACCCTATAGCTATGATTAGATACCAGGTTATACATTTTATAAAGGAGATATTCCTCTATCGTATGCTGCTCGTATGATTCTATTTCACTTTGGCAATGACTTACATATTTTAACTTACTTTGCCCTTCAAATACTGTATTATTTGATTTTCGATGCGGAATTTTGAAACGTAAAGGTGGAAAATCACAATTCTGCTTTCTTCTTCTGAAGTTACCTCGTGTTTTAATATTAACTTTCAGCCAATCAGAATTTGTTTGATCCCCTTTAATGTCTCGCAACAAACATTGGTGATAAGATCTTTTCTCTCCAACATCATTTATCAATTCTGCCAGATTGGATTTTAATTCTAAACGCAATAGAGAATCAGAATTAAATAAAGGAAGGTTAAGAATACTATCCCGATCATTATTTGCCTTTATTTTTAATGGCGTAATTAATAGCAATCCTAAAAAACAAATTACACTTATAAAAATGAGAATTTGACTTTTCTGTCTGCTATCTTGGTTTTTCAAATTCATCCCTCGCAAATTTAAATCAAAAAAAACTATTTAATAGCTTGCTTGCTACCATCCTTAAAACATCGATACAATTTTCCATCCTTTACCATCAATATTTGAGGACTTATTCCTTCACATCCCATGGGGACATTAATTGCTCCCAGTCTATGATTATATAATAAACGAATAGAATCAACCTCAGTGTGCCCAAAAAAGATACTTTTAGCACCGTAAAAATCCAACACATTGTCCAAATCGTCACTACTAATGAGTGGATAAGTTTTTGTTTTCATCATATAACCTCGATACCATAATGGATTCTCCGGAAAATAAATGGATTTCATAATTTCTTCATGAGACATTCCATTATCAGCCTGGAGACTTTTCCGTATATTTAGGTTAATTTGTTCCAATGACAAATTTCTTTTAACCAAGTCGGCAGACAAACCTCCATGCACAAAAATCATATCATTAATTTTAACTACGGCATTCAAGGATCGTAACCATTTACCCAACTCTGTATCAGAAGCAAAAAATCGTGGATAATTTATCATTAATCTATTACTCATATTCTTATATTTAGGAGCAGCATACCTGGAATCCCTCATTAGAATCATTATTTCATGATTTCCGAGTAAAAGAGTTAATCGTCCCTGATTTTCCTTTGCCTGTCTTTGTAATTTCTTGATAAGATACAGAGATTCTGTAACCCCGTCTCCTCTATCAAAAATATCGCCAACAAAAACAAGATGACCACTTCCCCACGACCAATTTAATTTATCATCAATCACGCCATTGCCCTGAAGCAATTCCACCAAAACATCATACTCACCATGCACATCTCCAACAACCATTAATTTATCAATACCCGAATAATCCGCTGGTTGAACTGGATAATCTCCTTTATGCAACCAATATCGATTCGAATCACCTTTTTGTCCTTTTACCAGGATCGAATCTCTCTTTACCTTTATTTTCTTCTGCCGGATAGTTATGGTATTTTCCTTTTGATTATGATCGATATACCATAACTTCACTTCCGTTGGATTAACCCAAAAAAAATATGGTCCATCCACATAATCCGGCAAATTAACCTTATCCAGATTCCCTTTATATATAACATCATAAGAAGAAAATGCACCAGAAGTCAATTTCTCTTTCTTTTTTTGTGCTTTTAAAGACTGAAAGAACCCCAATAAAACAATACACATAAAATATATTTTTCCTTGATATAATGATCGCATAGAAGTCATATTTAATCACAAAAACTTAGTCTCCCTATAATAATCAAATTTTAAACCAAAACATTGATTTTCAAGAAAAAGATTTAAATGTCTGTTTTTATAAAAAATTCAATCCTGAATAAAACAAAAAGCAGGAGCTCCGAAGAACCCCTGCTACACTACTACTACAATGTACCTGAATTAATATCCAGGATTTTGCTCAACAAGTCCTCCTGTATTATCCACCTCACTTTGTGGAA
>Ga0209013_10003325_pt1 | contig 14292 bp, 14 predicted proteins | sample Cruoilmetagenom2_FD_187291 | JGI IMG/M metagenome (GOLD analysis project Ga0209013, IMG submission 187291) | Oil polluted marine microbial communities from Coal Oil Point, Santa Barbara, California, USA - Sample 2 (SPAdes) (version 2) | ecosystem: Environmental > Aquatic > Marine > Oil seeps ... | reverse complement strand
CACAGGTTGCGACGCTGGCGGCAAAGGAAGCCGCGCACCAGGCTGCAACCGATGCCACATCTCTAGCGGCATCGGAGGCTGCAAGCCAAGCGGCGACACAGGCTGCTACACAGACCGTGTCGCAGGCCGCAAGCCTCGCCGCGGCAGCTCCGCTGACCCCTGCGCCTGCTCCGGCCCCAGTGGTCGCTTCCGCGCCGCCGGCAGCCGATCCCCTGGGTGTGCCGCCGTTGGCTCTGAGCCCCGAGACGTACCAGCAGCCCGCGCCGGCACCCTACACGCCCCGCGCCGATGAGCAGCGCCCGGCTGAAGAATACAGCCTGCCGCCGATGCCGCGCTTCGACGCCCATGGCCGCCAGGTTGCGGGCGGGCAAGAAGCGACCGACCTGGACCAGGCAGCGGGCGGCTTGCCGCCGCAGTTCTCCGGAAACCAGGGGCAACAGAGCTGGGCTTCTGCGGAAGCTGAGCCGAGAGGCGGTTATGCCTCGACGGGCGCGGGTCAGCTTCGCATCGACGAGCTTGCACGCTCGATCGATATCAGGACCGCCACGGAGGTCTGGTACCGCATGCGGGCCGGCGAGCGGGGCGTCCTTGGCCGTCACATCTATACCCATGAAGGTCAGGCGACGTTCGATGAGATTTCCGGCCGCTACGACCGGGACCCCGAGTTCCGCAATACGGTCGACCGGTATGTGGCGGACTTCGAACGGTTGCTCGCCGAGGCGGAGCAGTCCGATCCGGCCGGCAACATGCTTCAGAACTACCTGACGTCGGAGACCGGGCGCGTCTATCTCCTGCTCGCCCATGCGAGCGGCCGCCTCCGGTAACACAAGCGCCGAGGCAAGAACTCAAGGAGACGAACCCACAACGGGCCGGCTCCTCCAAAACAAAGCCCCCTCCTCCGTCCTGGAGCGAGGGGGCTTTGTTTTTCCGGCGTGTCTTGTGGCGGGGGCGCGGCGCGCTGGCGAAGGTCCGAACCGCTAGCGGCCGTTAACGGACCTGTGTTGCTAGTCGTAGACCTACCTCGCTGGGGGCCGACCTGACTTTCAGGAGCGTTCTTACCGGCGCGGCTGCCCGGCGCGAGATCCGCCAAACATGAAACTGGTCGGGTTGGCTTCGAACTTCCTGAGTACGCGATCCATGGTGGCGGCAGTCCGGCGGGCCTGCCGCATCGCTGCGCTGAAGTCCTGCATGCCCTTCTTCGCTTCGAGCGTCAGTTCGTCCAGATTCTTGTCGAGTTTCGCACTGATGTCCCTGAAGTCCTCCGCCCCGGCGCGCAGGTCCACGATGGCCTGATCGATCTCTTCGTTCTTCCCTTCCAGCATGGTGGTGAACCCTTGGACATTCGTCATGGTGTCGCTGATCTCTTTCTCATTCTCGGCGATCAGCGCGTCCAGTCGCTTGATGAATGCATTGGCCGTATTGAGCGCGGCCGGCGCGGCGTCAAAGATGCCGGCACCGGCCATGGGTGCCGCCTGGATCGTCGGAATCGGAATTTCGTCTGTCGCGACGAGAAGCGGTGACGTCGGCATGCCGGGCGATATTTCGACACCACTGCCGCCGGCCAGTCCCATCGACTTGATGGTCGCGAGCGAATCTTCGCGGATTGGCACATTGTCACTCACAGTGATCACCACACGGACTTTCCGCGCATCTTTCAGATCGAGCTCGAAAGACTGGACCTCACCGACCTTGATACCATTGAACCCAACGCGAGAGCCGGCCGTAAGCCCCGCCACGGAGCTATCGAAGACGATCTGATAGCGGTTGCCGCCTCCGGCGATATTCGTGATCCAGAACACGAAAATGAAGATGAAAGCGAGCGCGCCCAGGATAAAGCCGCCGATCATCAGGTAGTTGGCTCGAGTTTCCATCGGACCCTCTTAAAAAACCTTGCACCGCTCAGCCGACCACCCGCCGCTCCTCGGCGGGGCTCGCGGCGCGCGCGCGCTCGCCACAGAAATACTCTTCAATCCACGGATGGTCGGGGTTGCTTTGAAGCTCGGCGGGCGATCCGGTCCGGACAATTTTCTTGTCCGCCAAGACGGCCACCCTGTCACATACCGTAAAGATCGTATCAAGGTCGTGGGTCACCATATAGACCGTGAGCCCAAGTGTCTGTTGCAGCTTGCGAATAAGGTGATCGAACTCTGTGGCGCCAATCGGGTCGAGACCGGCCGTGGGCTCATCTAGGAATACGATCTCGGGATCGAGTGCGAGTGCGCGCGCTAGGCCTGCGCGCTTGCGCATACCACCGGACAGTTCGGATGGAAATTTATGCGCCGCCTCAGGCGGCAAGCCCACCATCGACAGTTTCAGCAGCGCAAGGTCGTCCATCATCGACTGCGGCAGGTCCAGATGCTCGCGCATGGGAACTTGGATGTTCTGCAGCACGGTGAGCGAGGAGAACAAGGCGCCATCCTGAAACAGGATACCCCACCGCTTTTCGATGGCGAGCCGTGCCTGTGGCGTCAGCGTATGCTCCTCCTCGCCGAAAAGCGTGACGATCCCTTTGTCCGGTTGGACAAGGCCGGTGATCACGCGCATCAACACGGATTTGCCTTGGCCCGACCCGCCAACGATGGCCAGGATTTCGCCGCGATAGACATCAAGGCTGAGGGATTCCCAAATCTGATGGCTCCCGAAGCTCTTGGCGAGCTCGCGCACGCGGATCAAAATCTCTCGTCCGTCCTCGATGATCACTGGCCGATCCCCGCGAGGAACATGGCAAAGATGCCGTCGATGCAAATCACGAGAAAGATCGCCTTGACCACAGCGGCGGTCACATGACTCCCGAGAGATTCCGCGCTGCCTTGAACGCGCAGACCTTCGAGGCAGCCAACCAGCGCGATGACGACGGCCGCAAAGGGCGCCTTAATCATCCCGACCATGAAATGACGGAAGCTGATGATCTCTTGCAGTTTGTCGATATAGATCGGCGGCTCGAGCCCGAGCATGACCCAGGCCATGACCCCGCCGCCGGCCAGCGCCGCGATGTCGCCCATGAAGGTGAGGAGCGGCAGGGCGACCACCAATGCCGCGACGCGTGGCAGGACTAGCGTATCCATGGGATCGATCCCAAGCGTCCGCATGGCGTCGATCTCTTCGCGCATCTTCATCGAGCCGATCTCGGCGGTGAAGGCCGAACCAGAGCGGCCCGCCACCATGATCGACGTCAGCAAGATGCCGACCTCCCGCAGCGAGAGAATGGCGACCATATTTACAGCCATGGGTTCCGCGCCAAAATACGAGAGCTGAACCACGCCCTGTTGCATGACCACCGCACCGATCAGGAAACAGATCAGAAAGATGATCGGCAGAGCTCGCAGGCCCGCGTGATCGAGATGGTGGATGAAGGAGATCGGGCGAAACCGCCAGGGCTCCCGAACCAGGCGGACGGACGCGGCGGACACCTCTCCCAGAAACGACGTCAGCGCGACCGCGTCGCTCCAGATGCTCGTCAGGCTCGTCTGGGTCGTATCGAGAATTTGCTGAAGCGGCGTGACCGTGTCGATTTCCGGTTTCTCGGTTTGCCCGCGGCGATGCACTTCCTCGATGAGGATGCGGAAGCTGTCCGTGGCGCCTGCATAGCGGGTCTTCAAGCCACCGCGCTGCCATGCTCCCGCGGTCCGCTGCAGCAGCCACGCACCCGCCGTGTCGATTTCGGCAATACCTGAGATATCCATCTCACCCGTGAAGTCCGACGAGGGCGGTATCGGGACCTTCAGGCGCTTGAGTTCCTCATCAAGTACCGTGGCCTCTGTGACCGTCCATGCACCGGTCGCGACCAGGCGGAACGTGGTACCGCGCAACTCGACACGAAATCCCGGTGCCTCGGTCTCGGTCTGAAGGACGAATTGATTGTCGCGCTTTAGCATGTAAGGGCTTGGCCTGGCTCAGAATCTAAGCTTCTTTGTGGCAGTCGGCGCAAATGCAGATGGACCGTTTTGGCCGAAATCAGCGGAGAAATAAAGCTGCGATGGCAGGCAAACGCACCGAGGGCATAGGCGACGGAAAGCCTCTGACCCTCTTTGCTAGCGTGCAACACTGGCCAATTCGCGGCCATTTTACCATTGCGCGCGGATCGAAAACGCAAGCGGTCGTTGTTCTGGTGGAGATTGGCGATGGCACTTTGTCGGGCCGTGGCGAATGTGTCCCTTATACACGCTACGGCGAGAGCGTCGAAGGGGTGGTCGCCGCCATTGAGAGCCTGCGCCCGGCGCTCGGACAAGGTCTGGACCGGAAGCAGCTGGAGGCGTGTCTGCCGCCGGGTGCCGCACGCAATGCGGTCGACTGCGCATTGTGGGATCTTGCGGCCAAACGAGCGGGGTGCACCGCCGCCGAGCTTGCAGGGATCGCACCCCTGAAGGCGGTCCCCACGGCCTATACGATCTCGCTCGGCGCGCCGGAGACCATGGCCGCGCAAGCGCAGGGCGCTTGTGCTCATCCGCTGCTGAAACTCAAACTGGGCGGGGCGGGTGATGCGGAGCGCATGCAGGCCGTCCGCCAGGCCGTCCCCGATGCCCGCCTGATCGTCGATGCCAACGAGGCGTGGCACACGGACCAGACCCCGCAACTCCTGGCCGTCGCGGCCCAGGCCGGCGTTGAACTCGTGGAGCAGCCGCTTCCGGCCGGCGAGGACGGCGCCCTCGCCCATTTCGCGCATAGCGTTCCGATCTGCGCCGATGAGTCGGCTCATGACACCGCCTCGCTCGATGAGATCGCGGGGCTTTATGACGCCGTCAACATCAAGCTCGACAAGACCGGCGGTCTCACCGAAGCGCTGCGCATGGTGGAGGCGTCCCACGCGCGCGGCCTCAAAATCATGGTCGGCAGCATGGTGGCCACGTCCCTTGCCATGGCGCCGGCCGTCCTCGCCGCTCAGACTGCCGACTGGGTGGACCTCGACGGCCCGCTGCTGCTCGCACGCGACCGGGACAACGCGCTGGCCTATGACGACGGCAAGGTCTATCCGCCCTCGCCCGCGCTGTGGGGATGACCGTCCTGGCTTTGGGGATGAACATGAACGTCCACCTTGGCACGTCCGACAACAAGCCCGCCATCCCAACGCCGGCGCAGCAGCATCGCCGCGACGGTCCCGATTGCGGCCACGACGGCCATGACCGCGTAGGATTCGCCGCCCAGGCTTCCGTAGAGCGGGCCGCAAACGAGTGTGGCGGTCCCCATCACAAGCCCCGCGACCACGGCTGAGAAGAGCCCCTGCGCGGTGGCGGAGCGGTCCTCCGGCATGGCATGGGTCAGAAAATGGATAGCGGCAAGGTGCGCGGCGCCGAAACTCATTGCGTGCAGCGTCTGAAGGATCACCGTCGCCCAGAGTGGCGGGTCGAACGTCATGAAGCTCCAGCGGAGCGCCGTCATGAAGCCCGCCAGCACCAGCAGGCGCGCGGACCCGATGCGCCCGATGATGCGGCCGGACACGGCGAAGAGTAAAACTTCCGCGACGACACCGATCGACCACAGCATGCCAATCGTGCCCCCGGTGAACCCTTGTGCACGCCAGTGGAGAGAACCGAAGGCATAGAGCATGGCGTGGCTGCCGTGGATCAAGCTGACCGCAACGAGAAACAGCAGAAATAGCGGCGAGCGCACGAGCGCGACGGCATCGGCGAGGCGCAGCCGCTGCGGCGGCATACCGTCGGTCGCGGATCCGGTGCGGTGCGGTGCGGCCAAGTCGCGCGGAATGAAATAGGTCCCAACGATCATCAACACCGCCGCCGCCATGAGAAAGGGCAGTACGACCCCTGCCCCTAGCTGCTGGATGACGACGCCGACCCCGAGACTGGCCGCGATGAAGCTGAGCGAGCCCCAGAGCCGGACCTGCCCATAATCGAGCCGTGCACGCCTAACACCGCTGATCGCAATCGTCTCGGTCAACGGCATCAGCGTGGTGGATGCCAAGGCGACGAGCACCATCGCAAGCAGCATCTGCCAGAACCCGCCGGCAACCCAAAGCGCGCCATAGGCCATCAGCGCACCCCAGGCCGTCAGGATGAGTACGAAGCGCCGATCGCCGAGTCGGTCCGCCACAAAGCTGATCGACGGCGCAATGAGAACACGGCCGAAGAGCGGGGTCGCAAGCAGAATGGCGATCTGATCAGCCGTGAAGCCGCGCCATTCCAGCCAGACCGGCAGGTAAGGCAGGTAGCAACCGATGATCAGAAACAGGACGGCATAGAGAAAACCAAGCCGCCAGGCAAGCGAGCGGTGCGCTCCTTGCTTCGCAGTCCGTGGAGGCGCAAAGCCGCTCATGGTCGTTAACCGTTCCCTCTACGACGACTGCGACCTTCGGGTGCGACTTCGAATCAGCTAGGCTTGTCATCGCCATGCTGAAACGCGCAAAGAGCGCCACACAGTCCCTGCCTCAAGGCTATAATGGCCCTCCGCCCAGCGCGGTCGAGGCTGGGGACTATGCTGCCCTCGAGGCAACTCTCAGGACCTCCGAACTCGGCCGCCGATTCTTAGCGGACTATGCGCGCCAGCACCCCACACCGGAAGTCCAATTGCTGCTTGACGCCATCGGGCGCCTCGAAAGCGCCTCGATCGAACCAGGACAGAAGAGCCTCCCGCTGGGCCTCGTCTCCGAACTCGTGGCGATTAGCGAAACCATCAGCGAAATGCGTCGGGAGATCGGCGAGCTCGGCCTCGCACGCTTCCCAAGCGGCGACCCGCTTGCAGCACCCTGCGCCTTCAGCCAGATCGTCGAAGCCGCGACCCGCGCCACATCGGATGTGCTGATAGCGTTGGAGGAGATTCAAAACGTGTCGTGGATGCTGCGCGAGAAGAGTCTCGCGCCAGAGCTTTGCGACCGGCTGGATGACAGCGCCGTCGACATTTACACGGCCTGCGCGCGCCAGGAGGTTGCAGGGAATCAGAGCGCCGAAGCCATGCGGCTGTTGCGCGACATGGAGCACCGCATCGACGTCTTGATCGATGACTGCAGCGACCATGAAACCCAGAACCTTCTGGATGCCGCAAAGGCTCTCGATGTGAGCGATGCGTTCGAGATGGGCACCCCTCGGATAGACGCCGAGACACCGGGAAAGCCCATGCACCAAGCGGCGCGGATAAACCGGCTCGTGCCACAACAAGACCTGGCGGAGCCCCGTCCCACAGACGAGCCCTCGCCTGAGGAAGCTCCTGACATAGCGGAAAAACTCTTCAATGGTGCGCGGCCGTTCGAACGGCCGGGGCCCCTGACGCTGGAAGAGCTTCACGCGACGCAACGTGCGACGCTCTTTGGCTGAGGCGTTATCGTCTACATTTCAATGTCTTATGGCGATAAATCTGCAATGTGATTGCCCGCACTTGAAAGCCGATGAGGCACTACCCGCCCTATGGCGTGGCTCAAACTTTCCCCCAACGCGTCCCCAAACTAACGCATGAAAATGCTAACGGCCTGGTTCCCCAACGGGCCGTTTCTTTTTGGCTTGGGGCGATCTGCTCCAGCGGGGCTCGAAAAATATGTGAAGTGCTCTTGAAAGCGGACGCCTGCCCAACCATCTCTGGTTAGACGCAAGATCCCCCAACGCGTCCCCCAAAACTGACGCATGAAAATGCGAACGGCCCGGTCCCCCCACCGGGCCGTTTCTTTTTGGCCTGGGGCGATCTGCTCCAGCGGGGCTCGAAAAAATGTTTGAAGTGCTCTTGAAAGCGGGCGCCTACCCAACCATCTCTGGGTAGACGCAAGATCCCCCAACGCGTCCCCCAAACTGACGCATGAAAATGCAAGCGGCCCGGTTCCCCCAACTGGGCCGCATTTTTTTGGGGCGTGCTCTAGGCTGCCGTTTTCTTCCGCATCAGCATTTTAGGCCGCAAGCGTGGCAACAGCCGACGCCGTTGGGGCAGGCCCAGATTATGGGCCACGAGCACATTGTCGAGAAACTGCTGTGCCGAGTGCTCCAAGCTGAAGTTCAAGGCATGAGATCGGGCCGCATCGCGGCTGAGGTCCAGCGCCTTGAGCGCCGCGGTCCGCAGATCCGGATCGAGCACGCCTGACGCTGGATCGGTCAGCACGTCCTTGGGACCGTGGACAGGATAGGCAGCGACGGGAACCCCACAGGCCAGCGCCTCCAACAGCACTAGGCCGAACGTATCGGTCAGGCTGGGAAACACGAAGACGTCGCCCGAGGCAAAAGCCTCGGCCAGATCTTCACCTTCCTTGGGGCCCGTGAAGAGCACATCCGGATAGGCTCGTTTGAGTTCAGTGAACTGAGGACCGCCGCCAACAATCACTTTGCGGCCGGGCAGATCGAGGTCCAGAAAGGCCTCGAGGTTCTTCTCGACGGCCACGCGGCCCACATAAATGAAGACGGGCCCCTGCCCATAGAGCCGTACGTTGCGCGGCCGGAAAAGGTCCACATCGACGCCGCGCGTCCAGCGCATCATGCGCTGGAAGCCCTTGGCCTCCAGGTCCTCTTCCACCGAGGGCGCGGCCACGAACATGCCGGCTCCGCCATTGTGGAAACGGCGCTGGAAGGCGTAGCTCCAGGACTCAGGGATGGGCAGGCGCGCCGAAACATATTCAGGGAAGCGCGTATGATAGCTCGTGGTGAACGGGTGCTTGTGCTTGCGACAATACCTCCGCGCCAACATCCCCAGCGGCCCTTCCGTCGCGATATGAACGAAATCGGCCCCAACGCTCTCGATGTAGCGGTCGACCATGCCGGGCGTGGCCAGCGCGAGCCGGATTTCCGGATAGGTGGGACAGGGGAGCGAGCGGTACTGCGAGGGAACCAGAAAACTGATCTCCGCGCCAAGTTTGGGAATTTGCTGCGCAAGCAGCTCGTAGGAACGCACAACTCCGTTGACCTGGGGAAACCAGGCGTCGGTTACGACGAGAATGTGCATTAGACGGCCGCCTCAAGCTCCTTAGAGGAAGTCTCGGGCTTACGAACGCCTGTATGAGGATTCCAACGGATGATCTGGAAGTCTCCTTCTTCGGTCTCAACGACTGCCGTGCAGCTCTCGACCCAATCGCCCGTGTTTATATAGACCATGTCTTCGAGCTGGCGCATAGCGGCATGACGAATGTGTTTGCAGATCACGCCGTAGGCGCCAGTCCGGCGCGCTTCCTGCGCCAGAGCGTGCTCAAACTCACCAATAAAGTTCACAGCCCGCTTGATGTTGTACTTCAGATAGGCTGAAAGCGACCAATAGGGTATTCCGAACCAGCAGCGTACCACGTTGAGGTGGGTGTTAGACCACAGCGCGGCGACATAGCCCCAATCTCCGAGAAAGACCGCCCATTTGGCATAGCGCACGACGACGTCGAACTCGTCGCCGTGCATGATCAGATAGCGCCGCCCATCGGCCGCAGTGTGCATGGTATGGCGCTCGATCGAGACGCTGCCGAACTGCGAGCCGCAATATTCGTGCATGGCCTCGGCGTGATTGCCGGAATGTAGATGAGTTCGGTGCCCTTCCGAACCTCGCGCAGAAGCTTCTGCAGAACATCGTTATGGGGCTGCGGCCAGGAGACTCCGCGCCGGATGCGCCAGAAGTCTACGATGTCGCCCACGACGTTGATCCGCGATGCCTTGTGGGTCTTTAGGAAGTCACGGAAGGCTTCGGCTTGGCAAGCTTTGGTGCCAAGATGAATGTCGGAAATAAAAAGGGCCCGATAACGCTGTACCTCAGCGTCAGTCTGCCCCTCATCTTCTCGTCGCATGTCCAACATTTTAAGTCGGCGAAAAGTCTGAATTTGTATCAGTGTTGTGACACCACACACGATCTGTCTACGACCAAAAACCGCAGCTGATATGGACCATGACGACGATGCGCTAAACCAACGTTTGGACAAGATTCTCGGTGCCAGAGTCGTGTCTCGCGCGCCTCTCTCGGTGGGCTTTGGCTTGACCGGAACCGTGGCGACTCTCAGTGACGGTCGCCGGGTCGCGGTCAAAGCGCGCGTCAACGAATCGGCTTCGGGACCGAGTCTCTCGGTGGAAGGCACAATGCTTGCCGATCTGGCCCGGCTGTCGGACCTGCCGGTGCCCCATGTCCACGTGGCCGACACGGACCTCCTGGTCATGGACTTCATCGACAACGACGGCGGCCCAATTACGCCTGATGTGGAACGGCACGCCGCGATGCTCATCGCTCGCCTGCACGCCACACCGCGCTCCGCTTTCGGCTACGAATGGGACACGCTGATCGGGCCGCTCCACCAGCCTAATCCGCGCACCGATTCGTGGTTGACGTTCTTCCGCGATCATCGGCTACTTCATATGGCGCGCGCCGCGCGGGACGAAGGCGCGCTGCCAACGGCACTCCATGACCGGCTTGAGCGGCTAGCAGGCGCTCTCGGCGAGTACCTTACCGAACCGCCCTTCCCCAGCCTTCTCCATGGCGATCTTTGGACGGGCAATGTCTTGGTCAAGGGCGATCGCATTGCCGGCTTCATCGATCCGGCCATCTATTGCGGTCATCCAGAGATCGAGCTGGCGTTCACTACCATGTTCGGAACGTTTGGGCGCGCGTTCTTCGAGGCCTATGAAGACAACCTGCCGCTAGAGCCCGGCTTTCACGACCTGCGCCGAGACATCTACAATCTGTACCCGACGCTTGTGCATGTCCGGCTGTTCGGTGGCAACTACCTGCCAACGATCAATAGAACACTAACCAGGCTCGGGTTTTAAGCGAGACACGCAACGAAGCCACGCAAAAAATCCGGCCCGGACGGGCCGGAGCAGCATCAATGGCACTCTTGGTGTAGAGCGCTTGCTGATGTGTGCCGGCAAACCACAAGCTTTTCCCCATGAACTGATCGAGAACCTAATCTTAGCTGCCGACGAAGACGGAACCGTGCACTTTGACTTCCCTATGCGGGAAGGCCAGACCGTCAAAGCCTCCGCCGGGCCTTTCGCTGATTTCCTCGGAAAGCTTGAGCACCTTGACGACAACGGCCGCGTCAGCGTCCTCCTAGAGATGATGGGGGGAAACAGTACGAGTGGCATTGCCGCCGACCATTGATCTTCGGAGTTTCTTTTACGGCCTCCCGACCAGGATTCCGCGAAGCCTCATGGCGAAGCCGGCCGCGGACGATTGTTGTCATCGTCTTGAGATAACGGAATTGCGATCAAGGCTAGAGGCAAAAGATTCAGTGGTGAGAACGCCAGACCAAAACTAGTCGTAGCAAGGGCGCGCGCAACCTTATCGGCTGGCCAAATGTACGGGTCCCCCGGAGCCGCCCCACCCTTCAAGACTAGGGGCATATCTGTGCCTTCTCCTGGTTGGGACAGGGTGACACTTCCGATTGAATTATCCACATCGACTCTTCCGGTCTCGGAGAGCAGCAGAACCCCATACTGGTAATCACCAGGGACGAAGCCTGCCCAAAACTCCGTACCACGTACGGCAAGTGCAGCCTCGGGCGTGATGACCTTAACGTCTTTATTGCTCATTCCGCTCAGTTTCCCAGTCGCGAAACGCATCGCGCCCCGGGTTGCGTTTATCGCCAGCACGCCCGTACTCGCGCTGGGGTTATAAACGTAGCGATCGACTACGACCCTGGCGTTTTCACCAAGCGTCAATGTGGTTCCATCTCGAAAGGTAACCTCAAGGCGCGCACCGGGTCCCGTGAGAATTTCGGCGTTCATACTCACCGGCGTGCCGTTGGCAGCTGGGGTCGAACCAATTTGTGCGGTCTTTTGAACTTTGCTTACAGAGCCAACGACCTGGGCGATCGCTTCAGGGGTGCCTAACAGCAGAAACAAACAGAAGATCGGAGCCAGGCACCGGGCTCGGTTTGATCGGGTCAACGTCGCCCTGGACGTTCGGCAGCCAGGAGATCGCATCGCCGAACGTGCAGCCCTAGCGCCATACCGATGCGTACTCACGCACGATGCATCTGGGCATGGCTGTGCTACCCGGTGCGCTGTCCGCCGCATGTGAGCCCCCAAAGGCAGCAAAGAGTCGTTGCCTAAACTCAGTTAAGCTGAAGGTTATCGGGGCCCCGCAGCGCACACAACGGGCCTACACGGATCTCGGAGCAATTGATGGAGACTGTGTCCCAACGGTAACACTGCGTCCAGGTTGCCTATCAGTCAGGCAAGGCGCAAAACCGACTATTTTTGGGGCTTTTGACGGGACAGAGCTAACGGCGACGGCGCTTATATATGTCCATCCCGTATCCTCGATTCACTCGGGCCGTGCGGCCACGGGACGTTACATCGACCTTGCCATCTAGAACGTAAGCCCCCTGGTGCCCATCGATGGGGCCCATCCAGAACTCCGTCCCTCTCACGGCAAGCGCCGCGCTCGGGGTGGAGACCGTGACATCCTTCTTTTTCATGCTCCCGATCTTGCCTGTCGAGAACCGAACCGCGCCCTTGGCTGAACTCAGAGCCATCGCGCCCGTGCTCTTGGCGGGGTTGTAAACGAACTTGTCAACAACCACCGACGCATTCTCGCCCAGCGTCAGGTTTGTCCCATCAACGAAGGTGATTTGCAGCCGGGATCCGGGCCCCGTGCGAAGCCGCTGGTTCATGCTGACGGACGTACCGACCTTGGCAGGACGGGATCCGACCTGTGCCTGTTTTTGGACCCTGGTGACCTTGCCTACCGATGCCGCGGACGCCGTGGTAATTAGCGAGGCGGATACCAGAGATAGGACTCCCAAGAAGCAGAAAACGGTTCGCAGTGCCCACATATTCTCCACCCGCAGTTTGAGGTTGCAACACCGAATACGACGACATTCGCGATCAGGCTAGTTTGACCGATCCGAGCGGCACCGAACACTTGCATTGCGCAGTCAATAACGCGCTCGTTCATCGAGCTATCTCAACATAAAGACTCAGCGCTTCAAGCGAAAGCCTATATTTCGCTCATTTTCTGAGGTGACTAGGGCGCCCCAATTGGCAGTTCAGATGAATTGGGGCCACCAAACTGAGCCCGACGACGCAAACTCGAAATAAATGTTGCCACGGTTTGCGGGCCTGCCGGTTTTCACCTGATGATGACGTTCAGGCAAGCAATCCAACGATTCCTTACCGCCGTCTGTCACGCGCGGGCTCTACCCCCGACGGGGGAGCCCCCAAGACCTCATACAGGCGCTTGCCATTCGCGCGTTCCGCTAGGCCTAGCGGTTACTCCTTGCGCTGCTTTTGCTGAATTGCGCCAGAAATAGCGACCGCAACCAGGAAGACATTCGCCGCAATCACGACGCTAATAATTACCCAAAGAGCGCTACTCATTTACTATCACCCCCCTACAATCACCCCAGAATTCTGCGTTAAAAACGCGCTCGAAGATGCATTGGTTCCCCTGACGAAAGCGTTAAGGAGTGATTCGCAGCAAAGACCGACCTGCCCGACCCCCGTCGCCCTCTCCCATAGCTGGCTGCGCGTGTGGAAAACGCCAAAACAACCCCATGCAAAGTAGCTTCTCCTCAACCCAAAGCTTTATGGCATTTTCCTCATGAAACCATAGGCTTGGCCCTACCGAATTTTTCTGGTTGCGAATCGAAATCTTGTGTTAGTGATCTCATGTTGCTCGCCAATGGCGCGCAGCGCTCTAGACAGTAGGTAAAGCCCGCCGGCCCTTCACGGGGCTGATCTGCCAATGGCAGGGACGCGAAGAGTGAGCGGAACGCCGAAGCAAACTGGCCAATGGCCGGAGAGCCCTCAGGAAATTCACCCTGGGCTTCCGGCCATTTGTTTTTTTGGTATCGGGAGCCCCTAAATAAGGACTTCCAAATGACGAAGCCAATAAATAGTACGGTCGAAACAAAAACTTCAGAGGCGCCGCGTTCTGAAACAGATGTCGCAAAGGTTGCCGATAATGATCGGCAAGCCTCTGACGCGCTGGCGGCAATCCAAACGGCCTTCAGCCTGGACACGTCTGGCCTTTCCGAAGAGGAAAGCTCGCTTTTGAAGAGAGCGTCTGTCGCGCGCTATCGCGAATTCGCCCCTGTCGATGCGACGGAACGGGTTCTCGCAACCTTGTCCGTCGGAATGCAGAATGCCGCTATGACGTCGCTGGAACATGCGGCAAACGTCGACTGTTTCGACGTGCGAAGCCAAGAACTCAGAAATGCAACCCGTGCGGCAAAGGTCGTTGTCGACTTGATGGGAGCGCTCGACCGGCACCAAGGACGCCGCCATCAGGATGTCCAGGTAGGCCAGGTCACCGTCGAGACCGGTGGCCAGGCCATTGTCGGCAACGTGAACGCCGAAGGCAGGCATGACAGCAAGCCCGACGAGACGGGCGACCCGACCGACGCGTCATCTGACGCGGAAGGATAAAGATGGCGTGCCGGGACTGCTGTTGAATCGC
>Ga0209013_10003324_pt1 | contig 14292 bp, 12 predicted proteins | sample Cruoilmetagenom2_FD_187291 | JGI IMG/M metagenome (GOLD analysis project Ga0209013, IMG submission 187291) | Oil polluted marine microbial communities from Coal Oil Point, Santa Barbara, California, USA - Sample 2 (SPAdes) (version 2) | ecosystem: Environmental > Aquatic > Marine > Oil seeps ... | reverse complement strand
CAGATGGTACTGCCATTGGTGGGAGAGTATGTCACCGCCTTTCTTTTGAAAACCTTCAACTTTTTGTTGAAGGTTTTTTTTTATCCTTATTTTGAGAATTATTATATTTACATAACTAATTTTTAAATTAACATTATGAAACAACAATCTTTTGCAAATCATTCCAAATGGGTAATAGGGTATCATTTGGTTACTTTTTTAGCTATTTTAGTACTAATTACTGGTGCAATAAGAGGATTAATTAAATCATCGGAAGAAAATTTGTATTCCGCTTCATTAATAGTATTGGTTTCTTTTATTTTATTATTTATGTTTTATTTTTTAAGAACTTTTGCTTTAAAGGCACAGGACAGAGCTATTAGGGCTGAAGAAAAACTAAGATACTTTATACTTACAGGTAAGGCTTTAAGTAATAAAATTACCACACGACAAATTATAGGTTTGCGTTTTGCTTCTGATGATGAGTTTGTTGCTTTAGTGAATAAAGCTGAAAAAGAAAATCTATCAGAAAAGGATATTAAAAAAGAAATTAGAAACTGGAAAGCGGATTTATACCGAGCGTAAAAACTACATGTAAATATTGATGAAAAATCCATGTAATATGATTATATGGATTTTTTTTATTTTAATTATTTGCAATGTTTTTTAACGTAAAGTTTGTTGCGTGAGCGGTTGAAGTGGTATCCTTTTGCTTTTTTTGCAAAAGATTTAACGTAAGGCGCGACGGCAATTTTTTATTGCCGGCACGCCCAATTAAATTTTAAAATAATTCTATTTCTTTTAATCTCTTAAAACGCTTCTAGAAATTACAATTTTTTGAATTTCAGAAGTTCCTTCGTAAATTTGTGTGATTTTTGCTTCTCGCATTAAACGTTCTACTTGGTATTCTTTTACGTAACCATTACCTCCGTGAATTTGTACTGCTTCTGTAGTAACTTTCATAGCGGTTTCAGCAGCATATAATTTTGCCATAGCACCTGATAAATCATAATTACCGTGGTTGTCTTTATCCCAGCCTGCTTTAATGCATAACATTCGGGAAGCTTCAATTTCAGTTGCCATATCGGCTAATTTGAAAGCTATTGCTTGGTGTTCGCAGATTGGTTTTCCAAAAGCTTTACGTTCTTTTGAGTATTTAAGTGCTAGTTCATAAGCGCCAGATGCAATACCTAAGGCTTGAGAAGCAATACCTATTCTACCACCAGCCAAGGTTTTCATGGCAAATTTAAAGCCGAAACCATCTTCGCCTATTCTATTTTCTTTTGGAACTTTTACATCTGTAAACATTAAAGAATGGGTATCGGAACCTCTAATTCCCATTTTATCTTCTTTAGGTCCTATTGCAAATCCTTTTTGTCCTTTTTCAACAATAAAAGCGTTAATTCCGTGATGTCCTTTTTCTTTGTGAGTTTGTGCAATTACTAAATAAACACTGGCACTATTTCCATTAGTAATCCAGTTTTTTGTTCCGTTTAACAAATAATGATCTCCTTTGTCAATTGCAGTTGTATGTTGTGAAGTTGCATCGGAACCGGCTTCTGGTTCGCTTAAACAAAAGGCACCAATAATTTCGCCTTTGGCAAGTGGCACTAAATATTTTTGTTTTTGTTCTTCAGTTCCGTAAGTTTCTAGTCCCCAGCAAACTAACGAGTTATTAACAGACATAACAACGGATGCGGAAGCATCAACTTTAGAAATTTCCTCCATAGCTAATACATAAGAAACTGTATCTAATCCACTTCCTCCATATTTTGGATCTACCATCATTCCTAAAAAACCTAGCTCTCCCATTTTTTTTACTTGTTCCGCAGGAAATGTTTCCGTTTTATCGCGTTCCGTTACTCCTTCCAATAATTCAGCTTGTGCAAAATCACGAGCCGCATCACGTATCATTATTTGTTCTTCTGTTAAATTAAAATCCATAATTTATAATAGTTTTGTGTATTTGTTTATTTTTCAACAAATATAAGATTTTTACAGCTATTTTATTGTGAATTGTTCAATATAATACGAGGCTATATTTTGATAGAAATTACTGGTGTTTATGAGATTAAAAAAATTATTGAAGCTAGAAACTTTAAGAAAAATCTTTATTAAATTGTTGTAATCGGTATTCTAAATCTTTAAACTGAGTAGGTTTTGTTTGTGAAACACAAGCTCTAAGTCCTTCGGTATGATAACTTCCTGTTATTTCTAATGAAATTGCTGAAATTCCGTAGTATAATAGATGTTCTAATAATTCAGAACCACTCATGTTTTTATAGGAAAAAGTAAAATAAAAACCATCGGCAAGCACTTTATCTTCGTCTTTGTCGTACACAATTGTAAAGCCGTTATCTATAAATAATTTTTTCATGATTTTGGCTCTTTTACCATATTCCTTAATTAATGCTACAAAATCAAATTCGCCAGAATTGGCAGCTTTTAGCATAGCAGCTAAACCGTATTGTGCTGAATGGGTTACACCTGAAGATAATGAGTATAATACCTTGTAAATTAAATTGTAACCAAATAATGGATTTCCTAATTCGGTATTTAAAGAAGTGTATTTTCTATTAAACAGAGAATTGCTAATAACCATCATTCCAATTCGTTGTCCTGCATTTGAAAATGATTTTGAACTAGATATTAGTAAAATCCAATTATCGGTATAATTAGCAACAGTTGGTTGGTAAGGAGCTTTTCCCGGTTTGGAATAATCTTTTCGAAAATCCATGGCAAAATATGCTAAATCTTCAACTACAATTGCATTATATTTTGTGGCAAGTTTACCAATAATTTCTAATTCTTTATTACTAAAACAAATCCACGATGGATTGTTTGGGTTGGAATATATAATAGAATTTATGTTTCCTTTTTCTAAATAAGAAGTTAGTTTTTCTTCTAGTGCATTTCCTCGATAATTATAAACATCAAAAGTTTCGTATTTTTGATTTAAAATATCTAATTGCTGTTTTTGAACAGGAAAACCTGGATCGATAAATAAAACAGTATCTTTTTTTGGTTCTAATTTGTTAGCCATTAAAAATGTGGCAAAAGCCCCTTGCATAGAACCAACTGTTGGAATACAACCTTTTCTATCTACCTTAATATTTAAAAAGTTTTTTACAAATAAAGCAATTTCGTCTTTTAAATGAGCAACACCATCAATCATTGGATATTGAGCAGCTACGCCAGCTTTTAAGGCTTTAATTTCAGCATTCATTCCAATTTCAGGAGGAGTTAATCCTGGAACGCCCATTTCCATTCGAATAAATTTCTTTTTAGTTGCTTTTTGAATTTCATTAACTAAACTCACTAATTCTCTAATGGAAGCTGTTCCAATATTTTTAATTCCAGATTTTTCAATTTTATCTTTTACAATTTTAAAATCTATTGGCGTATTCTGAGTTTTTGTTAATTTCATTTTAATTAAATTTTATATTACAAAATTAAGGAATCTTTTTAAAAAGGAGCCTGAAAATGATTTATTAAAAATTATAGATTATTCATGAAAAATACATTTAATATGCATATTTAATTACTAGTATTTTTATATATTTAACAAAATTTTAAAAACAACACATGACGGCAATAATTATTATTCTTTTTGTTTTAGGTTATTTAACTATTACTTTAGAACATCCTCTTAAATTAGATAAAACAGTTCCAGCATTATTAATGGCCGCTTTAATGTGGGCATTTTTGGCTATTGGTTTTCATGAAGGATGGTTTACTTTAATTGATGCTCATGAAAACATATTTAATGTGTCAAATGGTATTATTACAGATCATATAGAAGAAGGATTTACTAACTTATTATTGCATCATTTAGGAAAAACTGCTGAAATATTAATCTTTTTGATAGGCGCAATGACTATTGTCGAAATTATTGATTTGCATAGAGGGTTTGAGATTTTAAAAGGTTGGGTTAGAACAAAATCTAAAATTAAACTTTTATGGATTATATCTATTTTAGCGTTTTTTTTATCAGCAGTTATAGATAATTTAACAGCAACCATTGTTTTAATTACCCTATTAAGAAAATTAGTTAAAAATAAAAATGAAAGAATTTGGTATGCAGGTTTAATTGTAATTGCAGCTAATGCTGGTGGAGCTTGGTCTCCTATTGGAGATGTTACCACAACAATGTTATGGATTGGTAAACGTACTTCTGCAGCACATTTAATAGAACGATTATTTTTGCCATCATTGGCAAGCATGGTTATTCCAGTACTTTTAGCAAGCTTGTTTTTACCTGTTTTTAAAGGGAATTTAGAAGTAGAAGAAACCAGTAAGGAAGAATTAGAAACAGAAAAATTACTAAGTAGTAGAACGATGTTATTTTTAGGTTTAGGTATGATATTGTTTGTACCTGTTTTTAAAACAGTAACACACTTACCTCCATATTTAGGAATGATGTTAGGTTTAGGAGTTGTTTGGTTAGTTTCAGAATTTATCCACCCAGAAGAAGAATTTTCAGATGAAAAAAGGCATTTGTATTCTGCACATAAGGCATTATCACGGATTGAAATGTCTAGTATTTTATTTTTCTTAGGTATTTTAATGGCAGTAGCAGCGCTAGAATCATTGGTTTATGGAACTATAATTATTCACGGTGAACCAGTTGCAATGGGATCTTTACGCTATTTGGCAGAAGTATTAAATGGTGCTATTCCAAATCAAAGTGTGGTTGTATCTTTATTAGGAGTTTTATCGGCGATTATAGATAATGTTCCTTTAGTAGCAGCTTCTATGGGTATGTATAATGCTCCAATGGATGCTGAAATTTGGCATTTAATTGCGTATGCTGCAGGTACAGGAGGAAGTATGTTAATTATTGGGTCTGCCGCAGGTGTTGCCGCAATGGGAATGGAAAAAATAGATTTTATATGGTATATGAAAAAAATATCATGGCTTGCAGTTATTGGATATGCACTCGGATATTTACTATTACTATTTATGGAGTCCTTATAATTTTTATAAACTAAACTTACAATTTTACTTTAAAAAATACGTTTCTTATTAAGTTAACTTAAAAGGAAAAAAATATGCTTGTTGTACTACAACAAAAAGTGGTATCTGCTCAAAATTTATTGGTAAACTCCGAATCTCAAGAAAAAACATTATCTGTTTATAAATTGATAATGGATGGAGGAATTGGCGGACAAATAATTATTGCAATTTTAGCAGTATTACTAATAGTTGCTTTATACATTTATTTTGAACGATTTTTTACTATTAGAAAAGCAACGAAAACAGATAGTGATTTTATGAATAAAATTAGAGATCACGTTTCGCATGGTAAAATTGAATCTGCAAAAGTTTTATGTGCACAAGTTAATTCTCCTGCTGCCCGATTAGTGGAAAAAGGAATATCAAGAATAGGTAAACCTTTAGAAGATATAAATACTGCTATTGAAAACGCAGGAAGGCTTGAAATTTATAAGTTAGAGAAAAATGTAAGTGTTTTAGCAACCATTGCTGGTGCAGCACCTATGTTAGGGTTTTTAGGAACAGTTATAGGTATGATAGTAGCAATTCATCAAATTGCAAATGCTGGTGGTCAAATTGATATTAAAATGCTTTCTGATGGATTATATACTGCAATGACAACTACCGTTGCAGGATTAATTGTTGGTATTATTGCATATATTCAGTACAATCATTTGGTGGTTAGAACCGATAAAGTAATGTATGAAATGGAAGCAAAATCTGTAGAGTTTTTAGATTTATTAAACGAACCTGTTTAAAATGAAAATTAAGGGAAGAAATAAAGTAAATCCAAATTTCAATATGTCATCTATGACCGATATTGTTTTTTTGTTACTTATCTTTTTTATGATAACTTCAACGTTAGTTACTACAAGTGCATTGGATATTTTATTGCCAAAAGCTACAGGTAAAACTGAAAACAGAAAATCAGTTTCTGTAAGTATTACAAAAAATTTATCTTTTTATATAAACTCCAAAAAGGTGAATGAAAATCAATTGGAAAATAAATTACTAGCCGTATTATCAAAAAAAGAAAGTCCAACCATTGTATTGAGAGCTTCTGAAGGAGTTCCAATAGAAAAGGCAGTTAAAGTTATGGATATAGCTAATAGAAATAGGTTTAAAGTAATTTTAGCAGTTAGACCAAAATAACTATGTCTAATTATTTAAATACTAAAGAAAAAAGAAAATCAGCTATTCTTACCACTTTAATAATGATAGCATTATTTTTTGCTATGTTTTATGTTGGGTTGAGTTATTTAGATCCTCCGGAAGAATTTGGTATTGCTCTTAATTTTGGAACATCTAATGTTGGAAAAGGAAATTTACCACCAAAGCAGATTGCAAAACCTATTATCAAAAAAGAAATACCTCAAGAAAAAGTTAAAAATGTTCAGCCAGAAATTAAAAAAAAGGTTGATGCTGTAGAAAAAGTACTTACACAAAACACAGAAGATGCAATAGCAATAAAAAAACAGCAAGAAGCTAAAAAGAAAGCCGATGCAATTGCAAAAAAAGAAAGAGAACAAAAAGTAGCTATTGCAAAACAAAAAGCTGAAGAAGATGCCAAAAAGAAAAAATTAGATGCTTTAATTGGAGGAATTAACAATGCAGAAGGAAAATCAAATTCCGGAGAAGGAGATGATAATCAAGCAGGTGATAAAGGGAAAATAAATGGTAATCCGAATGTAAATGGTTATTATGGAAATGGAGGAATGGGAGGTAATGGCGATTATTTTTTAGGAAGCAGAAAACCAACAAATAAACCAAAACCTAACTATATTTGTAACGAAGAAGGTGTGGTGGTTGTAGAAATTAAAGTAGATGTACATGGAAATGTAATTAGGGCAAACGCAGGTGTAAAAGGTTCAACTAATACAGCAGAATGTTTAGTGTCACAAGCAAAAGCAGCTGCCTTAAAAACAAAATGGCAAGCCGATTTAAAAGCTCCTTCTCAACAAACAGGATATATAAAATATAGATTTAAGCTAGCACAATAATAGTAATGAAATACAATGAAACTTTAGATTGGATGTTTTCTTGCCTTCCAATGTATCAAAGACAAGGAAAAGCTGCCTTTAAAAAAGATTTAACCAATAGTATTTTATTAGCAAAACAGCTTAAAAATCCAGAGAAAAAATTTAAAAGCATTCATGTAGCTGGCACAAATGGAAAAGGTTCTACAAGCCATATGATAGCTTCTGTATTGCAAGAAGCTGGATATAAAGTAGGTTTATATACTTCACCTCATTTAAAAGATTTTAGAGAGCGAATTAAAATTAATGGTAAAGTCATTAAAAAAATAGAAGTCATTAATTTTATTAAAAAAAATAAACCTTTTTTTGAAAAGCACAGACTTTCCTTTTTTGAAATGACCGTTGGATTAGCATTTGATTGTTTTGCTAAACACAATATAGATATTGCTGTTGTTGAAGTTGGGTTAGGAGGTCGATTAGATTCCACTAATATTATATCTCCTGAAGTTTCAGTAATTACTAATATAGGTAAAGATCATACACAGTTTTTAGGGGAACGGTTGGAGGAAATTGCTTTTGAAAAAGCGGGTATTATAAAAGAAAAAATTCCAGTTGTAATTGGCGAAAATCAACAGGAAACCTTAAGTGTTTTTAAAGAAATAGCAAATAAAAATATTTCGCCATTTTATTTAGCATCAGAAATAAAAAGTAGTTTAAAAACTGACCTAAAAGGAAGTTATCAAAAACAAAATTTAAAAACAGCCATTCAAACACTAAAAGTTTTAGTTAAAAAGGGTTTTTCAATTTCCGAGGAAAATCTAAAAAAAGGATTATTACACGTTGTTCAAAATACAGGATTAATGGGAAGATGGCAATTGTTAAATAATCATCCTAAAATTATTTGTGATACAGGTCATAATAAAGAAGGTTTACAATATGTTATGCAGCAGTTATCGGAAGAAGATTTTCGAAACTTGCATATTGTTTTTGGTGTTGTAAATGATAAGAATCTGACTACTATATTGCCATTATTTCCTAAAAATGCCATTTATTATTTTTGTAAACCTAATATTCCAAGAGGGTTAAGTGAGTTAGAATTACAATTGGAATGTAAAAATTATCATTTGTTTGGTAATGCTTATTCTTCTGTTCAAAAGGCATTAAAATCTGCAAAAAATAATGCAAATAAAGAGGATGTTATTTTTATTGGAGGAAGCACTTTTGTAGTTGCTGAAGTAGTTTAAAATCAATAAAATATTGTATTGTTAAATTTTAGTAAAACAACTTATTTTTTTAATAGCTTAATATTTAGTATATTAGTTTTTTTAAATTCAAAAAAGCATGCTCTTTTTTGAGAGATATTAATAGCTGTTTTGCCCTAAATAGCTAAACATTTACCTCATAATTTAGTGTAATTAACTAACCAATTCTAAATCCTGAAAGGGAACTTAATTTTATAATATTTAGCTCCAGCGTTAAATAAATTATTTTAATGTTTAAATTTTTATACCCAATTACTAACTAAAAAACTATTATTATGAAACCTATTAAAAATTTATTGCTAAAAATTTTCGTGTTTTTACTGCTTTTTTCTTCTGACCTTTTATTTTCACAAGATAAACCAGAAGAAAAAAATAAACCTGTTTATATTACTGTAACTACTGCGCATAGAAGTGCTAATCCTGATGTTGATTTTACCGATTGGTTAAAAACCGAAAAAGAATATTTTAGTAAGGTTACTATGAAGAATGATTTAATTATTGGATCGGGAGTTTATTTTCATTATTTTACACCAGACGATTCTGAAGTGAAAATAGTGAATGTATATAAAACTTGGGAAGATATAGAAAACGCTAATGACCAAAATGGTAAATTGGTAGAGGCTGGCTGGCCTGTAAAAGAAGATAGAGATGCTTTTTTTAAGAAGCAAAGCAGCTATTATAGCCCATTGCATAGTGATGAAATTTACATTTCTACTCCGTTTCAAAAAGAGGTAACCATTAAAACTGATAAACCATTATTGTATTACGTAAAAGTTAATGAAATGGGTAATGGAGGTGATGGTTTTAAAGAGTATTTTGAAAATGTTACTATGAAAAATTCTTTTATAAAAGGATATTACACTCATAGACATTTGTGGGGGGCAAACTCAAGAGATTTTGTAGAAGTTTTTGTGGTTGAAAACCTTGCCGATATTGAAAAGATGTTTGATGAAAGTACTACACTAGTTGAAAAGCATTGGGTAGATGAGGCAAAAAGAAAAGAATTCTTTAAAAATTACGCTAAAATTTTTGCTAGTCATGGAGACTTAATATTAACAAGCGTTCCAGAACTTCAGAAATAAAAAGATTTAAAACTATAACTCTGAGCTTGTTAGTTCAGAGTTATTTTTTTAAGACTTATTGCAGGATAAAAAAATAAAGTTTTATTTAATTTTTTTATTAAAAAATTATTGTGTAATAAAAATTCAAGTTATATATTTGCATCCGCTTAGGGCAATTAGCTCAGTTGGTTCAGAGCACCTCGTTTACACCGAGGGGGTCGGGGGTTCGAATCCCTCATTGCCCACCAAAGTTTAAAAGCTTCCTTTTTAGGAAGCTTTTTTGTTTTTATAATACTCTATATAAATTTTAGTATTTTAGATTAAAATTTTCAAAATGAGGTACTATATTTTACTACTAAGTTTAGTAATTGTTTCTTGCAATTATTCAAATATAACTAAAAACACAAAAGATAATAAACAAACAACTTTGACTGTTCAGATTAAAAAACATAATTCTTTAAAAAAAATCACATTCCCTTCACAAGATAGTTTACCAATTACTGCAGATTATTATGAAGTAAATTCTTTAAAACCAATGATTTTATTGTGTCATCAAGCTGGGTTTAGTAGGGGGGAATATAAAGATACTGCATTGAAGCTAAATGAATTAGGTTATACTTGTATGGCTATTGATCAGCGATCAGGAAATGAAGCTAATGGAGTGGTTAATGAGACCGTTTTAGCGGCTAAGAAAAGAAATTTACCAACAACTTATTTAGATGCTAAACAAGATATTGAAGCAGCTATTGATTTTTTATATAAGAAAAATAATAACAAACCGATTATTTTGGTAGGAAGTTCTTATTCCGCAACTCTTGTTTTGTTAATTGGTGAAAATTCTAGTAAAGTTAAGGCTATTGCGGCTTTTAGTCCTGGAGAATATTATAAAACTATTCAAGTAAAAGAAACTATTAGTGGCATTAAAAAGCCTATTTTAGTTACTTCTTCTAATAAAGAATCTGTTGCACTGAAGGAATTAATTTCAAAAATGAATTCAAAATATGTAACTCAATATATTCCTCAAGTTGATGGTATTCATGGTTCACGAGCACTTTGGAAATCCACAAAAGGAAATGAAAATTATTGGAAAGCTTTTTTAATTTTTTTACAAAAAAATACAGTAACTAATTAGCTACTGTATTTAATTTTATAGGCCTAATTTATAGTATTATATTGGTTAAGATTTAATTACTTTTTTAGTAAGAATTTTGTCATCTTCCGTTTTTAATTTTAATATATAAACAGAAGGTGATAATCCATTTAGGTTAAGCTTAGATTTTTCATTCAATTTTTTTACAAGTCTTCCATTTAAATCAAAAACATTTAATTTGAATTTTTGATTATAGTTTAATCCTTCAATGTATATTACATTATCAATTAAATTAAGAGATATTGTATTTTTAGCAACATCATTAACACCTAAGGCAGTAGGTGCATATTGATATCCAGAGATTGGTTTCCAATAAATATTAGCATTAGAAGCTCCATTCCAATCATCGTTTATATATACAGCATAACCTGTTATGTTTTGGTTATTAACTGTAACATTAAAGGTTTCAGATCCATTATTTATATCTACAGTCATTGTAGTTGTAGAAGTAAGAATAAATCTAAACACAAAATCTGTTGCGGTAGTAGAGCCACTAATTGTTGATGTGTTTATAATTCCTCCTAAAGAAACAATTTCCCAAGGATCAAAAGCCCCACTATTTCCATTTAAATTAACTTGAACTGCGTAATTATTTATTCTATCTTCCCAACTTGCTGTAGCTGTTGGACCAGATAATAAGGCTATTCCAATTTGTCCCCAAGCTCTTGTAGCATTTAAAGTAATAGTAAAACTATCACCCACTGCCATTATAGAAGGTGTACCTGTTGTAGTTCCGTTTTGTGTGAAATTTTTCCAACCTACGGATTGTTTATTTCCTCCGTTTGCCCACATACCTAATTCCATGGGTCCATTATCAAAATTACCGCCACCATCATTAAAAAAAGTAGTATAATTTGCCACTTGTTGTGGGTAAGTTATTGTAGTTTGTGCACTTAAAAAAGTAGTTGCAAAACTAAAAGATAAAAAAATTAAAAGTAGTTTTGTTTTCATAAAATTGCGATTTAAATTAATAATTATTGTTTTATTAGGCGTTTAATATTAACGCCTTTTTTTGTGATTATTTTGACAAAATATAATGTTTTTGATAAGTTTGTAATATCATATGAATTACTACGTGTAAAATTTCCGTCAAATGATTTCACGAGCTTTCCTGTACTGTCAAAAATTTCTACTAATTTAGTATCTTCTGATAATTTAAAAGAATTTGTGACAGGATTAGGATAAATGTACATATAAAATTTATTTAATGCAATATGCTGATCATCAATATTTAAAGTTGCGGATAAGTTTTTAGTAGAATACATTTTATATTCTCCAGGAGCTAAACTTATTGGGGTGTTTTTATTACTATCGTTAACAGATATTGATGTGTTAGAAAATAATTCATACCAAGTAGTATTAGAAGAAAAAGCAGGGTTTTTTGTTTGTGTAACTACATCAAAATTTCCAATAATAATAACTTTATCGGTATTGCCAATTAATTCTATTCTTTTTACTAATCCACCTGTATCTAAATTAAAATTTGTGGTTTTAAAAACAGGTTCTGAATTTTTTAATTTAGCTAATTTTGACCAAACAGTATAAATATTTTTTCTGTTCACATCATCAAAATACTCCCAATGAATTGGTTTTCTGCCAGCTCTTCCATTATAATCTATACTAATATCATAACCAAGCTCTCCAAATTGCCAAATCATTTTGGGTCCTGGTATTGTTATAAAAAATAATCCTACTAATTCTTGCCGTTCCAACGCAGTATTAATGTCTTGAACATTATAGCCATTATAGGAATTTCCAAATTGTAGATTTCTGTACATTAACCGTTCTTCGTCATGGCTTTCCATATAACCTACTAAATTTGGATTATTCCACCCTTTATTTTTATAGGAAATACCAGAAAGATCATCATCAGTTGACCAGCCCATAGTATTTTGGTTGTAATTATGATTGTTATTTCCCCATAGCATAAATCCGAAATTAGCTAATTCGGTTTCTTCAGAATTATCAGAAAAATGTTCTAAAATTAAATATTCATCATTGGCAGTATTTGTCCAAATATCATTGGCATAATCTTCTAAAATAGCAATTCTAGAAGCGTCATAATTTCCCCAAGCACCTACATCAGTGTTAACTGTTTGTGTAAATCCTTTGGATAAATCAAATCGGAAACCATCTACTTTAAATTCAGTTACCCAATGCTTTAAAGTTTGTTTTACATAGGTTTTTGCGTAAGGACTTTCGTGATTAAAATCATTACCCACGCTATAAGGATGTGTAGCTACTGCATTAAAATATGGGCTGTTAGTAGCAGGTCTATTATTTGTACTATCCCAATACATTTGAGCTAGTGGAGATTGTCCAAAAGCATGATTATAAACTACATCTAAAATAACGGCAATTCCTTTGGAATGACATTCATCTACAAATTGTTTTAAATCGTTTTTTGTTCCATAAGCTTTGTCTAAAGCTCCGTGAAAAGAGGGATTGTAACCCCAACTGTCATTGCCTTCAAATTCACTAACAGGCATTAATTCAATAGCATTAATGCCCAAATTTTGGAGATAATTTAATTTGGTTAAAGCCGTTTTTAAATCACCAATATCATTGGTGTTGACCACTGTAAAATCTCTTAATAATAATTCGTAAACTACTAAATTATGTTCGTCAGGTTTTGTAAAATTAGTAGTTTGCCAAGTGTAAGAAGGTTCATTTATTTGGAATGTTGAAACAATACCTGTAGTTAAATTTGTTGGATAAGGTTTTAGGTTAGGATAAGTAATAGTTGGTATATATTGGTCGTTGTTTGGGTCTAATATTTTTGTGCTATAAGGGTCAGCAATTTTAATGTTGTAATCGATTAAATACTGATAAGCATATTCAGTATCCATATCTAATCCGGGCAATGTAATCCAGAAATCATCGCCATCTTTTGCCATTTGGTATGCCGCATCTAACGTCCAATTGTTAAAATCTCCTAGAAGAAATACATCGGTTTTTAAAGGAGCTTGCAATAAGAATGTTACTGTATTGTCTGGGTTTATATTAACACCATATTTTAATCCACTTGGTTTTGTAGCAGTTATTGTGGACGTTTTTACATAAACAGATATATTTTTAGTTTTTATTTCACCACCTTGTTCAGCTGTTGCTTTAATAGTATTAGAACCTATATTAGAAAAAGTGTAAGAACTAGAAATTAATGTTGTGTTAGTTGCTGTTTGTATGGAGCTATTATTTACTTTTAGTTCTAAGTTGGCATTAATGCTAGACTCTGCGGAAATTGTAATATTATCATTTAAATTATAAATGGTATTGTTGGCAGGATTTGTAATTGCAACGTTTAAACCTGTAGCATAAATAGTAATAAATATATCTGGGCTGGTTTGTGAATTTCCGTCAGCAGATCTAAAAACAAAAGCTAAATCCGTAACAGTCTCTCCAGTATTAATATTATAATAGGATATTAAATTAGGTGATATAATTAATTGGTAGGTATTAGTTCCAGTTCTAGTTAATTTTGGTTGGGTTGTATTATTTCCCCAAGTGCCAATAGTATGTTTCCAATCAGAATTATCTGTTGATGAGTCGGTTAGTACACCTGTGTGGGCATATACATCCCCAGTGTATCCTTCTAAATTTGTGCCAGTTGCATTAAATGTAATTGTTATTAAATCGGATGAAGTAGGTACTCCAGGAGAAGTACTAACTTGAGCATAGGAAATAAAAGAAACAAATAATAATAAGTTGAGTAATATTTTTTTCAAAATGTTTTAATCTGTTTTGAAATTCCAAATCTGACCAATGGTTTGTCCTCCTTGGTTATCTTTTACCACAACTTTCCAATAATAATTGGTAGTTGCACTTAGCGTTGGAGTTTCAAATGTACTTTGGGTTTGGTCTGTGCTTAC
>Ga0209013_10003322_pt1 | contig 14296 bp, 13 predicted proteins | sample Cruoilmetagenom2_FD_187291 | JGI IMG/M metagenome (GOLD analysis project Ga0209013, IMG submission 187291) | Oil polluted marine microbial communities from Coal Oil Point, Santa Barbara, California, USA - Sample 2 (SPAdes) (version 2) | ecosystem: Environmental > Aquatic > Marine > Oil seeps ... | reverse complement strand
TCTGGCTACTCTTCCTGTCGAGTTGAACGCTTCCTCACGGGCCAAGGTTTTATTGAGAAACAGCGGCATTATCACTTCACCCGAGGAAGATCGGGGAGTTAACCAGGTGCTTAACGCTGCGGCGCTGACATACGTAGCATCTCTTTTCACAGCAGTGATGCAGCTTCTTTACTGGATATCGATTGTCGCTGGTGGAAGAAGAAGACGGTAAAAAAGAACAAAAAGAGGGACTGAGTCCTTCCAAAAGAACTCAGTCCCTTAAAAATCTATCATCTGACATTTTCTTATTTATCTTTCCCCGGCTACTTTCCAACCAGCCAATTCTCACTTCTTCCTGTTCGTCAAAGTCAGGCACATAGGGCTTGATGTCCAGCAGCGGAGTGCCTTCCAAAATATCCAGATTTTCAACTTCGAGGATATTCCCTTCAATAGCCACCAGCTTCACAACTGAGATCCCAATTCCATTTGGGCGTCGGGGGGCCCTGGTAGCAAATACTCCGTGCTTGACATCATCCAAAAATGGTTTGACCAATAAATTCAGCGATTTGGCCTGATGGAAATAATACACTAAAATCACATGAGAAAATCCCTCCAGGTCCTTCAGCCCTTCTTGAAAGGACGGGTCCAACACTACAGTGCCTTTTACACCTGTTGCTGCCGCAGGTTGAATGGGCATTCCCGCCAGTTTCTGATGGGGGCTGTGAATAATACCGATCGGTTGAAAGGTTATCTCATCTTTAGCCATTAGATTTACAACTCCTCATGCCGCCAATTGGGTGATTAATCTGACCCCTGCCTTGTGAACCTGACGGAAGTTAGCGCCCTGCCCAATGGCAGCCAGAACGGCCGGGATATCCTCGACGATCGATCCCGCCAGCAAGTTAACCCCAAATTCTGCCATTACTGGACTCAAAGGCGTTGAAGGCCCCAGAACCAAAATAAAAGCTTCCGGCTTGCAGAGCTCCAATAGACCAGGCAAGGTATGGTTAATGAAAGTCATCCCAGTTATGGCAACCAGGTCTGCATCCGGAAGAACCTCCGGGGCTGCTGAGGCCGGCAGGTCTTCTCCTGAGGGGTTTAGATCCAGCACAGTAAAATCTTCCAACTCGGTCCTGAGATGATCCGCAAATGGGAAATGCCCGATCAGAACTGCTTTTTTCCCCCGACCGTGCTCCTGAATGGCTCCTTCCGCATTCTGATCTACCCATCGGGAAGGGTCCTGGGGAAGTAATGCATTAATGGCAGCGCAACCGACACTGCGTCTGAGAGGAATATCCGAATGGATCCAATCCGCCAATTCCAGACCAGGAAGAGATGCCAGGTGACCAGGCTCCGGGATGGTAGGAACCCCGGTATGAGTGTGATCCACCTCAAGAGTAGACGCCAGGCCACACTGGAATCCACTGTTTTTTTCCACAACGACAGCTGTCCAGTGTAATCCGATCCTCACCTCGCAGACAGGGTTGTCAGGCAGTTTTTTGATAATGGTGGAATACATATTCACCTTCTACTACTGCAATTAATTTGACAAAATCAATTATAATCCTCACGGAACTAAAATCGGGGAGTTCCGTATATTTAAATGGCAATGAATCTTCATCAAACAAGAGGGAAAATAATCGATATCAAACTTCTCAAAGGAGTTTGACCAAAATACCCCCTCACGGTATAATGTCTCGTCGGTAGTTGAAAATGAACTTTGAAGGAGTAACAAGAAGATGCCAAAACGGACATATCAACCGAAAATCAGACGCCGGGCTCGTGTTCACGGGTTCCGAGCTCGTATGAAAAGCAAAGGCGGACAAGACGTATTGAAGCGCCGCCGCCTGAAAGGCCGCTATCAGCTTGCTCATACAAAAAATAATCACGTCAAGAACGTTAACTGGAATAGTTAACCCTGGCATGACCAAGTTCCCGTGGAACGGAAATTTCGACTAACAAGTTCAATTGAGATTCAGCGGGTGCGGCGATCAGGTAAATCCTACGCCCATCCGCTTCTTGTTTTGATATTACAAGCTGGGAACGATCCTAATTCCCGATTTGCAGTCACAGCAGGAAAATCCATCGGCAATGCAGTGCAAAGGAACCGGACCAAGCGTTTACTCCGGGCAGCATTAGGGGAAGTGATAACTGATTTCCCACCCGGATACAAGGGTATCCTTATCGCTCGAAAACCGCTGGTGGACGCCAGCTGCAGCCAAACGAGTGCAGCACTGAAATCCCTACTGAACCAGGCCGGAATAGTTTCCAGCAATTAAAATGAATAACCAGATCAGTTTGGAACACCCAGAACATATTCATCCTACTCAGGATCCGTTATTAAAGGATCTTGAAGTGTCGGTTTGGACGATTCTTCGCTTTCCTGTCCTGGCGCTTATCCTACTATATCAAAAAACCCTCTCCAAGGCACTGCCTGGGAACACCTGCCGGTTTTACCCCAGCTGTTCTCACTATACGTACCAGGCAATTTATAAGTATGGCATCCTGAGGGGAGGATTAATGGGAACCTGGCGTATTTTACGCTGCAATCCCTTTTCAGAGGGTGGAGTTGACCCTGTAAAATAGATCAAGTATCAAAAGAAAACTATGATAAAAAATAAAAAAATCCTATTCATCATTATCCTGGCAGTTGTCGCCCTCACCCTGGGTGCCTGTACTGGACGGCGAGTTGTAGCGACTGGTTGGTCTGGTATTACTGTCAATGAGGAGACAGTGTATTTCTCCTACGGGCCGCATGCTTATGCGCTTAATCTTAATAACGGCGCTCAGCAGTGGCAGTTCCCGGCTGAACCAATCAACGGTGTTGATTTTTACGCAGCACCGGTATTGGCAGACGATTACAGTCAACTGCTGGTTGCTGGCTATGACAGTGTTTTATACAGCGTGAACCCGGTTAATGGATCAAAAATCTGGTCCTTTGTGGCAGCTGAAAACCGCTATATCGCTCCCCCCCTGGCTACAGAAGATAGAATCTTCGCTGCCAATTCGGATAACAGCCTTTACGCACTGGATTATGACGGCCTGCTGCAGTGGGAATTTGAAACCGAAGACCCGCTCTGGGCTTCACCTATCTTGTCAGAGAATTGCAACTGCATCTACCAGGCATCCATGGATCACTATTTATATGCTATCAATCCAGAAAATGGAAAGCTGGTCTGGAAATCCGAGGACTTGGGCGGCCCGATCGTCAACAATCCTTCCCTCTCTGAAGACGGCTTGATCCTGCTTGCCACTTTTAATAACGAAGTCATCGCCCTCAATGAAGAAAGCCAGCAAGTTGAATGGCGTTTTCAGACATCTGACTGGGCTTGGGCTACTCCAGTGATTGATGGTGATCAGGTCTATGCCAGCGACATATCTGGCACTTTTTACACTCTCGATCTTCACAGCGGTGAATTACTATGGCAGGTCCAACCAGGTGGTGGGATTTACTCCTCCCCGTTAGTGCAAGATGGAATGGTTTACTTCTCAACTGATACCAGCAGTCTGGTGGTTATCAGCCAGGAAGGTGTTGTCCAGCGCAATCAACCTGTAGAAGGAAAATTGTATGCCAGCCCTGTAGGTGCAGAAGACAAAATACTCCTAGCACCCTCAGAAGCAGAATATTTCCTGGTAGCGCTCAGCGAAAGCGGCGTTCAGGTTTGGGGTTATCCCCCACCCAAATAATTAGTCTTAGTCGGATAGTCCTGACTTTATAATCAAAAATAGGAAAAAACTATGTGGGATGCCTTTATTACCTTAATGATTACTTCACTGCTCTTCATTTACAACCTGATTGGGCAGAACTTCGGCTGGGCCATCATAATCTTCACCGTCGTGGTGAGATTAGTGACCTATCCGCTGACAGCTAAACAAATGAAAAGCAGCAAAGCCATGCAGGATTTTCAGAGTTCCAAAGAATTCCTTGACATGCAGAAGAAGTACAAAAATGACAAAGAGGGCCTGGCCCAGAAGCAGATGGAGCTGTACAAAGAAAAGGGCATCAGTCCCTTTGGTTCCTGTCTGCCGTTGTTGGTCCAGTTCCCGATCATCATCGGCCTGTACCAGGCGATCATCCGGACCCTGGCGGTGACCCCGATCCAGCTGGTGAACCTGTCGAAACATATTAACGACGGCGCCAACTTGATTCCCATCAACAGCCAGTTCTGGTGGATGGAACTCAGCGAACCGGAACGATTGCCCATCCTGGGTGTCGCGGTCCCTGTCCTGGCCATCCTGGTGTTAATCACCTCTTATATTCAGACCAAAATGGTTACACCACCGACTAGTCCCGGAGCGGAGCCCGCCCAGGGCGCACAAATGACCCAGGCGATGACCCTTTATATGCCTTTCTTTATGGGATACCTGGCAATGACTTTTGCCTCTGGCCTGGCTTTGTACTTCATCGCCACCAACCTGGCAACTATTGCTCAATATGTAATCACGGGTCAGGCAAATTTCAAAAACATACTCCCTAAATTGCCGAATTTTAGCCAGCTCGGTAAGCAATAAGTCAGGGAGATCATCGGAGAAGGCTTATGAAGAACAATCGCGCAACCCTGGAAGTTATAGCTCAGAGCGTCGAAGAAGCCATCGAAAAGGGTTTATCAGATCTGGGTTTACCTCGTGATGCTGTCGAGATCGATGTTTTGGATGAAGGCGGATCCGGTATCCTCGGCATTGGCTCTCGCCAGGCACGTGTGCGCATTTCTATCTTGGGCCAAGGTGGCGATCAAGAACTGGAAGAGGTTCAAGCGCCTGTAAAAGAACCAAATACAGATCAGACTTTAAACCTGGTTGAAGAAATCGTATCCGAGCTGCTGGAAAAGATGAACCTGGAAGCATCTGTAGAAGCCAAGTACGGTGAGGAGAGCGACAAATTACGTCATACTCCTATCCTGGTAGACATCACCGGCAATGATCTGAGTGTTTTAATCGGTCGGCGCGCAAAAACACTCAACGCACTGCAGTACATCACTCGCTTGATCCTTGGAAAAGAACTCGAACACGGCATCCCCCTCAGCATCGACGTGGAAGGTTACCGCGAACGCAGAGAACAGCAGGTTCGCCAATTAGCCCGTCGGGTTGCGGATCAGGTAGCCGATACCAAACGGGAACAAGCCCTAGAACCCATGCCGCCCAATGAACGGCGATTTGCCCACCTGGAGCTGCAGGATGAACCCCTGGTATACACTGAGAGTGTGGGTCAGGATCCTTATCGGAAGGTAGTGATCCATCCGAGTGAGTAATTTGTAGTTAGATTTCATCGCCCCGGCATCAATGCCGGGGCTAAGAACAACGCCCCCTCCAGGGGCTTTTTTTTAATCACTAACCCAAAGCCCAAAGGGCGTTACTTTCAGCCGGGTGATTCATCGCCCGGCATTCGGAGGAAATACATTCACTTGAAGACAGGTATCAATGCCTTAGTCAGAACTACCCTCTCTCGGGGGCTTTTTTTATTGGCTATATTCCCCTATCAGGTATAATTCAGCCATGAACCACCCAGCTCCTGATTACCTGATTTTCGGACACATCACCCAGGATCTGATAGAAGATGCTACTCGTTTAGGTGGAACAGCATTTTTCAGTTCAATACTCGCCCGGCGATTAGGGCTGGATGTTGCCCTAGTCACCTCATATGACGCCGATCTTGATCTGGAAGCCCTGGACGGAATTCAGATCATAAATCAAAAAGGGCAAGGAACTACGACCTTTAAAAATATATACGGGGCAGCAGGCAGGACCCAATACCTGGTAGATAGAGCAAAGAGTCTGGATCCCTCCCTGATACCGGAAAATTACCGGAGGGCAAGGATAGTTCATCTGGCTCCAGTCGCCAGAGAAATAGGTTTAAAAGTCGGGAGAAAATTCCCAAATTCTTCAGTGGCTTATTCTTTGCAAGGATGGCTGCGGGATTGGGATGATGCGGGGTTAGTTCATCCAGCTCCTCTTCCAGAATTGGACCAGGATGGAACATTGGATGGGACCGCATTCCTGAGTATTGAGGATCTTGGTTTTGACAGGTCAGGCCTTGATTCAATCCGGGGTTTATTTCCGGATCTCGTCCTCACAACTGGAAAACTAGGGGCAGAGCTCTATACCAGAAACAAAATGCAGTTGATCCCCACGGAACCTGCCCGGGAAGTGGATCCAACCGGCGCCGGTGATATATTTGCAGCAGCATTTATAATAGCAAGGAGTATCTTGGGTAAATCTCTCCATGATTCTGCCCGCTTCGCAAATGCCCTGGCAGGAATATCAATCACCCGTCCAGGCAAAGATGGCATACCAACCGTAGAAGAGATTACTGAAGTTCAAAAGGCTTATTAAAATTATGGGATTTATCTATACCATTGCCAACCAAAAAGGCGGCGTAGGCAAAACCACATCAACCATTAACCTGGGTGCATTCCTGGCCTATTACGGAAAGAACGTCCTGTTAGTGGATGTCGATCCCCAATCCAATGCTACTTCTTCAGTTGGCATTGATAAACAAGCAGTAAGGGGTGGCACTTACGAGGCTCTACTGGAAGATGGAAATATCCGGGATTATATTCTGCGCAATCCCAAGCTCAAATTGTCCATCCTACCAGCTTCGCCAGACCTAGCTGGCGCTGAAATAGAGCTCGTGAATGAAGTCGGACGGGAAACTCTTCTTAAGAGAAAACTGCTTCCCCTGGCAGAAGACTATGATTACATTCTGATCGACTGCCCCCCTTCCCTGGGTTTATTAACCCTGAATGGCCTGGTGGCAGCAGTAGACGGTATCCTTATCCCGGTCCAATGTGAGTACCTGGCCATGGAGGGATTGGGTGACCTGATCACCACCATCGAAAGGGTCCGGCGGGTGATCTCTCCTGACCTGACCGTCCGGGGTGTGATCCTGACAATGTTCGATTCTCGCACTAACCTGGCCAATGATGTAGTTGAAGAAGTGAAAAAACACTTCGAAGACAAGGTCTTTGATTCCATTGTGCCTCGCAGCGTTCGTCTGGCGGAAGCACCTTCATATGGAGTCCCCATCTCACTTTATTCACCTGGTTCGATAGGAGCAAAAGCTTACCAGGAACTGGCCAGAGAACTACTACTGGGAGATGGCCACCAACTACCTGCGGTATAATTGGAACTAGCGAATTAATCCACCAATAATATTTATTTGTGAGTAAATAAAATCTATGGCAGCCAAACGACCCGGTCTCGGAAAAGGCCTTGACGCACTCATTCCCTCGCATCCAGAAGGTGAAATTCTAGAAGAATTTGGCGGTGTGCTGGAAGTACCGCTGGCTTTGATCTCCGCTAATCCCTACCAGCCTAGAAGATCTTTTGACGAGGAAAAACTAAAAGAACTGGCTGCTTCGATAAAAGAACACGGCATTATCCAACCGCTGGTGCTTTCTAGTCAGGACGCAGATGATGAACAAAAATATTCTCTGATCGCCGGTGAACGGCGCTTAAGGGCAGCCCATCTGGCAGGCCTGAAAACTGTCCCGGCTGTATTAAGGGAAGCAGATGGTCAAGACCACTTACTGCTGGCATTAATTGAAAACGTACAGCGAGCAGACCTTAATCCTCTTGAAACCGCTACCGCGTATCAAAGCCTAGCTGTAGAATTTTCACTCTCCCACGCGGAGATCGGAAAACGGGTTGGAAAAAGCCGCACTGCGGTAACTAATATTCTGCGTCTTTTGGATTTGCCCGATGTGGTCCAGCAAGCAGTCCGAAAAAACCAGATCAGCATGGGCCATGCCCGGGCTCTTCTGGCTTTGCCTACGATTAAAGGACAGAGCGCTGCCTTGCAATCCATCCTGACCCAGGATCTGAATGTCCGCCAAACAGAATCGCTGGTGACCCGGTTAAAAGGCACAAAAAAAACCAAACCGCCCAAAAAAGATGCCAAATCCCCCGAATTAAAAGCCCTGGAAGAAGATCTGCAGTCCGCTTTAGGGACTAAGGTTCGCATCACCCGCTCTAAAAAAGGAGCCGGGACGATCACGGTCCACTATTACACGGATGAAGAACTGAACACCCTGATGGACCAACTCCTCAAAAAGTAGTCATTTCAAATATAATCTTCCGGAGATCGGTATGGATTCTTTAACCCTGATCAATGCCCGTATATTCACCATGGATGCAGGCTCTGCTGAGGTTTCCGGACTGGTCATCGAAAATGGCAGCATCAGCCACTTACTCACTGGAGCAGAAGGGAAGGAACCCCCTGCCAAGGGTAATTTCCTGGACCTTGGCGGCAGAATCGTCCTGCCCGGATTAATTGACAGCCATCTGCATTTGCGAACGTACGCTGAAACTCTGACAAAGATCAACTGTGAAACAAAAACCAAAATGGATTGTTTGGAAAAAGTCCGAGAGAGAGCACTAATCACTCCTCCTGGGGAATGGATTTTGGGTCACGGCTGGAATCATAATAGCTGGCTGGATGGATATGGGACTGCCGTTGAGTTAGATCAGGTCGCGCCTAACCATCCGGTTTATCTGACAGGGAAATCACTCCATGTTTCCTGGGCTAACTCCAAAGCGTTATCTTTAGCCGGGATCGAAGAAAGAACAAAAGATCCACCTGGCGGTGTCCTGCAGCGGGACGCCGATGGAATCCCAACTGGAATCCTCTTCGAAGAGGCCGTTAAGCTAATTGAAGGAATAATCCCGATACCCACAGTAGAACAGGTCGCTTCTTCCATCCTGAAAGCCCAGGATTCCCTCTGGAAAATGGGTCTCACGGGAGTGCATGATTTCGATCGGGAATTATGCATCCAGGCGCTTCAGTTATTAACTCAAGATGGTCTGCTTCACCTCCGAGTCCAAAAAAGTATCCCAAGTGAATTCCTGGACCAGGCCATCCAACTGGGATACAAGACCGGTGCAGGGAATGACTGGCTCTGGTTCGGCGGCGTGAAAGAATTCATGGACGGCGCGCTTGGCCCACAAACAGCAGCGATGCTGGAACCATATCAAGGCTCTAGGGAACTGGGCATGCTGCTAAAATCTGAGGATGAAATCAAAAACTTAGGGCGGAAAGCCGCTGATCATGGTTTATCACTTTCCATTCATGCGATTGGAGACCTGGCAAACCGAATGCTGATAAATGCCATAGAAGATATTCGCTCTTATGAAAAGGTTTCCGGTCTAGATCCTCTACCCCACCGGATCGAGCATGTTCAATTAATTGATCCAGCAGACCTGCCACGGTTGGCAGAACTAGATATCATCGCCTCCATGCAGCCTATCCATGCTACCTCAGATATGGAAATGGCAGTCGCCTACTGGGGAGAACGCACTGCCTTCGCCTATGCTCCAAAAGCTCAATTCGATCAGGGAACACTGGTGATATTTGGAAGCGATGCCCCGGTCGAAAGCCCCAACCCCTGGTTTGGTATACATGCCGCAGTGACAAGGCAGCGGATTGATGGCGCTCCCGGACCAGATGGCTGGCACCCGGAAGGGAGGGTGTCACTTCATCAGGCCCTGGCGGCTTTTACTGTGAACCCTGCCCGTGCAGCAGGGAGAAAGAAGTCACAGGGAAAACTAGCGCCAGGATATTGGGCAGACTTAATCGTGCTGGATACGAATCCTTATCGATGTCCCACTGGTGATCTGCCGAGAATACAACCTCAGGGCACGATGGTTGCTGGCAAGTGGGTCTATCGAAATTTCTGATGAATTTTGTAGTCATTATTATCTTCACAAGGATAAGACAACTGTCTAGAAAAACCAGGATCTTATCCAATAAAATCTATTCTCACGGCCTTCTCGATATGGATTCTTCCATTTCGCTCCGCTCAGTCTCAGAATGACACCTACAAATATAATTAAAAACACCTCCTACAAAGAAATCGTAAGGGAGGTGTTTTTTATCTTGTGTTTTGTATTTGTGCTTGAAGTAAATCAGTTTGTTTTGAGAAAACTTACCAGCTACAAGGTCTTAATATAGACCCTACGGCGTTTATGCTGCCGGCTGTCAAAATACCTCCATTGGGACCACATCTTTTGATTCGTCTCTAATTGCGGATTGGCATGAACAGTTTTAACGCCATGTTTTTTACAGGCGTTAAACAAACTGACCATTAACAGCGCATTCACCCCCCTGCCCTGCAGTTCAGGTACAACAGCGCCCAGATAGGTATCTATCCTATCAAATTTTCTCATCGCACTGAGCAGATGGATAAAACCAAATGGGAAGAGCTTACCCCGGGCTTTCTGTATCGCCCGGGAAAGGGTCGGCATAGCGATCGCAAAGCCGACCATATTGTCGTTCTCATCCAGCACTGCCGGCACCAGATCTGGAATTACAAAACCAAAATACTGTTTGACATATGCTTCGCGCTGTTTGTCCGTCAGGTGAACCACGCCGTATAGATGTTTGTAGGACTTATTAATGACCTCAAATAGTTTGGGGGCGTATTTCATGAGTTCTTTTTTATTCTTAGGGTCCAGGACCCGCAGTTTATAACGTTTCTCCACCAGCCTGGCTATGCGGAGGATCTTCTCATCCAGCTCATCGGGCAAGGTAATTAAGTGTTCATACCAGTCGACGGCTTTGCCATATCCCAGCCGTTCCATGTGTTTGTGATAATATGGCGGATCGTGCCGGGTTGCCAGTGTGGCCAGTTCGTCAAATCCTTCAACGAGCATACCTTCCCGGTCAAGATCTGTGAATCCCAGGGGGCCGTGCACTGCTGTGCAGCCCAATTCAGCTGCCCATAATTCCACTTTTTCCATCAGAGCATCGACAACATCAGGATCATCATTAAAGTCGATCCAGCCAAAACGCATATAGTCCTCACCCCAGGTCTCTGTGTGCAATTTGTTGTAGATTGCCGCCACCCGGCCAACAATCTTATCCCCGTCATATGCCAGGTAGTAGTGGGCCTGGCAGTGGTCAAAAGCTGAATTTTTATCCCAGTGCAGGTTATTCATCTCGTCAAAATCCAGGGCCGGCACCCAGGCTTTATTTTCCCTGGGGATGGAATGTGGGAAACGGATGAATTTCTTTAATTCACGGGTTGTAGTGATTTCTTTGACCTGGATGCTCATACTCACTCACTCCACTTATCTGAGGTATATATTCTCTTAATTCAAAATTCTACAGCTTATGGATTATAACTGAAATCCGAGTGTGAAGATGCGGAAAGAAAGAAGGAGTAAGAAGTAAGGAGTGAGGAGTAGAGAGTAAGGAAAAAAGGGTATAGGGTAAGAAGTAAGGTGCGAAGTTGTCAGCTTCAGATAGGTAGGTAATCATCCAGGCCTTGTTCTACTCTAGGAATCTGCCCAAAAGTAAATTCGGTTCTATAATAGAATTCAGAAAAGGATCAAATTGATAATCTTACGTTCAGCAGATCGAGAGGATTCTTATGGAAATCATCAAAAAGTCCCTCATTCAATGGGGTGAGGCCATGCAGCTGACCATGGAGAACCGTTCCCTGTTTTATTCCCCTGTACTCAAACACTGGCGTGTAAAAAAGTGGTCTGGGAAAGAAGCCAGGAGTTTTATTTATGAGGGCGGTAATTTTGATGAAGCATTTGAGATCTTCATGGGAACTCATGGAGGTATAACTTCTAAAGTTGGTGATAGGGAAAAATAGGACCGAAGACAGGGGACAGAAGACGGAAGACCGGAAAATGATTTTCCAAAGCATAAAACAATACACCCCTTTCAATAAATTGAAAAGGGTGTATCTATATCAGCTCTTGGGTCTAATTAACCGGATGGAAGATCAAATCATAGGGAGTCAAACGCCCGGGCAAACTGCGGTCCATTTTCCTTAATCGCCCGGTACAGGGGTCAGAAATTGTGATAAATTTCAGAGTGCCGTCTGCCCTGATCTCAGCAAGATAATATCCGGTATCACCCAGGCAGAGAGCATAATCAGTGGCTGTGATCTGATCATCCTCATATGTCAACATCCAACTGTCTGTCGATCCTTTTTCCAGGTCTTCCGAGGAAGAAGCGACCCGGAACGTGCCATCTGGAGAGACCACTACCACAAAAATGCCCAGATCCGCAGATGCGACCCAGGTACCAACAATCTCATTGATATCAGACACATACAAAATATCAGATGTAGCTGGTCCTTCAGATGCGGGATCCGAAACTTCCTCCGGCTGATCGATCTCTGCGGATTCCTCAGGTACTGCAGGATCAGGAGATCCGTTACCTGAACAAGCGAATAACGGCAAACAGAATATAAAAATAGCTAATACTATCAATTTTTTATTCATAATTTTTCCCTTAAATGTTTGGATAAATATTATATCGCAATCATATCTTAACAACCCTGCATAACAAAAATGGAAGGAGGATAAAAGACGAGTAAGTCGTAAATAGTAAGTCGATTGAGATTTCAGGAATCAGTAACCAAATTGGAATATCCTGAGAGAAAACCTGTTTGCTATCGAGGTTTAGAATATTACTGTCATTGCTTCCCTTTTTGACCCCCGTCCTCCGTCATATTCTCCCTGTCTCCGATCGCGAGCATAGCGAGCCTCCCGTCTCCGGTCTTCTGTCGCAACCATAGCGAGCCTACCGTCTTCCGTCGTGAAGCTTCGCTTCACCCCATTTCTCCTTGAAATAGAACCCCAACCATGCTACTATAAATTTCAATATGAAATATTGCGAAAATTACTACTCATGGTAGCGATTTTCATGTTTATCTTTACCATTTCTCAAATATGACAATTGAATAATTGATTTTCCAGCATTGGTGGGCATAGTTGATCACACAGGAGAGGGAACGTGGCTAGCTTAATTGGAAAAGAAATTGGAAAATATCGCATTACAGAACGTCTTGGCCAGGGCGGCATGGCAGAAGTTTATGCGGGTATTCACACACATCTGGATAGAAAAGTGGCTGTTAAAGTGCTGCACAGTTATCTGCTGGAAGGGGGCGATTTTGTGGCTCGCTTTAAGCGCGAGGCTAAGTCAGTGGCAAATCTGCGCCACCCAAATATCGTCCAGGTTTATGATTTTGATATCCAGGAAGATCTGATCTTCATGGTGATGGAGTATGTAGAAGGCGTTAACCTCCACACCAAGCTGGTAGAGGTAGGAAATCGTGGTGAACGTATGCCCATCAAGCTGATCGGATCGATCATCAACGATATAGCCAGCGCCTTGGATTATGCCCATTCCAAAGAGATGCTGCACCGGGATATCAAACCCTCCAACATCATGATCGACCAGAATGATAAGGCCTATCTGACAGATTTTGGCATTGCAAAATTGCTCAGCGACCAAAAGTTTACTGCCACAGGAACATTGGTTGGCACACCAGCCTACATGTCTCCCGAGCAGGGCCGGGGAGATGATCTCACCGAAGAGAGCGACATATACTCCTTGGGGATTATTGCCTTTGAAATGCTCACCGGGCAGGTGCCCTACGACGCCAAGACACCGATTGGGATTGTGCACAAACAGATCAATGATCCTGTTCCCAACATGAGTGAATTGGTGGATGGCGTACCCGGCAGTGCCCAGGAAGTGATTGACCGGGCTCTGGCAAAATCGCCCGAAGGCAGGTTTTCCTCCGCTGAAGCTCTGGTGGGTGCATTACGGGTTGCCCTGACAGCTCTGGAATCCACCGACCCGATTGCGGTACCAAAAGAAGAATCCCCAACGGTTGTGGATGATGGCCTGGAAGCGCCCACAGTCACCATGAAAGCCGATGAGATGGAGAAGGCCACTGTGGTCATGGAAACTGAGACCAAAAAAGAAGAACCCCCTGCAGTGGAATCCAAAAAGAAAGAATCTAAGAAAAAACCCGCCCCGAAACCAAAGGGAGAGAAGAAAAAAATCCCCCTCTGGGGTTATATTGCCGGCGCCGTCGGAGTGCTTGCAATAGCAGGGCTGATCCTGACCCAGGTGATCGATTTTGGCCAACCTTCCTCAACGACCAGTTCCTCATCAGAAGCCGCAACTCAATCCAGCTCCTCGGCGGATGATGAATCAGCATCATCGTCCGATTCCACCGCTGATGATGAAGATTCAGTTGAACCCAGTGAGCCCACTGGACCGGTCGAAATACTTTTCGACCTTGCTCATCCTTTTGAAGGTTTGACACTAGTGAATGACGGTGACCAAGATTATGAAGTAGTAGAGATCGATGGAGAACAAACCTTCCGCTCAGGCAATGGCGCAGTACTGCCCTCTTTTAATGACAATACCATTGGAGATGGATTCTTAACCTTTGATATTGCAGATGACATAATTTTCGATCTACCACCTGGATCAAACATTATCCTGATCGTGGAAATTCTCAATGAAGGCATGGATGGCTTTTTGATCGGATATGATGCCCACTCTGGC
>Ga0209013_10003321_pt1 | contig 14299 bp, 10 predicted proteins | sample Cruoilmetagenom2_FD_187291 | JGI IMG/M metagenome (GOLD analysis project Ga0209013, IMG submission 187291) | Oil polluted marine microbial communities from Coal Oil Point, Santa Barbara, California, USA - Sample 2 (SPAdes) (version 2) | ecosystem: Environmental > Aquatic > Marine > Oil seeps ... | reverse complement strand
CGGTGCTGCCCAGACCACTATTGATGCAATGGCCATCACCAGGATATAGTAGGGTTGATAGAGGATTCCCCGGATCAAGAGTGATGTTTCCGGAACCGCAGTCAGGCCAAACATGGAACCCAGATAGTCCATGGCCTCGTTCAGGGTCTCTGCCCGGAAAAAAACCCAGGCAATCAGAATCAGAGCAAAGGTCAGGCCAATCCGTATCGGTCTGCGCAGCATGAAATACACTGATTTTCGCCCCATGCTTCGTTCAAAGCCCAGCAGACTGCCGTGCAGAAGTCCCCAAATGATAAAATTCCAGGAGGCCCCGTGCCAGAGTCCGCCGAGGAACATGACCACCACCAGGTTAACGGCCGTGCGGCCGCGACCTTTCCGGTTGCCGCCCAGGGGAATATAGAGATACTGCTTCAGCCAGGTAGAAAGTGAAATATGCCAGCGCCGCCAAAACTCTGTAATGGAGGCGGATTTATAGGGAGAACTGAAGTTTTTTGGAAAGACAAAGCCAAACATCAGGCCAAGTCCGATGGCCATATCAGAATACCCGGAAAAATCAAAATAAATCTGAAAGGCGTAGGCCAGTGCCCCGTACCAGCCATCCAGCCAGTGGAGCGTACCGGCACCAAAGGTTACATCGGCTATTTTCCCGCAGCCATTGGCCAGCAGTACTTTTTTGGCCATTCCCAGACAGAACAGGGCCACGCCACGGGAAAATTTCTCCATGGTATGGCTGCGGACTGCCAGCTGGTTGGCCACCTCTTGAAAACGAATGATCGGTCCGGCAACCAGTTGGGGAAACATGGACACGTAACAGGCAAAATCAATAAAATTCTTCTGGTAACCTGCCTCCCCCCGGTAGACATCAATGGTATAGCTCATGGACTGGAAGGTATAAAAACTGATACCAAGGGGCAGAATAAAACGAAATCCGACTTCAATGCCCAGGCCGTCAATCCCGACGGCCGACAGCAGCAGGTTATAATTTTCCAGGGCAAAATGACTGTACTTGAAGACCCCGAGCAGGGAGAGATTGGTGACAATGGAGATCAGCAGGGCCAGTTTCCGTTTTTTAGAGGCCGCTTCGGGGCGGCTGCTGCCAATGACCCAGCCGCAAATATAATCCACCACTGTGGAAAAAAACATCAACAGGGTGAACATCGGGTTGGACCAGCCGTAAAACAGGTAACTGAGCAGGGTGAGCAGCAGATTCCTGCCGCGACCCGGTATCAGGTAATAGAGACCAAGGCTGAGCGGCAGAAAATAGAAGAGAAAGAGGTGAGAGGAAAATACCATAAAAAAAGCCTGGGAGCAGGCGGGAAACTGCTACAAATCAACCTGGTAATAGAGCTCAAGATTCGGATCGAACATGTCCATCATCAACCGCTCTCCTTCAAGCTCGGGATGCTGATCAAATTTTTCCACGTTCAGCTTTGCAGTCCGCCCCACGGTAAATTCTTTTGTCTCCGGCAAAACATCACGGTCAAGCACTGCCCACTGGGCCACCAGAATTTCCTTTTCAGAATAGGTTCCCTGTACGGGCTTTGCCACCCGGTAACGGTTGACAACCAGTGCCCGCCGGTAGGCTCCCAGGTCCCCGGGGGCAGGAACTTTTGAAACCTCGATCAGTTCACCGTCAAACCGTATGGGTTGCACATCCTGACGCGCCTCAAGTGCGCCGGTCACCAGCTGGGCAGTCCTGGCAATGTCCTGGTCTGTGGTAGAACCGGCATACAGGGCAACATGGGACAAGGCCCCGTTAAGCCCCGGGCCTGCCCCTTCAGTGCGACCAAAGAGCAGGCGGGCATCCTTCCAGGAGGCAAGAGGAGACGCGTCCAGGGCGATCTCTTTGCTTAACCGGCCATTGGTATAGACCTTGATCTGTTTTCCCTGCAGGTTGATAAATAGATGTACGGGTCGATACTGTTGCAAAACATTGGCCAGTTCAACTCGGCCAGGAGGAGTCCCGGTGCCGGCAATCTGCAGGATCATGTCCTTCCCCTTTTGGTACAGAGCTAAATACGCTGTGCCACCCTTCCCCAGTACACGCAGCACGGGACCATCATCCTTCGGGGTCGTTGCTGCCGGTGTAAAGAGAAATTCAAGACCTGCATCCCCTTTCTTTTGCATCACCGGCAGCGCTTTCTCGGCTGGCCAGTCGGCAACAAAACCGGACCGGTTCAAATCCATCTCCAGAAAACGGTTAAAACGGGCCCGCTGCTTAGGAGTTATCCTGAACTGACTGAATCCAAGCAGACTGTCGTCAGCAAGTTTATTTTCCGCCAGCACATCCTGCCAGAGAAAAACAAGCTGCCGGCGGTTGGTTGGCCATTCCATGTCATGATCGGCGCCGGCAACCGGGATTGTCCCGGCCTGCGCCATTGCAAAATTACTCTCGCCACCGTTTGCCAGCCAGACATCGGGATAAAAATCGGCCCGATTATTGTGGGTAATCTGCAGCCACCCCTCCACTGATTTTAAATCAGGGCTGAACCTGCCGATATAGACCTCAACCTTCTGCCCGCCGCCGGTAATCTTATTGCCGCCCTCGCCTTCAACATAGGGGCCGGTCATGGTCAGGTACCGGACATGGTTGGTCCAGCGGGGATGATAGACCTCAAAACCGCCGATTCCCGGTGCTTTGTTGATATTAGTAGTCCAGAACTGGGCGGTGAAGGGATTAACAAAGTTCAGATTCCGGTGCAACCCGTCAAAAACCCACAGAATGGCACTGTTATCAGGGCTCAGGGCTGTCCAGCATCCCTTGCCGTACTGTTTCCAGGTATCCTGTTCAAAGAGAAGGATACCGGCATGGGGCCAGGGAAAGAGACCGCCGGCAAATTTTCCATCCCTGGACAGGTCAAAATTACTCCAGGACAGGTGGGTTTTGTTCCAGACCATCTCCCGTTTTTTTGGTTTGTTCAGGGGAAACCGTACCAGGGGATGGGTGCTAAAATATTTATTTTCCGGACCGTTTCCGACCAGGGCATAGACCCAGGTCTTACCGGAGGCAGGATCCTGCCAGACATCGACAGCAACTCCCTGGCCCAGGGACTTCTTCTTGCCCTTATTGAAATCCACCAGATAAATTTCATGCCGTAGGCGATTACTAACCACGACCTTCTTGCCATCGGGTGTCAAGATCGGCTTATAAAAATTTCCTGTTTCTGCAAGCAGGGACCGTTCTTTTTTTCCGTCCCGGGAATCGTAGCCCATCAGCTTAAGATTACGGCCAAAACCATAGGTGTCGGCACCTGTCCCCTGCTCCTGAATCCAGACCGCCCGGGTATGGGTTCCGGTAAACTGCTCCAAGGGATCGACTACGGCGGCTGCAGGTTCTACAACACCAAAAAGAAAAAAAAGAACTAACAGAAAATAACCACTGCTCTTTTTTAGATGGAATACCTTCATCTTCATATATGCTTCACTCGCCTTACAGGCTGGAAATTTTATTGAAAACCAGGGAAGCTATTTTTTCAGCTCCTCGGACATTGGGATGAACGCCATCAACAAAAAGAGACGATTCCTGGGACACGGAGGCATAGATATCGAGAAAATCGATTCCGGTTCCGGCAGCGATTTTTCTAACCATAATATTAATTTTCTTTTCATGCTGAGCAGTTATGCCGTTGGGGTGATCGGCAAAGACCGGGGGGACCGAGCAGACGATCACACGGGGTTTTGAAGGCAAGCTCTGTAACTTCTCGACCAGAGCCGTATAATCATCCACAAACTCTCCAATATATCGCCAGTTTATATTCTTTGTGTCATTGGTGCCAAGCATGACCACCACTACATCCGGCCTTGATCGGATTACACGTTGATACGCATCCTGGGCCGTGATGGGGATGTCACCCTTTTTAAGGACAGTAGCCCCGTTTACGCCACAGTTGAGTACATGCCAGCGACCATGGGCCTGTTGCCCAAGGCGGGCCGGATAACTTTCACGAACCGGATCTGCCAGTTTAAACCCATAGGTAATGGAATCACCAAGGCAGGCAATCTTCAGACTGGCCAGTTGTCCCCTACCCTGATCCTTATCAACGCAGGACGACAGGCACAGCAACAAAGTGAACAGCACGCTGAAAATCACGGCAACTCGAGAAAATCGCATTATATTTCCTCCTGGATATTCTGCAAAAGATCGGTCTAAAGATAGGAAGAGAGCCTTCTGTTGTCAATAAAATGTCGCATCAACATTCCTCAAACAGCAAATATACAGAGCTGAGGTCATTATTGGGACATTAGGCCGGATGGTCACAGGCAAGACAGGCTTCCCCCGGCACAACCAGCGGTTCCCGGTTTAAATTATCGTGAAGCTTCCGGCTCCATGACCGGCGGAAGGTTCTGCAGACAGTCCCTGCATTTTGCCAGCTCACGCTCTTTACGCTCTTCATCCCAGGGAAAAAGATTGCAGAGCCCGGCTGCAAGTTCCAGGGCGTCCTTGCGCTGTTCCCATAGGGTTGAACGACGAAGGATGAGGTCATCAAGATGGATTATGGACTGATCGCAGGCCAGTAGTTTCCGGTAGTGATCCAGTTGATTTTCTTTATCTAAATCAGGATATTTATGGACTGCTCCCTCCAGCATTGCCTTTTTCGGACTTCCCTGCCCTGCCAGGTCAAGAATTTTTTCCGCCACCAGCCGGGCAGTGGTAAACTTAATTCCCCCGACACTGTATAATCCGGTTGGTCCGCCTGCAGCACCGTGATCAACAATGATCTCTCTTTTAGTCGGTAGATCACTGCCAACAGCAGTGGCCGGCACAAGCCCGGAAAAAATACGGCCGACATCTGTAATCTGCAGCTCAAGACCGGGCACAGCCTGATTCAAAGCACGGATAAAATCCAACAACTGCTCTCTGGTCGGCATGGGCCGATCCGGCCTTTCCAGCCAGGGTTCATGGCCGGTTCCGGCAAAAATATGGCCCTTCCATGGGGTGATAAAGTAGAGACGACTACCCGGTTCCCATGCCTGAACGGCCAGGGCATGATCGGAAAGAGCCTCTCTCTTGAAGAGGACGTTCCAGGTCAAAAAAGGACGGAATAACTCCTCACCATCCCCCTTGATTCCTTGAACAAGCTCCCTACACCAGGGTCCGGCCGCATTAATGACCAGATCGGCATGATAGTTATGATTTGTCCCGGTCTCCCGATCCAGGGCCGTTACGCCCTTGATGTGCCCCTGGTTGTCCGTCAGCAGATCAATGGCCTGCACATAATTTAACGGCGTGGCCCCGAGACTGCATGCCACCCGAAGCAGATCCATGACCAGAAGCTGTGAATCCGGCATATAGGCATCATACCAGATGGCCCCGCCCTTAAGCCCTTTGCTTCGTACCAGGGGAAAAATTGTCCGACTTTCTTTCACCCCCACGACCTTGCCCATGGGCAGGTGATGTTCCCGGTCCATGCCGACATTTCTATTTAAAGCCAGTAGGTGATTGGCGAGCAGGGCAGCCCTGAAAATCGACGGCTTGCGCATACCGTCTCCATAGAGGGGCATGAAACAGGCCAACGGAAATACACGTTCTGGAAAATGACGGAGGAACCAGGTCCGTTCACGAACCGATTCCCGGAAACGGTGCAGATCCAGACTCTGCAGATAACGCAGCCCACCATGAATAATCTTTAAGCTGTTATAACTGGTCTGTTCACCGAAATCTCCCTTTTCAAGGAGCAGTGTTTTCAATCCTCGTCGTCCCGCTTCCAGGGCCAGGGTGATGCCATAGATACCGCCGCCTATGATGATGGCTCCGTATTCTTTCTGCCCTGCTCCCTGCGGATCTCGTGAGATCTCCATTGCAACCACCACTTACTCTCGATATCGGACGACCCGGGCCGGAGAGCCGATCGCCACCGCATAGTCGGGCACATCCCTGGTGACCAGGGAGCCGGCTCCAATCACACAGCCTTTACCTATGGCAACCCCGTCAAGAATGGTAACAGAGGCACCGATCCAGGAACCGTCGCCAATTTTCACCGGACCACGGGAATAAAGGCCCTGGTACATGATCGGCGTATCAAGAGCCTCTATATGGTACCGACCACCGCCAAGGTAGCAGTTACCGGCAATCAGAACTGAATCACCCAGAATAATACCACCAACACTGGAGAGAATAGTGTGGGCGCCGATGTCACATTTTTTACCCATGCTGAGCGGACGGGTCTTGGCCTGGACAACACACCCTTTACTTATTACCGAATCTGAACCAAGGGTAATGGCAGTTTCCTGTTCTACCCCCCCATCAAGCAAGGTGAAATCATCAATGGCCACCCGGCTGCCTATTTTGATCTGGCCGGGCTTACGGATCATCAACCCCTTGCCAAGAATCAGCCCCTGGCCGCATCCTTCAAACAGGGAGGAGAGAAGCCGGCGACGAACAAGATAACCCAGTCCTCCGCCAAGGTTCATGCAGAGGAGATTTGCCAGTTCATACTGCAGAAGGCGGAGAGTTCCAGCCCGCCCGCCAAGCACCTTTTTCCGGTAGCGGACAAGGACAGAGGAAGATGCGGCATGCAATTCTTCGCTGAGCACACCTTTTTCGATGTCCTGATTTTTTTTTGGCTGCTCTGCTGACATTAATCCATGCTTTTTGCTGCTAGGATTGAATCCAACCGTGCTCACGATACCAGCGGGCAGATTCGATAATACCTTCTTCATTCTCATATAACGGACTGTAGCCAAGCACATTCCGCATCTTGCCGGTGGAAAAATTCCGATCCTTTGAATAAAAGGCCACCCGACGGCGATATATGGGCGGCTCGATCTTCAACGGTTTACAAACCGCCTCACAGATATCACCCATGAGGAAAAAAGGGCCTATGGGCAAGCGGATAATCTTCAGTGTGTTGCCATATTCAGTGGCAATTATCCGGGCCATATCCTCAAGACGAATCGCCTCGGAGCTGCCGATCAAAAAAGGCTCGCCCAGGGCTTTCTCATTGACAGCTGCCACGAGCATGGCATTGGTCAGATCTTCCACATGGACCAGATGGTACCAGCATTTTCCCTGGCCAAGGATCGGAAAAAAACGTTTTGTCGCCATCTTGTACAGCTTCAACAGCCGCCGTTCACCAGGCCCGTAAATGGCACAGGGCCGGATGATCGTATAGGGCAAAGCATTTTCCCTGCCGTATTCAGCCAGCCAGGTCTCGGCCTCGGCCTTGGTCCGCTGATAACCGTCACCAGGGGCAAAAGGAGATTTTTCATCACCAGGAGGGTTGACTATATGGCCGTGTACCCCCATAGTGGAGACATGGACCAGGCGTTTAAATGAGGATTCCCCCACTGCCTCTTCGGCCAGTAGCTGCGTACTCTTGACATGAACATTCCAGTAGTCCTTTTCCGTGGACTTGGCATCCCGGAAGGCCGCCGCCACATGAAAGACATAGTTGATATCATCCATGGCCGGTCTGACGATTGCCGGATCAAAAATTTCTCCCCGGCGCCAGTCAATGTCCAGATCAGCCAGCGGAGAAATATCTGAGGTTGCCCGGGCAATGGCCCTTACCCGACATCCGGCATCGACCAGTTTTTTCACCAACAGCCGACCGGTATAGCCGGTGGCTCCGGTGACCAGAACCCTGCTGCCTTCCGCAATAGCGTTATTCATTATAATTCTCGTCCTTGGGTTATCTGTTCCTTCACCCAGTCATACAGTTGGTCAACTCTATTTTTATGGGCCGACTCAACGTGATTTTTTTCTACAAAGGTCTTGCCGTTTTTGCCAAGCCGCTCCCTGAGTTCCGGATTTTCAGCAAGCTCGATAATTCCTTTGGCAAAGAGTTCCGGTTCTGCGGGAGCAAGATAGGCCTCGTTATCACTGATAATCTGGGTATGCGTTGGAAGTTTGGTCAACAACAGCGGTTTTCCCGAATGCATATAAGGAAAAATCTTCATGGGCGTATTCACACCTCTAATCCGCGGTGCAGTCAAAATATCCGCCTCAGCCAGGTACTCCTCCAACTGATCAAAAGGACGCGGCCCCAGGAAATGAACCCGCCCACTTATGCCGAGCCTTGCAGTCATCTCTTTATAACGCTCAATATCCTCAGGGATGCCGCCAATGATCACCAGTTGAATATCATCATTTTTTTCAACTACAAAAACAAAGCTGTCAATGAGCAGGCCGATGCCCTGGTATTCTTCCAGGTTACCGCAATAGAGGAGAATAAGGCCGTCGGTGCCGATCTCCTCGTTGAGTTTACCCGTCCTGGGTAAATCCGGATTTTTGAGCTGGGAGATGTCATGCAGGGTTACAATTTTGTTGGCACCATTCTTCCGACAAAGATCTGCCAGGGCATGACAGACCGGTGCGGTGGCCACAGCACCCTGAATCGCCTTTGTCTCCGCCCAGTTGAACAGTGGAGCTATAAGATGGAGCATACCGTGTTTTTCAACCATCTGTTGGGCAATAGAAGAATCCAGATCATAGATATACGGTATTTTGTAGAACAGCTTCATCAACATGGCAATGAACACTGACTCCTCACCGGCATGGATGACATCATAGCGATTAATATGCACCATTTTCCAGGTATAAAACAACATCACTATGTCCAGCAAAATTTTACTAAAAGAAAATCCAGGTCTGGTCCCCTTGATACCCTTGAATAAAGGCAGCCGGCAAAGGGTGACATGGGGCAGGTCAATCTCTTCTCCTTCGGGATAGACAATGCAATCAACCTTGACATCATCACGGTTTGACAGGGCCCGGAGGACCAGTAAGACATCAATGGGGGTTCCCCGATTGACAAAAAACGGATGTGGTGCCAGCACCAGCACCTTCATTTTTGTTGTGTCAGTCATACCAACAACACTTCAATATCCATATGGATGGTTTTTTAGCCAGGTCCAGGCCGTTTCAAGGATCACTTCCAGATTACCATACAGCGGCTTCCAACCCAACTCATCTGTAGCCTTTACAGCGGCCCCGACAAGGGCTGCCGGATCACCCGGCCTGCGGGCAGCAAACCGGTAAGGTATTTCCCTGCCGGTAACACGGCCTGCGGTTTCAAGGACATCGAGGATGGAATACCCATTGCCGTTACCCAGGTTATATTTCTTACTGCCGCCGCCATCCAGGAGGTGTTGCAGGGAGAGGAAATGAGCCTGGGCCAGGTCAGTGATATGAATATAGTCACGAATACAGGTGCCGTCTTCGGTCGGGTAGTCGTTGCCGAAAACCGTTAACTCGTCCCGCTGCCCCAGGGCCGTCTGCAGGACAAGGGGAAGAAGGTGGGTTTCCGGATCATGATCCTCACCAAGCTCACCTTCCGGATCGGCACCGGCTGCATTAAAATAGCGCAGGCAGACCGTCTGCAGACCATCTGAGACCTCCAGATCTGCAAAGATCTGTTCCATCATCAGCTTTGAACGGCCATAGGGATTGATCGGCTTCTGCGGATGCTCCTCGGTGATCGGCAAAAACTCCGGCTCTCCGTAGGTGGCGCAGGTGGAGGAAAAAATCAACTTATCCACACCGTGCGCAAGCATTGAGGAGAGCAGGCCAAGCGTAGATGAAATATTATTCTGATAATACTTGAGCGGTTTATCGACCGACTCTCCCACATAACAAAACGCCGCAAAATGCATCACAGCCTTGATTTTATGGGTGGTAAAAATCTTCTCCAGCAGGGCTTGGTCATCCATGTTCCCCTCATAAAGGGGACCCCATTGCACGGCCTGACGATGACCGAGAGAAAGGTTGTCGAGTACCACAGGCAGGCAGCCTTTCCGGGCAAGGTATTTACACATGTGGGAACCGATATAACCGGCACCACCCACAACAAGAATTTCCTTCATATCTCAATAATTATATATTTTTCTACTAGATTCGAAATCAATCTCCGAATGGAGTTAACACCCATCCCGGCCCAGACGCTTTCGCAGATTAACCTGCACCTGGTCACAAATAAACTGTAACAGACCTGGCCCCTGACCAAAGGGCAGTATCTTCACTTCTGAGCTGAGGATCTCTTTTAATCCATTGGCCATCTTTTTGCCATCCAGGTCAACATCCTTTATCCAGCCGCCACAGGAACCGGCTCTAAAAGCATGGGATGCAAGCGGCAGCGGATCACTGCCGGCAAGCGAAAGTATGCCCTGCTTTTCCGCCTGGAGCAGCAGGGTAGGATAGGGCCAGCACCCGGGCCTATTACCGTTATCTCCAACCAGAAAAGCAGGGATTGACGGATGCGCCAAAAAATCCTGTACAAGCCGCCCCCGTCGGCCAAACCATTTTCCCACGCCCCAGGTAAGGAGTGGCAGTCCTCCCTCTTCAACGACACGCTCTGCCAGTTCCCCAAGGGAATATGTATTATCGGCAAAGACGTGGGGACAAAACAGGGAGAGCAGCTCAAGATTTTCCCTGCTGATCAGTTGGCGGCCTGCTATCAGGACAATTGATTTTCCCTCGCGTATGGCAAATACACTGTTTTCTTCCTCTGTCAACCTAAACTCCCAGCTACTCTTGCCGCTACGGTTCCCCTCGCCGGCCCTTGCGACCAGAGTGGAAAAGAAATCATTTTTTTTTCCTTCTGCCAGGAGCAGGACAAAAGAACAGGCCGAAACATCGCCGAGCAGGCGTTTTGCAGCCTGGGAAAAATTATCCCAGGCCGCATCGAGCATCTGATCAAGATCAAAGCCGGGATGTATATGAACATGACCATCAATAAAAATTGACATCTTACCCCCAGCCATACTTAGCCAGACCATAGAGACCGATAAAGACAAAACTGTAAACCGAGAGCAGAAACATACTGCAGCAGAGAGTTCTGAACACTGCCTGGTTATAGACTTCCTCTGTTTTGACCAATACCATTCCTATTATAGCTGCTATGGCAAAAAGATAACGCCCCTGGGCCTGAAAATCCATGGTCCAGGCATGGTAACAGGCGGCGGCAATCAGGGCAGCACTACAGAGCAGGGCACCGGCAAACAATAAAGTCCCTGACCAGCCACCCCGAAAGACAATGGAGATCCCCATAAACAATAGACAGGCAAGTCCGGCCACTCGCACCAGATCATAATAAATATCAGGCGCGTGAACCGTCATGTATCCATAAGTACCAAAACCGCTTCTAAAGGTTTTTTCTCCCCAGCGGTGCAGGATTATAAATTCTTTTAAGCTTATGCCTCTGTCACGCATCTGCAAAAAACTATTTTTTTCCTGCAGCGCAGTACTGGGTTTGTACATCGGTTTGGCCGTTATCTCCCGCATAGCCAGCACCTTTTCCGGCTTATCAAAGCCATTGACACTTATATCCGCCCCAAAACGTACACCAACCAGAACCAACCCGACACAACAGATAATCGACAACCGTTTGAGCATGCCCCTGAAGTCGGTGAAAGGATAGAAAAAACAGCGCCATACAAAATAAAACAGAAAAAAGATGGTAAAAAAATAAAAATTCTTTTTGACAAAAATAAGCAGGGCAAGGAGCAGCCCCAGACACATAATTTTGAGTAAGGATACCTTTTCCTGCTCTAAAAAACGGTTCAAAGCAGAATCTTTGCCTGCCATCTGCCAACCCGCCAAGACTATCACGAACAGGGAAAAGGCATCTGAATTTACATAACTGAAGAGATACCAGATCTGCGGACTCAGCAATAGTGGAACAAAGAGCAGACGAAAAGGCGGGTTTTCCAGGGCAACAAAGGCAAGGATACCAAAAAGCGTTACATTAAACAGGCGCAGGGCAAGGGTTCGATCAAGCTGAAACAATTGAAGAATTGCAGCAAATTTTCCGGCAAAAAAATAACTTACCTCAATGTAATTAAGACGTGACACACCATAGGCACTATAAGTATCCCTGATTTCTGGACTCTCCACCGGAGGCGGCAGCCAGTGATTTTCATAATATTTAGCTGCAGCTATATGAAGCTGCTCATCGGGATGGTGGTTTCTCATGGAAACCACAGCCATGGTAAGGATCAACCCCAAGACTAAGATGCCGAAATAAGTTGTATAGGTGTAATTAGGCCACAGGGGATGTAGTACCCGCAACAGCACAAGAAACGGAATAAGCAGCAGTAGAAAACGGAAAATCTCGGCCGGCCAATTGAGTGATCGTGCCTGATGTTCCACCTGTAATTGAAAACGGGGGTCAATATCAGCGGAATGCACAAGCCAACCTTTATCCGTAAACTCTGTGCTCTGTGCTTCACCCAAAGGTTGCAGACGGGCGAAATCTTTTGCTCCGGAGAATCTTATCGGTGGCAATCCATGCTGACTGATAACGATCTCTTCAACAGTTACCGTTCCAAGTCTTTCGGAGGGATCAATACGCAGGGTGTTAATCCGGCGAAGATCAGTAATAAAAAAACTGTACCGTTTGGTGCCCGGTCTGACCAGCACCCGTGCCATATTTTTTTCTGAATACAGATTTTCGGCTGTGGCCCAATAGATCTTAAAATAGGTCTGTTCGGGCGAATTAATCCGAAGCTCCACATGGGCCCTGTTGGCAAAAAAATGACCGTACAAAAGAGCAGCAACCAGACTCAGCAAGAAAACAAAACGGTATTTGAACAAATACTTCACAGTGCTTCCTCACTACAAGAAGTAGTGCTTACGTTATTTGCCATATCCGAAAACATTATTTCCGCGCACGCAGCCGCTGGAGACGAAGATAAACCTTGTGCAGCCGATCTTCCTGCCTGACCAGGACAGGGAAGAAAAAACCGCCAAGGTTATGGGTCAGCCACATTATGCAGAGATACTTACGTCCCGCCCCTCCGGCTCCATTGCCCATGGGAAGCAGCAGGGAGAGGAAACCATGCCGCAGCGTTCTACCTGTCCCCAGCCCCTGGGGCTGATATTTTTCATCCTGTACTTTCTGTTCCTGCATAGAACTCATTTACTCCCGTAATCTTTCCCTGATGGCTGACAGATAATACTTCATGCGAAGAAACGGATTCCATTTCAAGGCTGCCATGGACCGATCCCAGAGAGGTCCTGTTGTATCAAGTTTTGGCGCGGTTTTAGTGCCGTGAAAATCATCAAGATGATGCTGGAGGCGGATCAACTTAACTTCTGAACTCCTGGGAAAGGCGAGTTTTGCGGTTAACAGATGATTGACCCATGGCTTGATATCCAGGAACGTATAGCCAAAGACGGCAACTGCTGCCGCAAACCTGGGGGCCGCATCCAGAATTCCCTGCTGCAGGGGAGCAAAAAAAGCATCCTGCTTCTGCTCCGCCATGGCTGTTGCGTCTTCCGTATTGCGAAATTCCAGTTCACAGCCGGCTGCAGTCAGAGTGTAACCGTTTAAGGTGGGATGCGGCGCCCGGCAGACTTCCTCAAAGAGATCTCGATTGTAGAGGATGGAGCTGCTGCCAAGGTCAAACCAGCTCCGGTCATAGACAAGGCCGGAGAGCTGATTGTCTGTACTCACAGGATAGGGAATCCCCCGGGTTGCAGCCAGCAGCATACCGTGCAACCGCGGCCGATCCGGCCGGTGGGCTACAGCCTCATATAAAAAGCGCTGGATGGTGCCTAACCAGCCGATATCGACAATGGCCGCATCCTGATGACTGAAAAAACCTTCCTGTTCAAGATAGCAGATCAGGGCATCGTTATAAGGCCTGGTCTGGATTCTTATTTCCTCCTGAAAGTCCTCATCTTCGAGAAGCTCAGCAAAACGAACCAGGTATTCCTCTGTCGTTTCCGGATATTGGGGACTCAACGAACTTTCAAGGGTTAAGTCGTGACGCTCCAGATGCGGCAGACATGCCTGACCATCAAGTTTAAAAATACGGCAGATATCCTGAAAATCGCGATTACCGGGCGGCAAAAAGGCAATGGCCGCATTATCCGGCGTCAACCCCTGGTAGGCACAGGATGCACCGGCCAGGGCCATACGACTGACATAGAGGTAACTGTTGGAGGGCAGCAGGTCGGCCTGGGGCAGATGAGGCAGCATGGCCTGCCAGTATTTTTGAAACATCCACCCTTCCCGGGAAAGAAAATAAATATGAGGGATGTTCAGGCGCCGGGTTTGCTCGGCAAGATTAAGGAGAAAACTGCCGATAACCGGTGCAAAAAAATTATAGCCCTCCACGTAAAGAGGCGGCCTTGGAATATTTTCTTTCTCCATGGGCAGCATGGCCTGCTGCACGGCACGTCCCCGAAAAAAAACCCGGCCCCGTCCATAATTCCAGTACCTGCGAACAATGGATTTGCGCATCTTTTCCCGGCCATCACGGAGAATCAGAGCCCTGAGACCGAACTCGGCCGGACGCAGTCCATCGGAGATCGGATTATCGCCTACATGGAGCCAGTGTTCCGGATCAAGGTCAA
>Ga0209013_10003320_pt1 | contig 14300 bp, 12 predicted proteins | sample Cruoilmetagenom2_FD_187291 | JGI IMG/M metagenome (GOLD analysis project Ga0209013, IMG submission 187291) | Oil polluted marine microbial communities from Coal Oil Point, Santa Barbara, California, USA - Sample 2 (SPAdes) (version 2) | ecosystem: Environmental > Aquatic > Marine > Oil seeps ... | reverse complement strand
GTTAGCAGGTGGATATACCAGCATGGAAGGCGGAGGAATAACCTGCCTTATACCTTACACAAAAACAGATTCGTTAGAAATGTCAATTAAAAGATGGCAATATGTGTCACGATTGATGCGATATTATTATGACCATGGTGGAATTAAACTTCATCGAGAATCTTATGGCCCAAGTACAGGTGTTTTAATTCCGCCATGTATCACTATAGCTATATCAATTCTGGAATGTATTTTAGATTGCGAACAGGGAATAGCCCATTATAGTTTGGGTTATGGAATGGGGGGTAACATAACTCAAGATATTGTAGCTATAAAGGTCATGGAGGAGGTCTGTCGTGAGTATCTCGAGATTAAAGGTTATAAAAATATCGAATTAACAACCTATTTTCATCAATATATGGGCGCCTTTCCGAAAGATGAAGAAAAGGCCCTATCGTTGATAATGTTAGGGGCCACGATAGGAGCATTATCGAATGCTACAGTAATAATAACAAAATCGACTCATGAAGCACATGGTATACCTACCGCGGCAAATAATGCTCAAGGCTGTAGGATAACACGAAATATCATAAACATGCTGAACGCCGAGAAACTTGAAGGCACTGATAAAATGAAACGAGAAGAAATTATGTTAAAGAAGGCAACCAAAGCTATTTTAGATCGAATATTTGAAATAGGCAATGGAGACGCTGCTATCGGTACCGTTAGAGCATTTAAGGCAGGGATACTTGATATGCCATTTTCACCGAGCAATTATAATAGGAACTTGCTAATAAGCCATAAAGATCTGGGAGGTGCTATAAGAATATCAAATCCGGGAAATGTTCCTATCCCGAAGGGAGTTATGTTCTATGAGACGCAAAAAATAAAAGAGCGGGCTGAAATTCAAAAAATCGAACCTGGATATAAAATGCTGTTAGAAGATATATTAGCTTTTACCGGAAGGAATGATTAATAGGAAAGTGTTAAAAGCGCCGGCTTTGCCAATGATTGGGGGGTCAAACTGGCACTAAAATTGTTATTTGTTTAATCGATTCCTTTTCGATTTCAAAACGCGCTTGCGCGCACATATGAGGAGGTGTTGCAAAATGATCGATCCAAAGCCATTGGCTGATATCAGAGTGTTGGCAATTGAATCATACGGAGCAGGACCATGGGCCACCTTACAGCTGGCCGATCTCGGGGCGGAAATAATAAAAATCGAATCGCCTTCAGTTGGGGATGTTTCCCGATATGTTCCTCCGGGCGCAAAAGGTGGCGACAGTCTGTTTTTTCAATGCCTTAATCGAAATAAAAAAAGTATCGCCTTGGACCTGAAATCTCAAAAAGGCATGGAGGCACTGTATCGTCTTCTGCCATCAGTGGACGTTTTGTTTGCAAATCCCAAAGGAAATATGCCCGCTAAGATTGGGATCACCTATGAGCATCTCAAGAAGTACAACCGCAAACTCGTATGCTGCTTTTTAACCGGGTATGGCCGAGTAGGTCCCCGACAAAGCCATCCCGGATACGACTACCTCGCCCAGGCCCTGTCGGGAATCGTATGGATGGGCGGTGAGCCCGGTGGACCGCCCGCCCGTTGCGGTGTTTCTGTCATTGACATGGCGGCAGGGACAAATGCCGCGTTTTTAATGATGGCGGCCGTTCACCAAAGTCGTCTGACCGGTGTGGGCTGTACGGTGGATACGAGTCTTCTGGAGCTTTCTATAGCATATTGTAATTATCTAAACACCTGGCATCTTTCCACAGGCTGGGAACCGAAAAAACTGCCCATGGGTGCGCATCAGAGCATTGTGCCCTCCCAATTGTTCCAGACCAAAGACAACTGGCTCATGGTCATGGCACAAATGGATAAATTTTATTTTTCCCTTGTAAGGGAAATGGGGCTTTCGGAATTGGCTGAGGATCCGCGTTTTTTGACCATGCAAGATCGGTATCAGAACAGAGATGCTCTCATAGAAATTTTATCACAAGTGTTCAAAACGCGGACTACAGCTGAATGGGTAAAAATGCTGGAGGGCAAGCTTCCGGTGGCTCCGGTGAACAGTATTCCCCAGGCACTACAAGATCCCCAGGTCGATGCCCTGGGCTTGATCATTGATTATGATCATTCCGTACTTGGAAAAATCAGGCAAACCGGGCCTCCTTTTAAATTCAGTGGGTATAAACCCGAATATAAGCCTGGTTCAGCACTGGGAGAAGACACGCAAGATGTTTTAACCCGTCTGGGCGGCTACAGTAAAGGCGAACTATCCGAAATTAAAAAAGAGGAGGTTAAAAAATGACCGTATATCCGCCATATATCGGGCGTTATTATGAAGATTTTAGCACCGGCGACATCTACAAGCACTGGCCAGGCAGAACCATATCCGAGACCGATAACACGTGGTTTACGCTGTTGACCATGAACAAACACCCAGTTCATTTTGATCATCATTTTGCAAAAAGGCAAATGTTTGGAAAACCGCTTGTTAACAGCACCCTGACGCTATCCATCGTCGTCGGCATGAGTGTCGCGGATACAAGCCAGAATGCCATTTCAAACCTTGGGTGGGAGAGTATTAAGCTTCCTAATCCTGTTTTTCTGGGAGACACCATTTACGCAGAATCTGAAATCCTTGAAAAAAGGGAGTCCAAATCACGTCCAAATGCGGGCATCGTTTCTTTTGAAACAAGGGCTTTCAACCAGAATAACGATCTGATTATGTCATACACCCGTACCATTCTAGTTAAACGCCAGGGATACGACGAAGGAAAACTGCCCGAATTCGGTACCTCCTAAAAGGTCTAAATTCCGGAGCATTGTTGAGAGACTGTCGTTATGGTCACAAATTCATAATAACACGGATGGGTCTGATACACCCGCAATGATAGGACATGGAGAGACTGGATGACACGTTTAAGACGCAGCATCCTTATGTAAAGATTGCTATAAATACACCATCGCATCACTTTGAATATTTCTTCTGGCAACCTGAATAGTTTTCAGCCCCAAATTGCAGGTTGCTCCGATTTATATTTGGGTGACATCAGGAAAGTTCTGAGACCAGTCCGCTATTTCAGATAAATTACTGGCCCTGAACTGTACTGATCAGCTACCGTCAGCTCGGCGTTGCAGCGGGTAATTGCCCTGGATACTTCGTCAAAAGCTTTTTGAGGGGTGTTGTTGATTTCACTTAAATGCCCCAGGATAACATGCCGGAGATCTTGGTGCTGCAGTTTTTTTAAAAGCTTTTTCGAGTCCGGATTGGACAGGTGGCCTGTCCGGCCCCGGATGCGCTGTTTCAGGGGCCAGGGATAAGGGCCGGTTTCCAGCATGGTCGGGTCGTGATTGGCTTCCAGGATCAGCAGGGCACAGCGTTTTAAGTGCTGCCTGACCATGGCGGTAGCAATTCCAAGATCGGTGGCGATTCCAACTGTGGTTCCGTTCTGACCGATGGTAAAGCCTGCCGGGTTTTCAGCGTCGTGAGAAATGGCAAAAGGATGAATGGCCATCTTGTTGACGTGAAACGTTGTTCCGCATTCAAACGGCCTGGTTTCATGCAGTTTGCCTATCCGGGGGGACGCCTGGTGAGTTTTAGGATTGATATATACCGGAAGTTTATACCGGCGGGAGAGAATACCGACGCCCCGGACATGATCGGAATGTTCGTGGGTGACGATAATCGCATCCAGATTTTCGGGGGACAGATCGCGCGATGTCAATCGACGCTGAAGCTCGATGCCGGATAGACCGGCATCAACCAGAATGGACGTTTCTCCGTCGGATATATAGGTCGCATTGCCCTTGCTCCCGCTGGCCAGGGTGCAGACGGCGAGGGAGTAAGGCGACTGTTTCATCTCTAAAGTCATTCCAGTTATTCCAGTCTACTTAGCGCTTTAGAACGAACGGTATAAGGTTTCTGGAATTCGGAAGTTGGACCCGTCGTCGTTCGATAGGGCGGGACTATGCCGCGGCTAAAGATGCGGAATGCGGAAAATATGAAAATCAGACATTCAACCATTTCCTTTTCCCCATTCCGCATTCCGAATTCCACATTCATTTACTTCCCCGTATGCCCGAAGCCGCCGGTGTTGCGACGGGTTTCGTCCAGGTGTTCCACTTCCAACAATTCGGCCTGGTGGACCCTGTTGATAATCATCTGGGCAACCCGGTCTCCCCGGTGAAAGGTGTATGGCCTGGGACCCAGATTGATCACCGCGATCATGACCTCTCCACGATAGTCGGCATCAATGGTGCCGGGAGAATTGATAAGCCCGATGCCGTGTTTTACCGCCAGTCCGCTGCGGGGTCTGATCTGGGCTTCGTACCCCGGAGGTAATGCCATGGCAAACCCGGTGGGCAGCATGGCGATCTCCCCTTTTTCCAGCAACACGTCTTTGGTGACCGCGGCACATATATCCATTCCTGCAGACTGAGGAGTCATATAACGGGGCAGGGCAATATCTGAATCCGACTCGGGGCACAAACGCAGAAATTTTATGATGGGAGAGGGGGCCATAGAAATTTAATATAATAAATGCCTAATCCGGAGTACTTATAAAGAAAAATCACAAATATCAAATCACAAATCACAAACAATATCCAATGACCAATGACCCAAATTCCAAAAAAAAGGATATTCTATTCATTTTTGGTCATTGAAATTTCGAATTTGGAATTTATTTGGCCCAATTTTAAGATCAGGTGGTACTTGTGTTTTGGTTTTTTCCTATCGATGACACAGAAAAAATTATTAAGGCCTAAAATAGAGGTACTTTATCTACCTGTGTAATATTTTCTCTAATTCTTCTTGCCCATCATCAACCGGTCCCAGCAGGGTATAAGTCATTTGATCCGGATTGATGAGTTCATCGGCCAACTCGAGGATATCATCTGTGGTAACGACTTCAATTTTCTCAATGATTTCCTGCAGCGGTATGTCGCCGCCAAAATGCATTTCGTTCTGAGCGTTTCGAACCATATGGTTGTCGGCACTTTCTGAGGCCAGCAATAAACTGCCCTTGGTATACTCAATGGCACCTTTCAGCTCTGATTGTTTTACCCTCTCCGTTTTCAATTTAACAATTTCATCCAATACCAGCAGGATGGTTTCACGCGCCCGTTTGGGATCAACACCCATATAGAAGCCGAACATGCCGGTATCCACGTGAGAAGAAATAAATGAATACACGCTGTAGGCAAGGCCCCGGCGTTCCCGCACCTCTTGAAAAAGCCTGGAGCTCATGTTGCCGCCGACGATGGTGCTCAAAAGAGAGAAGGCGTAGCGCCGTGGATCGGTGATGGCCAATCCCTTGGTGCTCAGGCAGATGTGCATTTGTTCCAGGTCGCGGTGGTTGAAATCAACCACTGAGCGTTCGGGGGGGGCTAGGCGCTGGGGGAAATCCTCTCCGGATTGGATGGCTTCAAATGACGGCCCGATCAAATCGACGAGATGACCGTGATCCAGGTTGCCGGCTGCGGAAATCAAGATACGATCGGGTTGATACAGGCGGTGGAAAAAATTTTTTAACGTCCGGTCATCAAAACGAATAATGTTTTTGGGTATGCCGAGAATGGATCGTCCCAGCGGATGCTCGCCCCAAAAATTATGACCGGAAAGCACATGGACGTATTCATCGGGGCTGTCCTCGACCATGCCGATTTCCTGCAGGATCACCGGCCGCTCTTTATCGATTTCGTCGGGGTCAAATAGCGAGTTGATAAAAATGTCGGAGAGGATATCGACCATGGTCTCCGTATGGGTGTCCATGACCCTGGCATGGTAACAGGTATTTTCCATGCTCGTAAAGGCGTTGGTATGACCGCCGATGGCATCAAATTCTTTGGCAATTTGATAGGCAGAGCGTTTGCTGGTGCCCTTAAAAATCATGTGTTCGATAAAGTGGGAGAGCCCGCTTTCAGTTTCGGTTTCATCCCGGGCGCCCACGTCGACCCACACCCCCATTGACACCGAGCGGGTGTGGGGCATTTTTGAGCTGAGAACTCGAATACCGTTTTTAAGGACGGTTTTATCGACCGTCACGTCAATCTCCCTCATCCAAAACAGCTTTATGGCTCAGACGGATTTTTCCATCCCTGCCTATTTCAAGCACCTTTACCCTGAGCTGATCGCCTTCCTTTACGATGTCGGATACTTTGGTCACCCGCTGCTTGGCCAGCTGAGAGATGTGTACCAGACCGTCGGTGCCGGGCATTATTTGAACAAAAGCGCCAAAATCCATAATTTTAACAACCTTGCCTTCGTAGATGGCGCCAACTTCCGGTTCCCTGATAAGTTCTTCAATCATTTTGATCGCGGCATCGCCTTCCTCTTTTGAGAACGCGGCGACCTTTACCAGGCCCGAATCGTCGACCGCGACACTGGTGCCGGTTTCGCTCTGGATGCCGCGAATAACTTTGCCGCCGGGGCCGATGATTTCGCGGATTTTATCCGGTTTAACCTGAATGGTGATAATGGTCGGCGCAAAGGGCGAAAGTTCCTGACGCGGTTTCTCCAGTGCTTCGGCCATCTTGTCCAGGATATGCAAGCGTCCGGTTTTGGCCTGCTCCAGGGCGTTTTCCATGATGTCCCCGGAGAGTTCAAGGATTTTGATATCCATTTGAAGCGCTGTGATTCCCTGTCGGGTGCCGGCAACTTTAAAATCCATATCGCCGGTGTGATCTTCATCTCCCAGAATATCGGAAAGGATGACGACCTGATCGTCCTCTTTGACAAGGCCCATGGCTATTCCGGCCACCGGCGCTTTTATGGGAACTCCGCCGTCCATAAGGGCCAGGCAGCAAGAGCATACGGTTCCCATGGAGGATGATCCGTTGGATTCCAAAACTTCTGATACCAGCCGAATCGTATAGTCAAAATCTTCTTTGTCGGGCAGAATTCTTTCAATCGCCCGGGTGGATAAGCCCCCGTGTCCGATATCCCGGCGGCTGGGGCCCCCAATGCGTTTGACCTCTCCGACAGAATACGGCGGAAAGTTGTAGTGCAGCATAAAGGGACGGAATTCTTCACCACTCAGCGTTTCTACCCGCTGCTCATCCTGGCCGGAGCCCAGGGTGAGCACGCCGATTACCTGGGTTTCTCCCCGGGTAAAAAGACCGCTGCCATGGGGGCGGGGCAGGATGCCGACCTCACAGGTAATCGGCCGAATTTCGTCAAAGCGGCGGCCGTCTATTCGGCGGCCTTCTTTCAGGATGAGATCCCGGCTGATTTTTTTCTGCAAATCACCCAGGACGTCATAGGCTTCTTCCTTACGCTCGGCCCAGTCCTCACCCAGGTTATCAACAGTCTCCGTTTTGAGATTGCGCATGGCCGCGCTGCGTTTAACTTTTTCAGGAATTAAAAGGGTTTCCTTGATGCGTACCGAGGTTTCGGTCTCTATCCGGCGGACCAGGTTTTCATCTTTTTCAGGAGGCGAAAACGGCCTTTTGGGTACGCCGTTGCTTTCTTTAAGTTTTAATTGCATATCAATCAGCGGCTGCATGGCCTGGTGGCCAAAAAATATGGCTTCCAGCATGTCGGCCTCGCTGACCAGATTCCCGCCGCCTTCTACCATCACCACACCTGTCTTGGAGCCGGCCACAATAATGTTGATGTCGCTGTTTTCCCATTCCGCAATGGCAGGATTTACTGTCAACTGGCCGTCTATGCGACCGACTCGCACACTTGCAATGGGACCGGCAAAGGGGATGTCGGAAATTGTCAGGGCGGCTGAAGTGCCGACCATGGCCAGGGTATCGGGGTCATTTTCCTGATCCATTGACAATACGGTGGCAATTACCTGGGTTTCAAAACGGTATTGCTTGGGAAACAGGGGGCGAATGGGCCGGTCGATCAGGCGGGCCGTCAGCGTTTCCTTTTCACTGGGACGGCCGATTTCACGGCGAAAATAGTTCCCCGGAATCCGGCCGGCAGCATATATTTTTTCCTGATATTCGACGGTAAGGGGCAAAAAGTTTGCTGCTCTTTCTTGGTGGGCGGATACGGCGGTAACCAGGACGATGGTGTCGCCATACTGGACCACAACCGATCCGGATGCCTGTTTGGCAACTTTGCCGGCTTGGATGCTCATTGTTTTTCCGCCGATTTCTTCTTTAAACATATTTTCCATGTTGTCTCCTAACGATTAAACGACACTGTAACTGAACCTGCCTGATATCAAAGAATAAGTATATCTGACTTCTGTTCGCGTCGCCTATTTATGGTTTAAATTCGGATTTACAGGGCGATCCCAAAGACCACAAAATAAATTTTTACCGGGAAACTTACCCGACAAGTATGGGAGATGATTGGGTGATGATTCAGGTACCGCCAGTTTCAATTTTTCTCTGGTGTGGATGGGTATAAAAAAGCATTGCGGCCGGTTGTTTACTTTTTTAACCCCAAGGTTTCAATAATTATCCGATAACGGTTGACATCTTTGTACTTGACATAGTTGAGAAGCCGGCGGCGCCTTCCGACCAGCACCAAAAGTCCCCTGCGAGAATGATGATCCTTTTTGTGAATCTTCAAATGTTCGGTGAGATAAGAAATTCGGTGGGTCAAAAGTCCAACCTGGACTTCCGGGGACCCGGTATCGGTTTCGTGCAACTTGAATTTCTCGATCAGTTTCTTCTTATCATCGGTTGTGAAAGTCAATTTCTTTTTCGCCTCCTCTTGTTAAGAATCCTTCGAAATGAGTTTTTGCGTTGTCTACTCCGGCTCAACCGGATCAGGCATCTTACTTGGGAAACACACAGCAGTAATTCAACCGCCGATCGTGTTTTTGATAGTTTAATATTGCAACAAGAGCCCCTGTTTGATCAACAACTTTTATATTCGGACCCGAAACGCGGGTCCCTTCGATGCCACCATTGCCGGACAGGTCCCGGGTCGTAATCATTTGGCCATGTCGGATTTTTTCAACCAATTGCCCATCGGCTATGCATGTTTGCATATCCGGCAATGTGTCTGCCATGCTGATCATTATTTCCGGCAATCGTCCGCTGGCTGCCAGTTTTTCCAGGCTGGATAATGATACTGCCTGATCCAGCACAAATCCGCTGCTTGCAGTCCGTTTTAGCCTATTTAGATGCCCACCGCAACCCAAGGTTTTCCCGATATCGGCACCCAGGGTTCGGATGTAGGTGCCGGCTGAACATGATACCTCAAAACGAATCAATGGGAGCGCGATGTCCAGAATGTTAATACTGTATATCTCAACTCGCCGGGGCGGTTTTTGGACCGGTTTGCCGCTGCGGGCAAGTTTATATAGCGGAACACCTTTGTGCTTTAATGCCGAATAAACCGGTGGCATCTGCTCCAGGGGTCCTTCGAAGGTTTGAAATACCTTTTGTATGGTTTGCTGCGAAAAATTGTCCGGCTCGGCGGTTGAGATGACAGTGCCGGTTAAATCCTGGGTATCCGTTTCCTCTCCGAGTTTGAGTTCGGCAATATATTTTTTGGGGGCGTGCAGCAAAAAGTCGGCCAGCCGGGTGGCCTGATTGACACAGCATATCAGCACACCTTCGGCAAATGGGTCCAGTGTGCCGGCGTGCCCGACTTTTTTCACCTTGAGCGTTTTTTTTACTATCGATACGACCCTGGCAGATGTTATGCCAGCCGGTTTATCAATTACGACAATACCGTTCTGGCCCCTGGTTTCTGGCCTCTGGTCGCTGGTATATAGTCGCTGGCTGCTTGTCACTGGTCGCTGGCCTCTTGTCTCTGGCAGCAGGCCCCATGTCACTGGTCTCTGGTTGCTGGCCACTGGTCGGCACGGAGGCCGACGACCCTACCCCGTTTGCTTGCAATTGGTTATCTGTAGGGCAGGCCTCCGTGCCCGCCGAGATATTCCAAAAGCGAAAGAGACATTGCCTCCTCGAATTTCTAATATCGAGCATCATTAGGCCAGAGACAAGCCGCCAGTAACCAGGGTCCAGAATCCAGCCAGCAGAGACCAGTAACCAGCGACCAGGGTCCAGCATCACAAATTCCGGGCCAGGGTAATGATGTCGGATTTTAATTTTGTCAGTGTTGTTTCAATCTGGAATCCGGCAGCACTCGTATGGCCGCCGCCTCCGAAAGAGCCGGCAATGGCCGCGACATCAACGCTTCCGTCCGAACGCAGACTCACATGGTAACGGCCGTGACTGTCTGAATTTGTTTTACCGTTTTTTTGTTCCTGGATCAAGGCTGCGACTTTGACGTCTTCGATACGTCTGGCATAATTTATCATTCCGTCAACATCCTCAGGATGGGTTCCGGTTTCTTCAAACATGGCGCCGGTGACCGTCATAATCGACAATTTACCGTTATCCGATATTTCAATTGAATCAAGGGCCAGATTTAATAGCTTTATGCGACCCAGTGAGTACGTACCATAAACATGCTGGGCAACATTATGGGGTTCAACCCCCAGTTCCGCCATTTCCCGGCTGATAGCAAAGGCGGCCTCGTTGGTGCTTGAAAAACGAAACGATCCCGTATCGGTTAAAATACCTGTATATAGGGACGTTGCAATGGCTTTGTCTATGGGCACGTCCAAGGCTTTAATTAGCCGGTAGACAATTTCAGCCGTGGAACAGGCCATTGGATCGATGAGCTGAATATCGCCGAAGCCGGTATTGGAAATATGGTGATCGATGTTGATCACCACCGGTATCCGGCTGACGATGGTGCTGGCCTCGCCAATGCGCGGCAGGTTGCCGCAATCCAGGATGAGTGCCACATCATAGGTGGTTGCTTTTTTAATATGCCTGACGATTCGTTCCACAGAAGGCAAAAAGCGATAGACAGCCGGAATCGGACTGGCGTTGTAGATGGTTGTTTTTTGGCCCAGTTTGCCGATGGCCAACCCCAGGGCCAGAAGAGAACTGACAGCATCGCCGTCCGGATCCGAATGTGAAGCCAGCAAAACATGCGTGGCTTTTTTAATCTGATTGATAATCTGGTCCATTTGCGGTTTTTATTTTATCAAGCAATTTATCGATATGAGACCCATAATCAAAAGAGTCGTCATAAAAAAAAATTAAATCCGGCATATAGCGCAAACCGAGTTTGGGTGCAAGATTTCTTTTTATAAATCCGCGGGCGCTTTCAAATCCCTTGGCGGCATCTTCCGATTTTTTTTCATCACCCAAAATAACAAAATAAATCCGCGCCAGCTTTAAATCGGTCGACATTCTAACCTTTGTTATGGTCGCCATGTGCAGCCGGGGGTCGTGAATACTTTTTTTTATTAAGTCCGACAGGGTTTCCTGAATTAACCCGCTGACCCTATCAGCCCGGGAAAAAGACGTCATAAATGAATAATTTCCATTTCCGTATCGATGATTTCCGCCAGGCCCAGATCATCGGCCATGTTGAAAATTTTGTCAATTTTTGAATTTATCAGCGAGGCGTCATTGCCGACCAGTGAGAAACCGATTTCCGCTCTCTGATAAATATCGTTTGACCCCACCTCGGCCATTGAAATATTAAATTTATTGCGCAACCGGTTGATCATTGATTTAACCACCTTGCGCTTGCCTTTCAAAGAACGGCAATCATGCAGCCTCAGGGTAATCAGTCCTGTTCCGACAATCATTTTCATTCAATTTTCGGGCGGATTTCCTCCAGATAGTAACACTCGAGGACATCGCCGACTTTAATATCATTGAAATTTTCAACCCCGATGCCGCATTCATAACCGGCCTGTACTTCTTTGGCGTCATCCTTAAATCGCCGCAGGGAAGAGTTTTTACCTTCGTATATTACCACGCCGTCTCGAACCACGCGGATACTTTGTCCCCGTTCAACCTTTCCATCGGTAACATAACTGCCGGCGATGGCACCCACTTTGGGTATCTGATATACCTCACGAACTTCCGCGGTACCCACAACATGTTCTTTATAAGTGGAGTCCATCAGTCCCACCATGGCGCCTTTGACATCCTTGATGACATCGTAAATGACATTATAAAGGCGCATATCAACATTTTCTTCACCGGCAAAGGCCTGAACTTTCGGTGTCGGCCGCACGTTAAATCCAATGATGATCGCACGGGAGACCGCCGCCAGGGAAATGTCGGACTCGGTGATGGTTCCGGTGGCAGAATGCACTACCTTAACTTTTACTTCTTCATTTGAAAGCTTGGTTAAGGCTTCCCCCAGGGCTTCGATCGAGCCGTGGACGTCGGCCTTAATAATAATATTGAGATCTTTGACTTCACCCTGCTGTATCTGCTCGTAGAGTTTTTCCAAACTGAGCCGATTGGTCTGGGCCAATTCCTTTGATCGCTGTTTTTGGATACGGTGCTCGCTGACCTGTTTGGCACTTTTTTCATCGACCAGGGCAATTAATTCATCCCCGGCCATAGGTACGCCCGATAATCCCAAAATTTCAACCGGAATTGAAGGGCCGGCGCTTTCCAACTGGAATCCGCGGTCGTCCAGCAGGGCACGGACCTTTCCGAAATGACTGCCGCATACAATCGGATCGCCATTTCGCAGGGTACCGTCTTGTACGAGTACGGTTGCGACCGGCCCCCTGCCGGAATCTATTTTTGCTTCGACCACATGCCCGTATGCCAGCTTGTCCGCGTTGGCTTTCAATTCTAAAACTTCCGACTGTAACGAAATCATTTCAAGCAGCTCGTCGATGCCCACATTTTGCTTGGCCGAAACATTGATAAAGATGGTATCACCGCCCCAATCCTCAGGGGTTAATCCGTTTTCGGCCAGCTCTCGCTTAACCCGATCAGGATCCGCGTTGGCCTTGTCGATTTTGTTGACGACAACGATAATCGGAACATCGGCTGCCTTTGAATGGTTGATGGCTTCCAGGGTCTGGGGCATTACACCATCGTCGGCGGCGACAACCAGAACCACCAGATCTGTGATTTTTGCACCGCGGGAACGCATGGCTGTGAACGCCTCATGACCCGGGGTATCCAGAAAGGCGATCTGACCTCTATCGGTGGTGACGTGATAGGCGCCAATGTGTTGCGTAATTCCACCGGCCTCGCTTTCTGTTACCCTGGTTTTGCGGATAATATCCAGAAGGGAGGTTTTGCCGTGGTCAACATGGCCCATGATGGTAACCACCGGCGGCCGTTCCTGCAATTTATCCGGGTCATCTACTTCCTGTTTTAATACCACTTCTTCTTCGAATGCAGCGTGCTCCACTTCGTATTCAAATTCGGACGCCACCAGAACTGCCGTGTCATAGTCGATGCTCTGATTAACGCTGGCCATGACGCCCATGCCCATGAGGGCTTTTATCATTTCGTTGGCTTTAATCCCCATGCGCTTGGCCAGTTCAGAAAGAATAATCGCATCATCGACCTTGATGCGGCGTTTGATGGCCTTGGCAGTTGTGATTTGAGTTTTTTGTCCCCCCCCCCGGGCAGCTATTTTTGCTTTGGCGCCTTTACGGGGTTTACGGCCTTTGTAACCGACATCATAGAGGTCTTGGCCTTCTACCACTGATTTTTTGCGAAATGAGATTTTCTTTTTTACGAATTTTTTAGCTCGGTCATCCTCATCTGGTTTTTTCTTCCACTTCTTTTTCTTGCCTTCCTTGGCCGCCGGATCCTCAGGCGGGGCAGCGGGCCCGGCTTTATCCTTAGCGCGGGAGGGAAGTCTTTGAACCTTTGCTTTATCATCCTTGGCGGTTTTCTTTTTTGCCGGCTTTTCCACCGGTTTTACCGGTAGCTGGATGATCTTGGCGGCCTCTATCTTTTTAACTTTTTTAACAGTTTTTTTTGGCTTCTTTTCCTTAAGATCAACCGGCCTGGCTGCTTCGGTTGTCGGTTCTGTCGCATCTGCAGGCTTTTCTTCAGCGGCTTTCACGTCCACGGACTCCGGTTCCTCTTGCCCGGCGGCGGCTTCTTTTTCAGGCGCTGTTTCCTCGGGGACTTCTTGCGCAGGTTCTTCGGCGGCTGCAACTCCTTGCGGCTCGGCCGGCGGTTCAGGTGTGGCTTCGACCTGCACTTTTTTCCGGCGTCTGCGTATAACGGTCGGTTTTATGCGTGTTTCCTCAACCGTTTCTTCTTTTTTGCCGGAAATCATCTTCTGTATTCTGGCAACGGCTTCATCATCCAGAGAACTCATATGACTCTTGACAGAGATATCCAGATCACTCAGCTTGCTGAGCAGAATTTTGTTTGTCAAATTAAGATTTCTGGCAAGTTCGTAAACCCTAGTTTTTGCCATTACGTCCCCCTAAAACCAATTTAAACAGTCTCCCGAATCGGAAACCACATCACGACCTATTTTTCTTCCGGCCCGACTTCATCGGTTGGTTCCGGCCCGACTTCATCGGTTGGTTCCGGCCCG
>Ga0209013_10003319_pt1 | contig 14301 bp, 14 predicted proteins | sample Cruoilmetagenom2_FD_187291 | JGI IMG/M metagenome (GOLD analysis project Ga0209013, IMG submission 187291) | Oil polluted marine microbial communities from Coal Oil Point, Santa Barbara, California, USA - Sample 2 (SPAdes) (version 2) | ecosystem: Environmental > Aquatic > Marine > Oil seeps ... | reverse complement strand
GGCCGGAAATCTGCAGCAATCTGCGGCGTTTGCTCCCGTCGGGCTGCTCAACGTACCATCCAGTACGCCTCCGCGGCCCTCAGGTCGCAAACACCACATTTCACAACAGCTTTCCGGCCTCGCGACGAAAGCTGCTGAGATATGCAGGCTAGTGTACCCCGACGGTTGGGTGAACGGGCCGCTCATCTCCCTCCGGGCCTGTGAGCTTGACCACCAGGCTCCCGAAGCTCATGTAAAACTCGAGCCGGTGGAGGGTCCGCCGGGGGCCTGGGTCGACCCACATCACGAACTTCTCCTTCCGCGAGGACAGCTCGCGGTCGACCGGCATCGGCTGGATCCGCAGCAGCTCCCGATCGCCTTCGAAGGTCTCGAAGCGCTTGAGCTTTCCGACCTGAGAGATGGACTCGAACGGGCCCTTGTCGGTCAGCAGGCGCAGGCCAAAGGTGGTTCCCGGCGCCCCGGCGAGGACGCGCGCGCGGACAACGAAGGCCAGCGGGTCGAGGCTCCGCTCGCCGTCGAACGGCAGGGTCGTGACGTTGCCGTGCTTCTCCGCCTTGACCACCTTCGCCTCGGTGTCGACGCGGTACCGCCTCACCTTCCGCTCGCCCTTCTCCACGATCACGCTCTCGTACTCCAGGGTGGTCATAGTCTCGGCGTCAACCCACGAGTCGATGCGCCCGTCGACCCTGTAGATCTTATTGAAGAATTTGGAGTTCCGACCGGTCATGATGATGTGGTAGGCGGGCCGGCCGGCGAAGTTCTCGAGCCGGCTTTCGAGGGTCACGTGACCGCAGGTCACGCCGAGGAACTCGACCTTGTAGGCGTAGGGTCCGTCGAGAGGCATCGCCGGCAAGTCCGGGGCACGGTCTGCGGCCCGGTCTGCGGCCGGAGATAACAAGGCGGCTCCGAGGAAGACCGTCAGCGCAGCAGCGGCGGCGCCGCGCCGAATCGTGGAAGCCGGACGCCGGCTCACGATCCGCAGGGTTCTGCGGTCATGCGACCGAACCGTCCCCGGTGCGGCGATTGCGATAGAGCGAGCCGTCCACGGCCTCGGCCATGCGTTCGACGTCGAGGTCGCCGCCGACGAAGTCGGCGATGCGCCGCACGTGGGTCGCGGGGTCGCGGATCGCGTCGGAAAAATCGACGTACAGGGTCTCGAAGTTGGACCGGAATCGGAGCTGAAACTCCACCTTTGCGAGATGGGCCTCGTACATGGAGAGGAGATCCGCGTCCTCGGTGTGTGATTCCTCGTCGCGGCGATCGAGCATCTTGGTCTGGGAGGCCAGCACCTCGTGCAGGTTGCGGCGCATGAAAACGACCTTGTAGGTATTCGACTCGGGGAGGTGGTTGAGCAGCGAGGACACGATCTTGATGACCTTGCCCCGCGCCTCCTTGAGCCAGCTGATGTCCTCCATCTCGGAAAGGTCCTTGACCCGCTCGTCCTCGTAGTAGCCCTTGGGGTTGTCCTCGTCGGCGGTGCGGATGTTGTCCACCACCAGCTCCATACCCCCGGCCTCGAGCATCTTCATCGCCATCGATGTTCCGGAACGGGGAAGTCCCGAGACGATCACCACCGGCTTGCCGGACTTCAGTCGCCGCACGAATCGGTGAAGTTGTGACCCCATCTGAACGCTCTCCCTGCTCCACGTCGGCCGGCCTCAACTCATCAAATCTGAGATGTGGAGGCGGGCGGGTGGCCCATCGGCGGCCCCTATACTACAATGCCGCGGCCGGGAGCCCCACCCCCTGGTGACGCGCCGGCCCGCACTTCAACCGAGGAGAAAATGGCGAGACAGTCTGCAACAACGAAGATGGCGCGCATGCGCCGGATGGTCCTGATGGCCGCGGTCGCCGGCGTCGTGCTGGCATCTCCGCGGGTCGCCGATGCCTACATCGGACCCGGGGCGGGCTTCGCCGTGCTCGGCTCCTTCGCGGTGCTCTTCGTCACCATGCTCGTCGCCGGCGTCTCGATCCTCGCATGGCCTTTCCGCATGCTGTGGCGGATGGTCCGCCGGCGCACCAAAAGCAAGCCACTGGTCAAGCGGCTGATCGTGGTCGGCTTCGACGGCCAAGAGCCGCGCATCACCGAGCGGATGATGGCCGAGGGCCGTTTGCCCAATTTTTCGAAACTTGCAGAGCAGGGCTGCTACAGCAAGCTCCAGTCCACCTTTCCCTCGATCACCCCGGTGGCCTGGTCCTCCTTCACCACCGGGGCCAACCCCGGCAAGCACAACATCTTCGATTTCCTCGACCGCGACCCCCGCACCTATCTCCCGAGACTGTCCTCGACCGAGATCGGGTCGGTGGACAAGGTCCTCAAGCTGGGAAAGCTGCGGATTCCGTTGGCCAAGCCGACCATCCGCCTGCTACGCAAGTCGAAGCCGTTTTGGACAATCCTCGGCGAGAACAACATCTGGAGCACCATCATCCGGGTGCCCATCACCTTTCCCCCGGACAAGTTCTACGGGGCGCAGCTGGGGGCAATGTGCATCCCAGATCTCCTCGGTACCCAGGGCACCTTCCTGCTCTTCACCACGCGCTCCTCGGCAGAGCGATTCCAGGAGGGTGGGCTGCGCTTCAAGCTCAGCGCGAACGGTTCCAAAGACACCTTCGACGGCATGATCCAGGGCCCGGAGAACACCTTTTTCGAAGGCAATCCGCCGATGGAGCTGCCGCTCCGCATCGAGCTCGACCGCCCGGGCAGGCGGGCGCTGGTGGCGGTGAACGGCGAGGAGGTGGAGCTCCTCCAGGGCGAGCTCAGCGGCTGGGTCAAGCTCAGCTTCAAGGCCATCGCCGGGATGAAGGTCACCGGTATCTGCCGGATGATGATCATCGAGATGGACGAGGAGGTCTCGCTCTACATCTCCCCCATCAACATCGAGCCCGAAAAACCGGTGATGCCCATCTCACACCCCAGCTACTACTGCTCCTACCTGGAGAAGAAGCTCGGACCCTACGCCACCCTCGGTCTCGCCGAAGACACCTGGGCGCTCAACGAGAAGGTCATTGACGACCACACGTTCATGACCCAGACCCGGGACATCGAGGACGAGCGCGAGAGCATGCTGTTTGCCGCCCTCGACCGCTTGAGCAAGGGGGTGCTGGTCACCGTCTTCGACGCCACCGACAGGGTCAACCACATGTTCTGGCGTTACACCGAGGACGGCCACCCCGCCGCCGAGGGCATCGACGACCCCGAGTACGCCAACGCCATCGAGGAGCAGTACCAGCGCAACGACGAGGTTGTCGGCAAGGTCATGGCGCGTCTCGGCGAGAACGACGTGCTGTGGGTGCTATCGGATCACGGGTGCACCTCGTTCCGGCGCGGCGTCAACCTCAACGCCTGGCTGCTCGAGAACGGCTACCTGACCCTCAAGGAAGAGGCCGACGGTAGCGAGGAGTGGCTGCAGTCGGTGGACTGGTCGCGCACGAAGGCGTACGTGGTCGGTCTGGTCGGCATCTTCCTCAACATCAAGGGCCGCGAGGTCCACGGCATCGTCCAGCCGGGCGAGGAGGCCGAAGCCCTCAAGGCCGAGCTCAAGGCAAGGCTCGACGGGCTGGTGGATGCGGCCAAGAGCGAGGTGGCCGTCAACGAGATCTTCGACACCGATACGCTCTACCGGGGGCCGTACAAGGGCAACGCCCCGGACCTCCTAGTAGGCTACAACCACGGCTACCGGATCTCGTGGGACTGCGCCGGTGGGGTCGTTGCGGGCCCGGTCTTCGAGGACAACACCAAGGCCTGGAGCGGAGACCACATCGTCGATCCGCGTCTCGTGCCAGGCATCTTCCTGGCCAACCACGCCATCAACGACGACGATCCGGCGATCATCGACCTCGCCCCCACCGCGCTGACGCTCTTCGGGATCAGGCCGGCGGCGCACATGGAGGGCAAACCACTGGTGGACGGAGCTCGTTTCATCCGGCAGAACCGCTCATCTTAGGCAATAGCAAAAAAGGGAGAGAACCCCGATATGTTCAACTACACCAAGGTCAAGCTCGAGAAAAGCATGGTCGACAAGATCAAGCGCTACGCCGAGATCGCGGGCTACTCCTCGCCCGAGGAGTTCATCACCCACGCCCTCGAAAAGGAGCTGGCGCATCTCGAGGACGCCGACTCCGAGGAAGAAATCAAGAAACGCCTCCAGGGTCTCGGCTACATGTCGTAGGGGAAAGTCAACCAAAGAATGACCTTTCTCAACGATCTCCTGCGCCCCGTCTTCGACTGGCTGCAGTACCCGCTGCGCGGTCTTCCGCCGTTCGTGGGCGTACTGATATGGTCGATTCCGGTTGGCGTTTTTGCCCTCTGGGTCTTTGGTAAGACGTCGAACCAGGACCGCATCGCCGAGGTCAAACGACGCATCCACGCCGGCCTCTTCGAGATCCGGCTTTTCAACGACGACCTGCGCGCCATCCTGCGCGCCCAGTGGGAGATCTTCGGCCACGTGCTGCACTACCAGGCCCTGGCCCTCAAGCCGATGCTGTTCATCCTGCCGCCCCTGGTGCTGGTGATGGTGCAGCTGCACATGTTCTACGGCTTCCGCGGGCTGCAACCCGGTGAGAGCGCACTGCTCACGGTGGAGCTCGGCCGCGGAACCATCGAGGAAGGGACCCGGCCCGAAGCCGTGATCGAGCTCCCGGATGGGTTGCGGGCCGAGACGCCGGCGGTGTGGGTCCCGTCGCTGAGCCAGCTCAACTGGCGCATCGGCGTCGAGGATTGGGGCGACTACGAGTTGATCCTGGCGATCGACGGCGCACGCTACAGCAAGCGACTGGTGGCGACCGATGAGGTGGACCGCCTGGCACCGGAACGGCCCCCCAAGACGTTCTTCGGTCAGCTCGAGTGGCCTTCGGAGCCGCCCCTCGACCGGGAGGGTGCGGTCACGAAAATCTCAATCGCCTACCCCGATGGGACGATCTCTTTCCTCGGCCGGCACTTCGAGTGGCGCTTCGCGTGGATGGTCATCTTCTTCGTGCTCACAATGGTGGTTGCCCTGGTGCTGCGCAAGCCGATGGGGGTCGAGCTTTGAGCTTTCTATAACGATGAAGATCCGCGCTGCAACTCTGGGCGCCTTCCTGATCTGCGTCTCCGCCGCCCTCTGGGGTCTCGACGGAGTCGTCCTCACTCCCCGCCTGGCCAACCTGCAGGTGCCGTTCGTGGTCTTTCTGCTGCACGCCGTCCCGTTCCTCCTCATGCAGCCCTTTTTGTTTCGCAGCTATGGCCGCCTCCGGCAAATGGCCCCGAGGGGGTGGTTGGCACTGGCGCTCGTGTCGCTCACGGGGGGTCTCCTCGGAACCTTCGCGATCGTCAGGGCACTCTTCCTCGTCGACTTCAATCAACTCTCGGTCGTGGTCGTGCTGCAGAAGCTGCAGCCGCTCTTCGCTCTCGTGCTGGCCGCCCTCCTGCTCAAGGAGCGAGTCACCTCCCGATTTCTCGCCCTCGCCGTGGTCGCCGTCGGCGGCGCTTACCTGCTGACGTTCGGGGCCTCGGTTCCCGACGCCGCGGTCAACGCCATCACCATCCGCGCCGCCACCTGGGCGGTGATCGCCGCCGCCGCCTTCGGTTCGGCCACCGTTCTGAGCAAGCTCCTTCTCGGCTCGCTCGATTTCAGGGACGCCACCTTCGCCCGTTACGGGATGACCTCCGTCATGGCCCTCGTCTTCCTGGTGGTTCGCGGTATCGGCATGCCCATCGCCACGGTCACCGGCGCCAACTGGATCATCGTGCTGATCATCTCCGTGACCACCGGCAGCGGCGCGATCTTCCTCTACTACTTCGGCCTCTCCCGGGTGCGCGCCAGCGTCGCCACCATTTGCGAGCTCTGCCTTCCCCTCAGCGCCGTCCTCCTCGACTACCTGGTCAACGGCTCCGTCCTTGGTCCCTGGCAGTGGCTTGGCGCCGGACTGCTCGTCGGCGCCATCCTCCGCATCAGCACCCACGGCGAGGAGCGCAAAGCAACTCTAGCGGATGATCCAGAGACCTAAACTCGTGGGCCCCTGAAGGGGAGCAGGCGTCGTGCCCGAGCCCGAGCCCGAGACGCAGCACTCTGTAGCATCTCGCGATGACCTCACCCCACGCCACACCATTGTTGAATGCCCTACCACGCAATTCAACCGGGCACGGGCACGGGCTGAGGCACGGGCTCGAATCCGGTCCGGAAATCGTCAGCCTCCGAGGGGTCCCCTGCAGGCCCGGGGAAGATCTACTCTGTATTCACCGGAGAGGAATCACCGATCAAGGCTTCTCCGGATACAGCCGCGGCAGCTTCGCTGCAACCGCAAAATGCATCAACGCCACCACGGCCTTGAGCGTCAACCAACCTGAAGGCTCCGAACAGCCCGGGACGCCATCCGCGGGAAGGGATGACGGAACCCGGACGCTCCGTCGCCAACGCGCACCTGCATCCTGCGTTCGCTGGAGTTGCCCAAGGGCCTGGACCATGCCCGGTGTCAGGGGCATTTCCGCCCGCGCAAGGGCCCACAGGATCTCGGCGGAGTCGGTCCGTCCGAAGCAGGGATGGCCGAGCCCGCCCTTCGCCGCCAACGTCCGCTCCAGGGAGGCCACCGCCCGCTCGCTGAGAACCTCTCGGCTGCCCTGGTCGCACGCAGTGAGCGCGGCGAGCAAGGCCACCGCGGTAACCGCACACTCCCCCGACCGCGTCCGACGATTCACCACCCGCCAACCCCCGGTCGGCGAGCGCGGCGCCTCCTCCTGGAGCCACGCCAGCCCCTCCTGAAATCGGGCATGGCGGCACCAGCCCAGCTCGGCGAGGGTGTGCAACGCGCGCGCAGTCAGCCACGGAACCGGAGCCTCACCTTCGCGCAGCGCAAATCCACCCTCCCCGGGAGCGATCTCAAGCAGCCGCTCGGCAGCCGCGTGGAGCCGCGGATCGGAGGGATCCGCCCCCCACTGCACCGCCGCCACCAGCCGCCAGCCGGGGCCGCTGTACATCTGCCAGAACCGTGCCGGGGTCTCCCAGCTGCCGTCAGGATGCAGGGCGGCGAGCAGCGAGGCAACAGGTTCCGAGGCGTTGGCGCCGCCACGGGAACGGATGACCGCGGGGCTCGTGGCCGGCCTCCGCACAAGCTCGACCAGAACACGCCAGTGGAGATTCGGGCGATTTGGGTCGAGGAGCCAGGGCAGCGGGTCACTGCGCAATGCCTCCCACCCGAAGGAGCAGGCGGACACCAGACGCCGTCGGTTCAGATGCGGCCCATCTTCCGCTGCCCGATGGCGTGCCGCAACATCCGAATGGCTCCATCGATGCGGGCGATTCGCCGGTTGCGGGCCTGCAGGGCCGGCTGGTCGTCAAGGTCCATCGGTTCTCCGCGAGTCTCACGGACACGCTTGTCGAGCTCGAACTCCAGCTTCCTCATCTGATCGAGATCCAACCGTTTAAGAATCACCGGCGAGAGCAGGGTGTAACCGTCGCAGACCTGACGCGCCATCGCCGGCGCGGACCCTCCCATGTAAGTTCCCATGACCACCTCCGGTGCACATCCAGTCTACCTGAGACCTGCCTGGTGGCAGGTCTCAGGTCTCAGGTCTCAGGTCTCAGGTCTCAGGTTGCACATCGCACATCGCACGTCGCACGTCGCGGGTTTCAGGTCTCAGGTCTCAGGTCGCACATCGCACATCGCAAGTCGCAGCAGAATCGTCAGCTGGACTCCTGGATGTCAAGCCCTCTTTTTGCCTTTCGCAAGTTTTTCAATGAGACGTGAGACCTGAGACCTGAGACCTGAAGCCTGAGACCTTCCCCGAGCATCCGGTCAGAGTGGAAAATTCGAAATTCCTAATTACTGGCGCCCTGCGGGCGCGCTCACGCGCGGGCACCACGCCCCACGCTATCCGACCGCTCCCTCGCGCCGATAATTCCGAATTCCGAATTCCGAATTCCTAGCTCCCCAGCTCTCTTCGCACCGCTAGGTACTCCCTGACGCCGTGCCGGAGCACGAAGGAGTGCTCAATCGAAAAGCCGGCAAGGAGCCGTTCGACCGCCGCCGGTGGAAGATGCGACCCACCTCGAAGGTCGGTGGTCAGCAGCTCGTAGGCGAGATTCTCCTCATCGATGATGCGGTACCTGTTCGGGGACGCGGGCATGGTGTCGGTCTCGACGACGATGGCGAGCAGCCGGCCGGCCGGCCGGCATAGGCGTGCCAGCTCGCCGACAACGGCTTGCGCCTGCTCGATCGGCAGGTAGTTGAAGATGTCCCACGCCAGCACCAGGTGAAACGAGCCGGCATGCTCATCCGCGAGAGCACGCAAAACGCCCACTCGCTCTCGGTGACCGGGAAAGGCGGTCTTGCCCGTCAGGGTGTCCCCGCCCAGTAGATCGACGATCTGCACCCTTGATGCCAAGGGGGAAACGAACTCCAGATTGCCCGCCACCGACGGCCCGAGATCGAGGATCCTGCACGTCCCGTCGGCGGGGATGGAGGCGAGCGCTGCCTTCAGGCCAGGAGAAGGATGGCTCTCGACGAGCCGTTGCTCCTCCTCGACCTCCTCCTCAGCCGACGCCGCCCTCGCGACGGAACCCGGTGAGATATGCGGGCTAACCAACCTCATCTACAGAGAAACGCTCTCCTTGCTTCCCTCCGAGCCTGCGGCCACCTTCGCGGAGGGCCCTCGTCGCTCGGTGTCCGTCCCTCCGCTCGCGCCAACCGGGGCAGAATCGACCGCTTTCGACGGCTGTTTGCCCGATGATTCCATCTCGATGCCGCCACGGAAGGTGGCGCCATCCTCGAGGGCCACCCGCGGCGCGGTGATGTTTCCCTTCACCCTCGCCGAGTGGCGAAGGATGATCTGCTCCTGACCGAACAAGTTGCCCTCGACCACACCCTCCACGATCACCGACCGCCCGTAGACGTCCGCGTTCACTTTGCCGTCGGGGCCGATCGTGACATTGTGCTTACCGAGATCCACCTTGCCGTCGATCTTGCCCTGAATCACCAGGTCCTCGTCACCCGTAACGTCTCCACTGATGGTGATCGACGGACCGATGGTGGCCGGATCACCGCTCCGCGGAGGAGCGGGTTTCGGTGTCCCTCCGCCCGAAGGTGAATGCGCCGGGCGCGACTGCACAGGCGTGAGCTCTTCGCTTGGGTCCTTCTTCCACATCGTGCCCTCCTTTTAGGTACATCCAGATTCTAGCTGCAAAAACAACCTCCTAGTGTGGCCGGGGTCACATGCTATGCTGCCGCCCGCTACACGGAGGACATACGCGGGCGACGGGGCAAGCTCCCATTCTGCGCATGCGAACCAGGAGGTTTTGGAGATGAAAATACTCAAGCGAATTCTCATCGGCCTGCTCGCGATCGTGCTGCTGGCGGTAGTGATCGGGCTCTTACTGCCGAGCACGAGGCACGTGGAGCGTTCGGTCTCGATCGACGCGCCGCCCTGCGTGGTGTTCGCGCGAGTCGACGGCTTCCGTTCCTTCAACGAATGGTCGCCGTTCGTGGCCCTCACACCGGACTCGCAATACAGCTACGAGGGACCGGACTTCGGCGTCGGCGCGAAGATGATCTGGAGCAGCGAGGAACCGGACGGAGAACCCGGCAGCCAGGAAATCGTCGCGAGCACACCCTGTGAGCGAATCGATATCAAGATCGAGTTCGACGAAGGGGACATCTCCGAGGTCGCCTATCTCCTGGAAGCGGAGAACGGGGGCACTCGTCTGACCTGGGCCTTCGACGCCGACTTCGGGTTGAACCTCTTCGGACGCTACTTCGGCATCCTCCTCGATCGGACGCTCGGCCCCCTCTATGACCAGGGCCTCACCAACCTCAAGCGGATCGTGGAGGGGCTGCCGAAGGTGGACTGGTCGGACATCGAGATCGGCATCACCACCGTTCCCTCCACGACCATCGCCTACTCCACCGGGAGCTCCAGTCAGGATCCCGGCGAGATCGAGAAGGCGTTCTCGACCGCGTTCGGCAGGGTGGCAGTCTTCATCTCGACTAATAAACTGCAGATAGCTGGACCGCCTTTAGCTATCGCCAACTACTGGGACGAGCGTGGCTACGGCTTCGATGCGGGCATGCCGGTGAGCGGCTCACCGACCCGTGGCGTGGGCCCCGACTCGCCGGTGCGGATGGGTGAAACCTATGGAGGCCAGGTGGTCCGGGCGGTCCACGTGGGGCCCTTCAGCGGAATGGAGGCTACCTACCTCAAAATCGAGGCTTTCATGGCCGCCTACCAGCTCGAGGAGAATGGTCGCAGTTGGGAGAGCTATGTGAGCGACCCCGGGTCCACACCTGAGGAGGAGCTGGTAACCGAAGTCTACTTCCCGGTGAAATGAAGGTCGCAGGTCTCAGGTCTCAGGTCGCAAATCGCAAGTCGCACGTCGCACGTCGCACCAAAATCATTGATTGGATCCCTGCGATGTTAAGCCCTATTTGTTACTTTCGTGAGTTTTTCAATGAAACCTGAACCCTGTGACCTAAGACCTGGAGCCTGAGACCTGAACCCTGTGACCTGAGACCTGTGAAGCCTGAGACCTGAAGCTTGGGACCTGAAACCTGTGGCCTGAGACCTGAAGCCTGAGACCTGAGACCTGCGACCTGCCTCGATCACCGACTTACTATCGTGTCGAAAAGCTCCTCGAACTGCGCGGTGAGCTTGTGGGAGCGGGCAAAGTAGGGCAGAGGTCTGGCCACATCGTGGGACTCTCGGACCTTCACCGACGAGGTGATGAACGGCTCCAGGACCGGCAGGCCCTCACCCACCAGCTCGTCGACCAGGCGCTGGGGCAAGCGGGCACGGGACTGGAACTGGTTGACCACAATGCCGCCGATCTCCAGCTTCGGGTTGTGGTCCTCGCGCACCTCGTCGACGCTCTCGAGCAGGGAGTAAAGGGCGCGGCGGGAGAAATCGTCACAGTCGAACGGGATCAGGCAGCGGTCCGCCGCGATAATTGCCGACAAGGTGAAAAAGTTGAAGGCCGGAGGCGTGTCGAGAAAGACCGCGTCGTAACCCTCGAGCTCCTCGAGAGCGTCGCGCAGCTTGTAGATCTTGTACTTGGCCTCGAGCTTCGTCTGCAGTCCCTCGAGCTCGATGCTCGCCGGCATCACGTGGAGACGATCGAAGCGGGTGTGATGAATGAACTCCTTGGCGCCCTCACGAAAGAGCTTGAACCCGAGAGTCTGCTCGTAGAACTGGGTTAGGTTTGGTTCCGCTTCATCCGCGTCCGAACCAAGCAGATAGTGGCTGGCGTTGGCCTGCGGGTCGAGATCGACAACCAGCGTTCTCTTACCCTTTTCAGCGCTCACTGCCGCCAGATTGCAGACGATTGTCGACTTGCCCACGCCGCCCTTCTGATTGAAGACCACCCAGCGCATTAAGTCCTCCTCCCCGCCTTCGCGACGAAACCCGGTGAGATATCCGGGCCGTGCCGCGGGAGCCGGCTCACAATACCTGCGATGCCGCACTGCGTCAAGAATCGGGCGGATTCCAGGCTCTTTAAGGTATCGTGGTAGTGGGAGGTTCTCGTGAGCGATCAGCTCCGCGGGTTCCGCGTCTCAAGTGCCCAGCGCGGAGGGGGTTGGCCCACGCCAGTCGTGGTCGGGGCTGTGGCTGCCTTCCTGCTGGCGGTCCTTCTCATCGTATTCCACGACGGGGAGGAGCCCGCAGCCGAACCGACGCCCACACCGGCCGCCACGGCGGCACTGGCCCCAATCTCGACCCCCACGCCACGGCGGGTGGTCGAGCAAAGCTCCGAATGGGTGACCCTCGACGGCCCCCAGCTTTCGCCGACGCCGTTGCCCGCCCTGCCCACGATCGCCCCCCGGGCGCCTCGCCGGCCCTCCCCCACCCCCCGCATCTCCCAGTGTGTCACCTTCAGGTGGAGCTCGATCCAGGTCTTCCAGCCCTCGGCCCAGGTCAAAGTGGAGATCAACTCGGTCAACCGCTGCGGACGCGATATCGAGGCCCTCGAACTGTGGTTCGAGATCACCGGCTGGCGAAACGGCGACCTGATCCAGACCGCCCGCGGCCATCCTTTCGACCCGCTGCGGCGACGACGCTCGGTGATCACCACCATCGGGCTGCCGGGATCGATTGATTGGTACGATGAGATTCGGGTGGAGATCGTCGATTGAATTAGGAATTCGGAATTCGGAATTCGGAATTTCAGACGCGAGGACGCAAGCCGAAGTATTGAGGCCTGATGCCCGCGCGTGAGCGCCACCTGCGACCTGAGACCTGCGACCTGAGACCTGAGACCTGCGACCTGAAGCCTGAGACCTGCCCCCCCAGCACGCCGAAAGCGCGCTACCATGTGGGTCCGAAAACCAGACTTCCGGAGGTTTGCCGTGGCATCCGACCATCTCAGCGCCCGAGAACTCACCGACCTCGTCCGCCGCGTTTTTGCGCCGGGCGACAGCGACCACGCCCTGGCAATCATCGTCGACCTGCCCGACGACGAGGTGCCGGACAACCCCCGGTGGAAGGTGCGGCGCGAGCTCGCCGCGGGCTGGGCGCACGAGCTCGGGGCCGCCAAGGCCGACCACGGTCTCGAGGTCGGTTTTTTTCTCTATCGGAACGTCAAGGGAAACAACGCAGACCTGCCCGTTGCAGCCTGGCGGTGGTCGAGCGCCACGGTTCCGGACCACTGCGATGACCTTACCGGACACCCCGAAGAACCGATGGAGACAATCCTCTCCGCGCACACGCTGATCATCGCGCCGACCGAGTTCTCCGCCACCGCCCCGCTCAAGATGCTGGCCCCGCGTTTCGGCTGCCGGGCTGCCACCATGCCCGGGTTCTCACCCGAGATGGTGCCGGCCCTGCGGCTCGACTACGCCGAGATCAACCGCCGTGTGACTCTCCTCAAGGAGCTCCTCGACCGGAGTGTCGGCGCCGATATTCTATTCTCGGTCGACGGATCGGAGGAGCATCGGCTGCACCTCGATCTGCGCCACCGAACCGGCCACGCGTCGGGAGGTCTCCTTCGCGAACCGGGAACGGCCGGGAACCTCCCTTCCGGTGAGGCTTACATCGTGCCCTATGAGGGCGAGATCGAGGATGACCCCACGGCCAGCCGCGGCAGCCTTCCGGTCCAGCTCGGCGACGAGGTTGTGGTCTTCTCAATCGAGAACAACCGGGCGGTGGAGATTCTCTCGAGCGGCCCCGAGTCGGCGGCCGAAGCGGTGCGACTGGCCGCCGAGCCCGCCCGCGGCAACCTCGCCGAGCTCGGCCTCGGTGTCCTCGCCGACTTCGGGATCAACCCCATCGGGGAGGTGCTTCTCGATGAAAAGCTGGGGCTCCACCTCGCTTTCGGGCGCAGCGAGCACTTTGGTGGCCAGGTGGGGCCGAGCGATTTCTCTCGCCCCGAGGCGGTCATTCACGAGGACCACGTCTACCTGCGCGCGCTCCAACCGCGGGTGACGGCAGCCCGGGGCACGCTGACCCTGGCCGACGGGAACACGCTGGAGCTGATCCGCGACGGGGACTATGTGATTGATTTCAACGTGGAATGATTCGGCGGACGCGGGTAGCCCGCGTCGGGTCAGGTCTTGCTGAGCCGGATCAGATCAGCCCAGGAAAGCCCCTACCACCAGAACGGCGAGGAAAAGGACCCCGACCGCCATCGGGAACAGAATCTGGCTGCTCGTCGACTCTTCGACTTGGGTCTCGATTTCACGCACGATCCGCCGCCCCCGTCGTTCGTTTTTCGCAGAATCGAGGACTCGAGCCCTCGCCCTGCATAATACATCATCAACGCCGATTCCGGTCATTCGATGCCGGATTAAGGCGATTCCGAGGCAGATTGTGGCGAAAAGAAGGCAGGGAGAATTCTCAATTTTGAATTCTCAATTTTGAATTCCCACCCGCCCTCCCGGAGAACGGGGAAAAAGGGGGAAATTGAGAACTGAGAATTAAGAATTGAGAATTGAGAATTGATCGGTCAGTCGCCGCGGCGAAGGGGCAGCAGGACGCCCACGATCAGCAGCGCGGCGGAGAGCAGCCAGGGGCCGTCGAAGGCAACGAGAATCGCGCCGGCTACCAGACACGCTCCACCGAAGAGGGTCGCACGCACCCCGGAGAGGGGTCTTTGCGGCCGCCTCTGCATGCGATCCTCGAGGTAGCCCAGACCCTCGGAAACCAGCAGTGGCATCTTGAACAGCGCGTCGAAAAGATCGGGCGCCATCCGGAACCCCTCGCGGATCAGCCGCAGTGGAGAGTACTCGCTGCGGAAGGTCTCACCGACGTACCGTTGGGAGACCTCGGCGACGTTGAAATCCGGATCGAGCAGGTAGCCCATCCCCTCGTAGGTGACCAGGGCCTTGACCATGAGCACCATC
>Ga0209013_10003318_pt1 | contig 14307 bp, 14 predicted proteins | sample Cruoilmetagenom2_FD_187291 | JGI IMG/M metagenome (GOLD analysis project Ga0209013, IMG submission 187291) | Oil polluted marine microbial communities from Coal Oil Point, Santa Barbara, California, USA - Sample 2 (SPAdes) (version 2) | ecosystem: Environmental > Aquatic > Marine > Oil seeps ... | reverse complement strand
CCATTTCTATGCCCCATCTCAATCACGCCTAATTCGCGCCCTGTTTCCGTGATGGCCTTTTCCGGGCAAACTTCCATGCATCCGCCGCAACCGTGACAGAGTTCATGAAACGGCAAGACCGTCTTACCGAGCACGACAATGGCCTTGAACTGGCATATTTCCCCGCATTTTCCGCATAGGGTGCATTTGTCCATATCCACCTCGGGAACAGGGGTGGTGATCGTTTTGACCCCTTCAAAGGTGGGTCGGATAAAGAGATGAGCATTAGGTTCTTCGACATCACAATCAAGAATCTGAACATCGCGTTCAAGAGAAACTGCCAGGTTGGTGGCCACAGTCGTCTTTCCTGTACCCCCTTTTCCGCTAGCTATGCTGATAATCATTACTTTCTCCTTATTAATTTACTATGACCGCTTACCTCCTGTTTAATGGTCACAGACGTTGGCGCCCGTAACCAGGGTATTCGAAAGGTACTGGTTTGCCAAGGACTCCGGGGAATCCATCGGGGCGCCGATGATTACTTCAATTCCCCTTTCCCTCAGGAGTTGCTGTGCGCTTTCTCCCATTCCACCCACAATGGCTACATCAGCACCTTGCTCATGAAGCCACCGGGGCAACGCTCCGGGCTCATGTGCAGGAGGTTTGCGCATTTCCGTCTCCGTTATCTTTCCGTTTTTAGTCTCGATAAATGCGAATTGTTCACAGTGTCCAAAATGAGATGAAAGCCTTCCCCCGGACACAGGAACCACAAGCACTTTTGTGTCTGCTGAGCGCTTTTTTCTATCTAAAAACTCATTTTTTGATTCAGGGACAGGCTCTGCCCCGGTCTCTGTCAATTTCACGATCTTATCCACTATTTTATTGAATTCCTTGGTGATCAAAAGCTTGTTATCGTCCAGAATACTCATATTCCCCGTGTCACCCATAGAGACCACCTCTGGTTCAAATGGTAGTAATCCCAAAAGATTGAGGCCCTCCTTTTTTGCGGTGAGCATGCCGCCTTGGGTCTTGAATATATCAATCATTTCTCCACAATGAGGACATTTAAGGCCACTCATGTTTTCAACAATGCCCAGTATTTCCATGTTTACCTGACGGCAGAAATTGATGGACTTTCGAACATCAGCTAATGAGATCTCCTGGGGCGTTGTTACAATCACGGACTTTGCGTCAGGTATGGTTTGCGCTATGGTCAGGGGTTCATCGCCCGTACCCGGAGGTGAGTCGATGATCATATAGTCAAGATCTGACCAGTCAATATCCGCAATGAACTGTCTTATAACCCCGATCTTAAGCGGACCCCTCCAGATCGTCGCTGAATCTTTATTTTCTCCCATGAGCGGTTCAATGGAAATCACTTCCATATTTGGAATATACTTGATCGGATGGGATTTTCCCTCAATGGCACTCGGCCCAATGTTCCCTTTCAGGCCCAACATGCGCGGGATACTGGGACCGTGAAGGTCCACGTCCATGAGCCCCACCCTGTAACCCTTCTTTGCCAATGCCACCGAGAGATAGGCTGCTACGCTGCTTTTGCCAACGCCCCCTTTTCCACTCATGACGAGGATCTTGTTCTTTATGTGATGCAATCTTTCCTTTATCTCTACATCCTGCTGTTCATGTTGATCCTGCTGGTTTATGTTTTCCTTTGCCATTGTTCAATAACCCCCCCATTTTCACTCATAAATTATCTCATAGCATTTTGATTTTTTTTATTTTGGAAACAAAGTTTCTATTTTTTCTCTAAGGCATTGATGCTTGATTCAATGTCTTTAATTTGCTTTTGTAAATTATTTGCCTGATCTTTCAATTGTTTCAACTGTTCATCCTTTGATAACTGGGTGGATTCGGACTGACCTGGACCATGCCATGTTGAGTCGTCCATTTCGCGTCTCATTCCTTCACCCCTGCCCATCCCCAAGCCTCTGCTCATTCCACGGCCCATACCTGCTCCGCCTTCCATACCGTAGTGATCGGCCACATTGGGTGTGCTTGTTGACTTAATATTGCCTTTCATGTATTTTTCTATAACCTCTCTAACTGTCCCGGAATGTCCTACAAAAACTTCAATCTTGGAAACTGAAAGGGTTTGCACCGCATTGGGACCGCAATTTCCTGTTATTATGGCTTTTGCGCCTTTGGATGCCACAAATTGGGCCGATTGAATGCCGGCTCCTCCACCCAAGGCAATACTTTCGTTATCAAAGGCCTCAAAGCTCATGTCATCTGTCTCCACAATAATAAAATAGGCACATCGGCCAAAACGAGGATCAATCTGTGAATCTAAATCACTTCCATTACTACTTACAGCGATTTTCATATCCATTTTCTCCTATGTCAAACATGTTTGAGTTGTTAAGTTGTTATTATTACATCAACATTAGATAAGCCGCCCGATGAATTCAGGCGGCTTACCGGATATTTTTTCATACCTCCATGTATGCTAATCTGCTACTGGGTGGATTGTTTACTTTCGAGTTCTTCAATCCGTTTTCTGATTTCTTCAAGTGTGTCTTCAAAATATTGGGCTTGATTTCTAAGAGCACTCGTTTCCTGTTCCGAGGTCGGAGCAAAACTATAGCTGGGTGCGTACGGAGCGCCGTAAGCATACCCGGCGTAAGGCACACCCCATCGGCCGCCGCGGCCGCCTCTGAACCCGAGTCCCGGGCCGCGTCCAAATCCCATGCCATAACCTCGGCCATAAACCGGATTAATCGAGCCTGGTGCTGAGTATCCGGCACAATATCCAGCTCCTCGTCCTGTCATGGAGCCCATCCCTGATGGTCCTGTTCTATCTCCTCCTGGCATAATAGCCTCCTTTCTTTTTGGTTTAGGTTATATTTTCCTCAATGAACCGGCGGATCTGAAACGCCGTCGCCGTCTAATCCCACAACCCGGCATCTGGAATTTCTGAGTGGGCAGGTTGCCTTTTAAGTAAGCGTCAATAACCTGATTAACATCTCCCGCAACAAATGGTATAATCCGGATACCGTAAGCTTCGATTATGTTTGCTAAAAAATGTGATATCGCACCGCAGATTACAACCTCTACTCTCATGGTATAGATTTTTATGGCCTTTGAGGACAGAACTTCGGAATGAAACGTTTCATAGTGACTGCCGATAATCGTCCCGTTCTCAATTTTTGTAATAAGCATCATGCTCGCCGAGTCAAGCAATGGGGAGATCCGATTCTTCCAAACGGTAATCCCTATTTTCATTTCAAAATCGTCTCCTTTTAAATATCTATGAACGCATTTAGCGTGCCACAAAAGCAATAAAATCGGTCGTTACTTTTTAATTATAATATATCAGCAAGTTAAAAGAAGGATGCAAGGTTGCTATGGAAAATAAATTGTAAAATGGGGCGCGATTTTGCGACTGTACTCGGCTACAAAAGTTGCATAAATGCAACTCTATATGGACAACCTGATACACTTGTGTTCAGGACTCGTAAAACACTAACTCGTCGTTTTGGCGCTCAGGTTTAGTCCAGGTTTAATCGATTCGATTAAGCAAAACCGGAGGAATAGCGAGCTATTTCGAGGATTTTGTGATTGAGGGTCGGTTAGAGATGGGCTGAAGATGAGGTGCGAAAACGATGAGTTATTTTTTCACGCGTCCTTAGTTCGGCCGTTGATTTTCGGGAGATAGATACCAAGGGTTTTTATTTTACGGAAGAGGGTGCTTTTGTGTATGCCAAGTTCACAGGCGGTTGCCAGGCGGTTGTATTTATTACGTTTGAGTGCATCCAGTATCACCTGAGCTTCAACTGATTTCAAGGTTGAGTTGATAGTATCGCCGGCGCCTGGAGTGGGAGTTGCCTGTAAAAGAAAATCGGGTAATGCATCCGGTTTGATCTGTCCTTCCGGGCAAAGTACGAAGGCATGTTCGATAATATTTTCAAGTTCCCGAATATTGCCCGGGTAAGCATGCGACATCAGAAACGAAAGTGCTTCCTGGCTGAATCCGGTAATTGCTTTACCTCGCAACCGGTTCAGTCGGTTAATAAAATGTTCTGTCAAAAGCGGGATGTCTTCCTTACGTTTGCGAAGGGGCGGAAGATCTATTCGCACAACATTTACACGATAATAAAGATCCTGTCGGAAAATCCCCTTTTTTACAAGATCGTTAAGGCTTTTATTTGATGCGGTGATTACGCGGACATCGGCCTTGACCGGTTGTGTGCCTCCAAGAGGCAGGAAACAACATTCCTGCAGTACGCGCAAGAGCCGTACCTGGAATGCACTGCTGACATCGCCGATTTCATCCAAAAGAATTGTGCCGCCCTGGGCAAGAGCAAAGTGCCCCGGCTTGTTCTTTATCGCGTTGGTAAATGCCCCGGTTTTGTACCCGAAAAGTTCCGATTCCAGCAAGGTGTCCGGCAGGGCACCGCAATTGATCGCAATAAACGGCTTTTTACATCGTGGGCTTTGTTCATGGAGAGCCCGGGCCACCAGCTCCTTGCCTGTTCCTGTCTCACCCTGAATCAATACCGTGCAATCGCTTTGGGCCACTTGGGGAAGAATGGCAAATATTTTGTGCATCAAAGGACTGCGGCTTATCATGTCTCCTTGTTGATATTGTACGTCCAGTTTCTTGCGTAATTCTTCTACAGTACTCATATCGCGGAAGGTTTCAACACCGCCTATTACCTTCCCGTTTTCGTCTTTTAGCAGGGAAGTACATACGATTACCGGAATTCGTCGTTTTTCACCGTTAACGATATAGGTCGAAGTGTCTACAAAAGGTTTGCCCAGTTTCATGGTGCGGCGCAAAGCACAATCGGTCTCACACATGTTGGAGCGAAAAACCTCGCAGCAATGCTTTCCGATTGCTTCCTGACGCAAGATGCCCGTAATGACTTCGGCGGCACGGTTAAAAGAGGTAATGCGCCAATTACGATCGATGGTAAAAACCCCTTCGGAAATGCTTTCCAGGATGATCTTGGTTATGTGGTGTGATATTTGGCTATGGCTGTCGTTCTTCATTTACCCGTTAATCTGTTCCCTTTTGCAATGCCTTGTTTTCTGATAATCGTGTGGACTGCAAAGATATATATAATCACCACAGCATGTAAGATGACTTTAGAATTGATAAAAACATAAGTATAGCAAATTATTTTAAAAATGAAATAAAAAAGCAAATCGACCCAGAAGGCCTATCCCAGAGGGCCGATTTGCTACGAATGATACAGAGGTAAATGCCAAGTTGAACCTCTAATTCATAAAATAACAGCAATTATCATGCCGAATCTTATATTTACCGGTAGATTTTATTCAAGTCGGCATCATTTGAAGCGCAAAGGCCGAGAGGTTTTGGGCAAATCAATGTATTTTAATGATTTACTAACAGCCATGTTTACTATCTGTCTTTTTTCAAAGCAACGTCCTAAAAATTATACTTTTCCAGAACAGAGAATACCGAAAATCGTTAAGACAATATCCCCTGTTGCAGGTTTTGACGTTACGGGTCTTAAAAAGGATGGTTTCCTTTTTTTTAATCGTAAAATGCAACTCGCAACATCATTTTTTAACTTAGAAACACCATTTCATAAGTCAAGAGGGGTTAAAATTGTTCGTTTTTTAATTTCCAAAATCCTCATTTTGTTCCCATCGAACCTTGCCTATTATTCAATATCAGAACTTAAACAACCAATAATTAGTTGATAAATCAGTGATATGCGTTTATTTTGGTAGGTTATTTTCTTTTGGCATAGATAATGCTGTAATATATTGTTTGGTTATGCTATAATTAATTTTTGATCCAAAATTGTGAAGCCAAATTGTAAATATTGACTGGAAGCTTTTGTTTTAACAAATAACAAAAAAAGGGGGGATGATAAGATTCATACCGGCTTAATTGTGATGATCTCGCAAAAAGTCCAAATTCGTTATACCGGACCTGATCCGGTATCCAGAACATGCTTAAATAACTGGATTTCGGCCTGCGCCGGAATGAAGTTTTAAGGGGTTTCCGGCTTTTTACGACGCCATCAATTGTAAAGGTCTCTGGAAAAAATAATTTAAGAAAAAGGAGGTAACAATGCCTAGTTTTGTCATTGATGAAAAATGCGATGGTTGTAAGGGAGGGGACAAAACTGCATGCCTGTACATTTGTCCTAACGATCTAATGGTGCTGGATGCAGACAGAATGAAAGCTTATAACTGCGAACCAGATATGTGCTGGGAGTGTTATAATTGTGTAAAAATCTGTCCAACCCAAGCTGTTGAAGTACGGGGTTATGCTGATTTTACGCCACTAGGTGCCAGCGTTGTACCAATGAGGGGTTCAGAAGATATCATGTGGACCGTCCAATTCAGGGGGGGTACGATCAAGCGGTTCAAGTTTCCTATCAGAACCACACCGGAAGGGGAGGCTAAACCGGATGGCGGCTTTGGTGTAGGACCGGGAACCTTGGATGATCAGCTTCTGTTCACCGAACCGGCATCATTGAGAGAAGATAAACTCTGGACACTCGGAGACTAAAGGAGGTGACGGGTTATGCAAGAATTCAAGACGATCGAGGTTTCGACTGATTTTTTGATTATCGGTCCAGGAATGGCGGGATGCGGCGCTGCTGTGGAAGGTGCCCATTGGGCTAAAGAAAATGATGTAAAAGTTACCGTGGTGGATAAGGCCGCTATGGAACGAAGCGGTGCTGTGGGAATGGGACTTTCAGCCATCAATCAATATCAGGGTGAAAATAGCCCTGTCGATTATCTCAGCTATGTCAGGCAAGACCTAATGGGTTTTTGCCGGGATGATCTGGTCATGGATATTTCCAGGCATGTCAACGGATCGGTCCACATGTTTGAGGGATACGGACTTCCAATCTGGAAAGATGGAGAAGGTAATTATGTCCATGAAGGACGGTGGCAACTTATGATCAACGGCGAATCTTACAAGGCCATCCTTGCTGAGGCCGCCAAGAACGCTGTTGGCATGGACAACGTTATCGAACGCGTATTTGTTGTTCGACTTTTACTCGACAAAAACGACAAAAATAAAGTGGCCGGCGCCATCGGGTTCAGCGTGAGAGATCCCGAAATCTATGTATTTAAATTTAAGGCCTGCCTTGCGTGTGCAGGCGGTGCCGTTCACGTTTTCAAACCGCGGTCAACCGGAGAAGGTTTGGGCAGGGCCTGGTATCCACCCTGGAACGCAGGGTCAACCTCCTATCTGACGACCACTGCCGGTGCCGAGATGACTTCCCAGGAGATTGTTTTCATTCCCGGAAGATACAAGGATGCCTATGGCCCGGTGGGGGCATGGTTCTTGCTGTTCAAGGCGGCGGCAACTTCAGCCACCGGTTTCAACTACATGGCCGAAGGTTTGGCTGAGGGGGGCGAACTTCACAACTGGCCGCCCTATGGGGAAGTTAAACCGATTCCCACTTGCCTTAGGAACCACCTGATGATGATTGAAATGTTCCAAAAAGGTGATGGCCCCATTTTAATTCATACGGATAAGGCCATTAAAAAGATTGCAGATGGAGCGCCTGATAAAAAAGCGTATAAAAAGGAAATGAAAAAGCTTGAGGCCGAGGCATGGGAGGATTTTCTCGACATGACCATCAGCCAGGCGATTCTCTGGGCCTCAAAGGATGTATTCCCCGAGCAGGGACCTTCCGAAATTCAGCCGTCCGAACCTTACTTTATCGGTTCCCACTCCGGGGCTTCCGGGGCATGGTGCAGTGGCCCTGAAGATATCCAGACCGAAGAATCCAAGAAGGAGTATTTCTGGGGTTACAACCGGATGACCACGGTAAAAGGCCTGTTTGCAGCCGGTGACGGGGTCGGGCTGTCAAGCCACAAGTTCTCTTCGGGTTCTTTTACCGAAGGGCGGATTGCAGCAAAAGCGGCTATAAAGTACTGTTTGGATAATCCTGAAATGCCTGAATTTGACTCCGCAGAGGTGGATAAGCTCAAGGAGCAGCTTGTGCTTCCGCTTAAGCACTATGAAGAGCATACCGCTTATACCACCCTGGGTACGGCTACCAAAAAGTATGATATGCCGGTGGAGGAAGTCAATCCGAATTACATTACCCCTAAAATGGCCATATTCCGTCTCAACAAGATCATGGATGAATACGTAGCCGGCTGGGGTACACAGTACACCTGCAGCTCGATCACGCTGAATATCGCTCTTGATCTGCTGAAACTCCTCAAAGAGGATCTTCCCAAGCTCGCTGCTCGAAATCTTCATGAGTTGATGCGGTGCTGGGAAAACGTCCACCGGGTCCAGATCGCTGAAGCCCATACCCGGCATAAACTGTTCCGTGAGGAAACCAGATGGCCCGGGTACTACTACCGTTCTGATTTCCGAAAGATGGATAATGATAAATGGGGAAAGGTATTTGTAAACTCTGTTTACGATGCGGAAAAAGATGAGTTTACGATGCTGACTAGACCGTTAATACATCTTGTGGACATTAAAGAGGTCGTGGGCATGTAAGTTCTGTAATTTTACCCCCAGGTGCCGATACACGGCGCCTGGGTTATATCCTTTTCTGGTAGAGTATTTGATGTTTCCGCCCAATTATAAGGAATGCTAAAATGACAGGCTCTGACAAAGAAAAAGATATGATTGAGCGGGTAACAGAGATCTATGTTGCGGTTTTTCCAATGCCGGTCAGCGATAATCGAAAGGCAGAGGTAATATTGGCCGGCTTTAAAAAAAATCCGGAGAATCCAAATATGTCAATTGTCAGGGCGACCATCGAGACTCACGTGAATGCAGTAGACAATTTGGTCGCTCTATGCGATGAGATCGTAGATGAACAAGAGGAAATAGAATCATTTCGGTTATTGAAGTTTGATCAAGACGGAATCCATATCCTTAATCCTGATGACTTCCGGACTTTTGAGCAAGGATTCGGGAATGTCCGGTGGAACTTGTGTTGAGATAGAAAATTTTTTTGCAAGATACCTGTGTAATGCCATACGGGTATCCTTCATTGGCAGTCGCATGGGGCGGCATCCTGGTGCGGCTGCCAATTTTTATTTTATTGGAAAGAGATATTTATATGAATATTTCCAACAAGTTGCAATTTGATACGATGTCAGAAGCAGAGCTTGAACCTGTTTTGGAGCTTCTTCAGGGGGGTGATCCGAATGTTATCGCTTTAAAAGCCGGAATAACCAGAGAACAGCTTTTCCGGATGCGGGATGATCTGCTATCTCAGGCTGAACGTAAGAGAGCCGAATTAACTGATTTACCGTCGGAGAAAATCGGCAGGAATGAACCCTGTCCCTGCGGCTCGGGGAAAAAATACAAACATTGTTGTTTGCAAAAACATGTGGCCGCCAAGAAGGATAGAGATCCGGAACAGGCAGAGAATTTGCGGGCAAAGGAAAAAGAGCAAGAACAACTTGTCAAGCACATTGAAAAGGCCTTTGGCCTGCTGAGTTCCCGGAAATATGCTGAAGCGATTCGGCTTGCATTGAATCTGATTAGCAACTACCCAAATGAAGACAGGCTTCATGATATCGTAGCAACCTGTCATTTATATGCCGGTGAGTACGAAGAGGCAATCGAGATTTGCAGGCGCAGGCTGGAAGTTGCCAGATCGGAAAAAGATTACTTTATTGAACACGGGCGCTATCGGGATGCTGAGATAGATAAGCCTGCATTATCATACTACTATCCTCCCCTGACCTGGCTTCAGAAATATTGGATCGCCCTGAAGGCAAAAAATTATCGAGATTCGTATCCCATAGCGGAAAAACCGAAAATTAACGCACTTATAAAAAAGCTTCAAACAGCAGATGATACAAGTCAATTTCCGGAAAAGCATTCCAATGGCCTTGAACTGCGGAAGAATGCCCTAAAGGGAACACTGGACCAGCTTAAGACAATAGGGCCGGAGATTATACCGTATCTCTTGCCACTGGCCTGTAAATACTCCTGGGCAGGTATTTTTGTGCCTGAACTCCTCTCTTCCTACAAAACAGGCTCGGCCAACCGTGCCCTTATTGATATATCGATGTTTGGCTTTGCTTATGCATCCGGGGCCAGCCTCCATTATCTGGAGAAACTGGGAGAAGCAGTCATACCTTATATTGAGGAGGCCTTTTCCAGGGATAAAGCATTTGATCCAATAAAAACCGGCATTGTATCGGTACTCGGGAATATTCGAGTCCCGGCCTCCTATAAATTGCTTTTACGCCTTCTTAAGCATGAGAGTTCTCACATAGTCAACTGGGTGGGAGATGCTCTTGGTAAATTTAATAACATCGAGGCCCTTCCTGCTATGATTGCCGCAAATCAAAGAATCGGGGGCGAAAAAATGATCGATGCGGCGATTGAAAAGCTAAAAAACCTGTAAGATCTTAAATAGCAGGATACAGCCTGCGTGGTGACGAATATCTGTATGCCCGGTAATGATCAGCTTTCACTTGCAAGTTTGATTTTGAATGCTGAAAATTGGGATGATTTCCGAGTGTAATTTTTAACCAGATGCAGGGTGTTTTCATTGTCACAGACGATTTGATTACAAATACACCGTCTGTTACACTTGTCACAGAAGTAATCTTCATCAAGGGAATTACCACAGGCGCAATAAGGTTTCATTTTCAGCGATCCATTTTCCAGGGTCGCCTCGTAATGATCGCGGGGAAGGTTGTTATTTTCAATAATCTTAGTCATGATCTTTCCTTTCTTTTGATATGAGATATTTTTAAAGCCTTTACATTTATAGACCGTTTTCTGATAATTTCAAGTGGATTTTTTCATGCTCTTGCTATATTAAAAAATATAATTATAATAGTAGATCATTATTAAATTGAGATAAAGAGATGCCAGACAAGAAAGCACCACTGTGTCCCCATTGCGGGCAAGAGATGAAAAAATGGAAAGTTCCCATTGCCTCTACCTGGCCCAACGAATTCTTTTACATTTGTTTTAATGACGAATGTTCCTATTTTGTTCAAGGCTGGGAGCGGGTGTGGGAACAACAGGCAACCAGGGCATCGTATCGCTGCCGTATAGATCCTGATACAGGAAAAGGAGTACCCATACCGGTATGGTCTTATGACGCCCTGAAAGATAATATTATTGAATAAGGCTGCTAATCGGAATGGTTTTTTCTCCAAACAGAGAAAATTTAAGCCATTGACAGGCAAATACCATCAGTTCTGTTTCATCTGTTTTTATTCGTTTTCGAACATCTTCCGTAATGTCAAACTTATCCAGAAAAGTTGTTTCAAATACAAAGCGCCTGAATTCATCCAGGTTGTAACAGGCCATATAAAACATCTGTAATTGCTGGCCGCTTAGCGCCTTGATGGTCTTTGCCCGCCTGCCTGCCGTGATATTCATGAATAAATCATTTATTTCATTATCTTCATCCATACCTTGATTAATAATCCATTCTTGAACCGTCCACTCCCGTTTTTCGTTGAATCCGAGGCAGTGAGATTCTTTCACGACAAAGTAATATTCTCCTGCCGCACATTCCTCACTTATTTTTGAGGCCGCCCGTCCCAGAGGATAAAGGCGACAGGCACCGGGCCTATCCTGATAGACAGCACAACCCTCCGGGCTCACAAAAGGACACCGCCGGGTTTCATCATTATTCATTTTTAGCTTGACGACCGGAACTCCGTATGCTTGATCTATATAACTTGTCGTATAAGTTTCTAAAAATGTGTCTGATGAAAGGTTGAGCCTGTTTTTAAGGCGAAGGACATCATAAGGGGTAAGCACCAGATTAAGATTGGCACAACATTTTGTGAAGCATGGTAAGTCTTTATGGCAGGCAAACCTAAACTTTCGGTCCGGTATGGACTGCATCAATGCCTGATCTATCATCTGTTTTTAAGCTCCTGCTTTTTGGCTTCCATGATATCCGGTTTCATTTTAAGCACATGTTGTCCGAGCAGACCGTATTCGAGCCATCTCATAGCGAATTTATAAAGTTCAACATCATCATGCTTTATTTTCTCCACAGTTTTCGTGTCCACCTCGAAGGTTTCTAAAAATTTGCTTTCAAATACAAAACGCCTGAAACGATCCAAGTCATAACAGGCCATATAATACATCTCCTGGATCTTTTTATTGCTAATTTTTTTATCGCTGAGAGATTTATTCATAGTGACTTTCTTAAAATGATTTTCCATCTCTGAGTAAATGGGAATACCCTGCTCGGTCTTCCACCTTTCGACAGTCACGACCTTGTCCTCGGCAAGGCCGAGACAAAAGGGGACATCCATGACAGAATAATATTCTTTTCCCGATTTTTCCGTTATGTCGGTACTTTCAGGTTTTAATGGATATATCCGGCAGGACCAGGGCCGATCCTCGTATATCTTGCATCCCCCTGACGTAACAAACGGGCAGCTTTTCTTTTTGTCATCGCGCATTCTCAATGCAACGACAGCCAACCCTGCATCGCCGACAAGAATATCGGTATAGCTGGTCAAAAAATCTCCTGATGTTATTTTAAGGGCGTTTTTCATACGAAGGATATCATAGGGTGTTAGAAAAATAGTGATATTGCAACAACATCTTGTAAAACAATCAAGGCGTTGATGACACTCAAAGTGGAAATGGTCTTCCGGGGTTAGTACGGTTAAACCTCGCTTTTTATTTTCTTCGGTTTTTTTTGTCATGCCTTATACCTCGTTTATTCCATCTTAATGCCGTAGCGTATGATCTTGCGGCGGAGGGTGTTTTTGTTGATTTCGAGCTCCTTCGCAGTTACTGCCCTTTTCCAATTATTCCTCTGGAGGGCCTGGAAAATCGCGTTTTTCTCAATTTCTTTTAGGGTGGTACCTGTTGCAGCAAAGGTGGCATTAATCTTTGATAAAAGCGCATCCGGCAAGTACCGCAGACGAATAAGCTCTTCTCGGCAGAGTACAAAAGCGTGTTCAATTGCATTTTCAAGCTCCCTTATGTTGCCGGGCCAGTCATAAAGTATCAATGCAGCCATTGCCTCCTGGGTGATGCCTAAGATATTCTTCTTTTTTTCACGATTGAAACGTTGGATAAAATGATCCACTAAAAGAGGGATGTCCTCCTTTCGTTTTGCAAGCTCAGGCAGGGTCAGCTTCATCACATTAATTCGGAAATACAAATCCTCCCTGAATTTATCTTTTTCAACCAATTTATCCAGTTCTCGATTGGTTGCAGCTACAATTCTGGCGTTGGTCTTGGCAGGTTTTACTGAACCTAAAGGCTCATAAACATTTTCTTCGAGAACTCGTAAGAGACGATTTTGTAAGGACCGGGGAATATCCCCGATCTCATCTAAGAAAATAGTGCCGTTCTGGGCGAGTTCAAAACGACCCGGTTTGTCCTTTTTAGCATCAGTAAATGCACCTGCCTTGTATCCAAAAAGCTCTGATTCTATCAAGGTATTGGGCAGTGCCCCACAATTGACCGGTATAAAAGGACCATTTTTTTGTGGGCTGTTATTATGAACTGCCCTGGCAAGTAATTCTTTTCCTGTGCCGGTTGCCCCTTCTATTAAAACAGTGCAGTCGCTTTCAGAAATTAAGATAAGGGTTGAAAAAATCTCGAGCATCTCTTTATTCTTGCTTACAATATTTCCAAAAGAGTAATACTTGTGAAAAGATTTTTGCAACTTACTAAGATTGGATAAATCCCTGAAAGTCTCAACACCACCAATGATATGACCTTTGCGATCCCTCAATATTGTGGCATTAACGCTGATGGGAATGCGCTTTGCATCAGAACGGATTATGTAGACCGGCATATTTACAGCCGGCCTATTGGTATTCAATACCTTGCGAAGAACGCAATTTGTTTTACATACATTGGTACAAAAAACATCTAAGCATGGCCGCCCGATGGCCTTTCCCCTCGGTATCCCTGTAATTTTTTCCGCCGCCCTGTTAAATGAAGTAATGCACCAATCCAAATCAACCGTAAAGACGCCCTCCTCAATACTGTCAAATATGATATGACAGTTTTTTTCTATGGAATGCTGAATTTGGCTCATTTATGTCTCGAATGTTTTAAGTCTTGAAAAAAACGATTTAGAGCTGTCCCAGCACGTGGATATTTTGAAATTCGTAACAAGACGGCTTTATGCATGAAGTTTTTTTGCTTCTTCTGTAAGCAGCGATTTGAACCGGTCCAGGGTCACCGCGTACGGGATAATCGGGATCCCCATCCAGTCGGAGTATTCCAGGAATTCCTCCGGTTTTTCCGCCATATACTGATCCATGTACCCGATCCCATCCAGGACAATGGCACCGCCGGTATGCTTGGGAAAATTTTCATTGGCAATCCCCTGGTCCCATCCTTTGAAAACCTGGTGACGAAATTTAACCCATCCC
>Ga0209013_10003317_pt1 | contig 14309 bp, 8 predicted proteins | sample Cruoilmetagenom2_FD_187291 | JGI IMG/M metagenome (GOLD analysis project Ga0209013, IMG submission 187291) | Oil polluted marine microbial communities from Coal Oil Point, Santa Barbara, California, USA - Sample 2 (SPAdes) (version 2) | ecosystem: Environmental > Aquatic > Marine > Oil seeps ... | reverse complement strand
AGTTTTTTCTGGTTGGGCCGTCGGCGCAAAGGCCGTCATCGAAGGAGAAGTGGTTTTCAATACCTCGATGACCGGCTACCAGGAAATGCTGACCGACCCTTCTTACCACGGTCAGATCCTCACCCTCACGACCTCCCACGTCGGCCAGGTTGGTGTCAACCCGGAGGATGCTGAGTCCGACCGCATCTGGGCGCGTGCGCTTGTGGTGCAGGACCTCGACCTCGAGCCGTCGTCGTGGCGTTCGGTGGACGGCGCCGAGGCCTGGTTGTCCGAAAATGGTCTCGCCGTCGGTTGGGGTTTCGACACCCGATCCATCGTTCGCCACGTGCGCACCGCCGGTGCGGTGCCCGGCATCCTGGTCACCGACGGCACCGCTCCCGAGGCACTCGCCAAACGCGCGACCAACGCCCGCGGGACCGATGGCATCGATCTCGCGCGCGAAGTTGCCTGCACCGAAGCCTACGACTGGAACGAGGGCCCGTGGGCCTCGCCCTCGCATCCCCCCGAAAGAGGTCCGGACACCGATCGACCGACGGTCGCGGTTGTCGATTTCGGCGTCAAACGCTCAATTCTCCGTCGGCTCGTCGGTGAAGGCTTCGCGGTACGGGTCGTACCACCCGGGGTCACCGTTGATGAGTTGTGTGGGGGCCGCTCTGCAGGCGTGTTGCTGTCGAATGGGCCCGGAGACCCGGCAGCGGTGGCGGGTGCCACCGACCTCATCTCCGGGCTGATCGGGAAAATCCCCATCCTCGGCATCTGCATGGGTTGTCAGCTCCTGGGGCTGGCCCTAGGTGGGCGAACCGTCAAGTTGCCGTTCGGCCATCACGGAGGCAACCACCCGGTGCGCGAGCTGTCATCCGGACGGGTCCTCGTCACTTCCCAGAACCACAACTATATGGTCGAGGAATCGTCCCTTCCGCGCGAAGTCGAGGTCACCCATCTCAACCTCACCGATGGCACCCTCGAGGGACTTTCTCTGCCGCGAGCAGGTGTCGAAGCGGTCCAATTTCACCCCGAAGCCTCGCCGGGGCCCAATGACTCGCTGGGACTCTTTACCAGATTTGCAGAGCGATGCAGGGAAAACAAATGAGGAATGAGGAATTAGGAATTAAGAATTTTCACGCCTCCTCCCCGTCTCGATTCGGGCGGGTGGGCGGCATTCCTAATTCCTACTTCCTAATTCCTAATTCAGCGCGAATGGCGGCGCTGTGACAACGAAGCCAGCATCCGTTTGCATCCTCGGTGCCGGCCCAATCCGGATTGGTCAGGCCTGCGAGTTCGATTACTCCGGCGTCCAGGGGGTGCGTGCCCTGCGCGAGGAGGGCTGTCGGGTCATTCTCGTCAACTCGAACCCGGCGACCGTGATGACCGACGCCCGTCTCGCCCACCGTACCTATGTCGAGCCGCTGACCAAAAAAACCGTCATCGCAGTCCTCGAGAAAGAACGGCCGGACGCCCTGATCCCGACCCTCGGCGGCCAGACCGCCCTCAATCTCGCAATCGAACTCGAGGAGTCGGGTGATCTCGAGCGGCTCGGAGTGCGACTTCTCGGTGCCGAGGTGCGATCCATCCGGCTCGCTGAGGACCGCGAGGAATTCCGTGTCGCCATGAAGGAGGCCGGGCTGCCGGTGCTGCCGGCGGCGACCGTAACCTCGATTGAAGCAGGATTGGCAGCCCTCGACACCGTCGGATTACCGGCGATCCTTCGTCCATCCTTTACTCTCGGTGGCTGGGGGGGTGGCATTGCCCACGACCGGGAGAGATTCGAGGTGCTCCTCAAAAAGGGACTCGAAGCATCACCTACCAACCAGGTTCTGGTGGAAGCATCTGTGCTCGGTTGGAAGGAGTTCGAGCTCGAGGTGATGCGCGATTCGGCCGGCGCCTTCGTGGTCGTGTGCTCAATTGAAAACCTCGACCCAATGGGCGTCCACACCGGCGACTCGATCACTGTCGCTCCAGCCCAGACTCTCACCGACCGCGAGTACCAGGTCCTGAGGGACGCTGCGCGAACGGTCCTCGACGCGGTCGGCGTCGCGACCGGTGGCGCCAACGTTCAGTTTGCCGTCAACCCTGAAGACGGCCGATATGTCGTGATCGAGATGAACCCGCGGGTGTCGCGATCGTCGGCCCTGGCTTCCAAAGCCACCGGCTTCCCAATTGCACGGATCGCCGCTAAGGTTGCCCTCGGCCGCCGTCTCGACGAGATCGTCAACGACATCACCGGCTCCACCCCGGCCTCCTTTGAGCCAGCTCTCGACTATGTCGTCGTGAAGATCCCGCGGTTCGCTTTCGAGAAGTTCCCCGGCGCCGATCCCGTTCTCGGCACCTCGATGAAGGCCGTCGGCGAGGTCGCTGCGATGGGACGATCGTTCGAGGAAGCTCTGTTGAAGGCGGTGCGCTCGCTCGAGATCGACCGCGATTCCCTCGAGGCGCCTCGCGAAGTGGCGGCGGCCACCGATGCTGAGCTCGAGCGGAGGCTCGCAGAGCCGACTCTCGATCGTCTCTGGGAGCTCGCCGAGGCCGTGCGCCGGGGGTGGAGCGAAGAACGGGTGTTTTCGGCAACTTCGGTTGATCCGTGGTTCCTCCGTCGCATCGCATCTCTCGTCGCCGCCGAGGGCGTGGCGGCGGACGCAATCAACGAACCGGAAACCATGGTCGCCTTGAAGCGCCTGGGCTTCGCTGATAACCACATTGGTCGCCTCACCAACAGTGATCCCGGCTCCGTCCGCGAGCGTCGCATCGAGGCGGGAGCTGGACGGATCCGGAGAAGGGTCGACACCTGCGCCGCCGAGTTCGAGGCTCGCACACCCTACCTCTACGGCAGCTTCGGCGACGCCGACGAGCAGCCGACTCCGCGTCGCCCGGTGATCATCCTCGGCGGCGGGCCGGTGCGCATCGGCCAGGGCATCGAGTTCGACGCCTGCTGCGTCGAAGCGGTGGCTGGTCTGCGGGCCGAGGGTTATGAAGCAGTGATGATCAACTGCAATCCGGAGACGGTATCGACCGACTACGACGCCGTCGACCGTCTCCACTTCGACCCCCTGCACTCGGAGGATGTGCTCGAGATCTGTGATGCCGAGCGGCCGCTCGGTGTGGTGGTCCAACTTGGAGGGCAGACGCCGCTCAAACTCGCCGCTGACCTGGAACATCACGGAGTTCCGATCTGGGGTACGCCGCGCGATGCCATCGACCGGGCCGAGGACCGCGGACGCTTCGCCGAGCTGCTGTCAGATCTCGGTCTGCGGCAGCCGCCGGGCCGGATGGTGACATCGGCTGCGGAGGCCGCGGCGGCGGCGGACGAGCTCGGTTTCCCGGTCCTGGTCCGGCCCTCCTACGTGCTCGGCGGACGGGCAATGGAGATCGTCTACGGCCACGACCAGCTCGCCGAGTATCTCGAACGCGCAGCCGCGGTCGATCCCGATCGTCCGGTGCTGCTCGACCACTTCCTCGAGCGTGCGGTCGAGGTCGACGTGGACGCCGTCGCCGACGGCGAGCGGGTCGTGATTTGCGGCGTCCTCGAGCACATCGAAGAAGCCGGGGTCCACTCGGGCGATTCGGGGGCAGTAACGCCGCCGGTGAGTCTGCCGCTCGAGCTCCAAGCCGAGCTCAGACACCAGGTTCGTCTGCTGGCGCTGGCGCTTGACGTGCGGGGCCTGATCAACGTCCAGTTCGCGATCCAGGGAGACACGGTCTACGTCATCGAAGTCAACCCGCGCGCCTCGCGGACCGTGCCGTTTCTGGCCCGCGCCAACGGCACCCCGTGGGCGGAGCTGGCAGCGAGAGTCTGTGCCGGTGCGAGTCTCTCGGAACTCGGAGTACAGGATGGGGTTCCCACCGAGGTCGCGGTCAAGTTGCCGGTCTTTCCCTTCGAGCGCTTCCCGGGCGTTGATCCATTGCCGGGGCCGGAAATGCGGTCTACCGGCGAGGTGATGGGCCGCGGTCGGTCATTTGGTGAAGCCTTCGCCAAGGCGGCGCTGGCTGCCGGCTGGCGGGTGCCGGCCGAAGGGCGAATCCTCCTCTCGCTGGCCAATCGAGATAAACAGCGATTGCCGGCGCTGGCGGCGCGCTTCGAGGAGCTCGGCTTCGAGATCTGCGCCACCGAGGGCACTGCAGCGATCCTCCATACTGCAGGGTTCAGCGAGGTCACGAAAGTCTTCAAGCTCGGCCAGGGCCACCCCGATATCCCGGAGCTGCTGGCCGATGGCTCCATCCAGATCGTCATCAATACCGCCGCGGGCCGTCGTGCCGCCCAGGATGCGGGCTCCATCCGCCGCGCCGCTCTCGACGCCGGCGTGCTTTACTTCACGACGATCCCGGGTGCCCACGCGGCGGCAGAGGCCGTGGCGGCGCTGCGCCGGGGCCCGTTGTCGGTGCGCGCACTGCAGGATGATGCGGCGGGACAGCCGTCGTGGGCTGCGTCGCTCGGAGATTAGAGGTCAGTTTTGAGTGTTGAGTGTTGAGTTTTGAGTTATCACCCACCAGCCCCGGAAATTCTATGGGTGGTTGCGCGAGAACTCAAAACTCAAAACTGAGAAGTCAAAACTTGTGTGCGTTTTGAGCTGTCAGTGGATAGACGTCAGCCTGTATTCAGCCAACAGCCTCGCATCGATGAGATCGTACTGACTTCCTTCGATGCGGTAGTAGTGCCGGCCGATGGTGTAGGCGCGTTCGATCTCGACCTGGATCACACTGGGGTCGTAGAGCAGGCGGAAGACGTGCCCGACCAGCACGTAGCTGATCATTCGCAAGTCATCCTCGGTGTCGAACTCTCCATCGGCACCTGCCGATTCAATGAAGAGTCTGACCCACTCTCCATGTACGAGGTCGGGCTGGTCGACCGTGAAGAAGGTCGCCTGGAGCCCCTCATCGAGATCTGCGACCACCAAAGGATCGTCAAACGCCGCCTCGTCTCGGGCGATCGGCCGGACAGTGATCTGGTAGGGCCGGCCCCAACCATCGACCGACCGGACCTCATAGAGCTCGCGGACCGATGCCGGCGCCATCCCGGTATCAGCGCCAAAGAAGACAAGAGGAATCCAACCCCGAACTCTGGCCGTGGCTGCCCTTGCAAGTACCTCTTCCCATTCGCCATCGAATGGCGGCAGCTCCATCTCGCGCACCGCATAACGCGCCGCAGCAGAGCCAATTTCGTGCATGCGATGGATGGTTTCAAGTTCGGCCGCGCGACCACCGTCACCAAAGGTCATCCAGCGGAGGGTGGTCGGCAGATCCGGTCCCGGCCCCGTTGTTCGCAGACGCATGAAGCCGAGGAACGGAAGCGCGATGATCAGACCATAGACCACCAGTCGCCAGCCGCCGGCCATGATGTATTCGACGATGGAAATGGACTGGGGCCGAGCCAGGGCTGTGGTCTGGTCCCAGCCACAGTGGAGGCAGATGGTGGACCCCGCCTGTAACTTCTTGCCGCACCCTTCGCAGATCACCCGATCTAACATTGAACCTCCAGATTTAATGTAGCAGGAAAGGCGCCATCAGATCACGAGTTTTGAGAGTTGAGTTTTGAGTTTTGAGTGATCCCCCGCCCACACCGGTCGATTCTCAGGGAGGGTGGTTGGGTATTCAAAACTCATAACTCATAACTCAAAACTGGGTCGCGGGTGGGATCAGTGCCGCCTACCCGTGCGGGCGATCAGCCACCGGGTTGGCCCCGGGGTGATCGCCGCCAGCCACGCCATGAACCGCAGGGTGAAGGGGTGGAAAACGAGCCGCCTCGGTCGGCGGACAACCCTCAGTATCACGTCTGCGCAACTCTCAGGGGTGCTCACAGGAATCCAGGCACCGATCTTCGGGATGTGCTCCTGCGAGCCCGGGTTGGCATCGAAGTACTCGCTCGAGACCTCACCTAAGTAGATGAGCGAGCTCCGCAAACCAGTGCCGTGAAGATCCATGCAGAGTGCTTCGTGCAGACCTCGAAGAGCCCACCGCGACGCCGTGTAAGCTGTCGCCCCCGGCCACGGCATGACCGAGGCCGGCGAACCCACGTGGATGAAGTGACCCCGTCTCGCATCAAGCATGTCGGCGATGAACGCCCGGCACGTGTTGGCCGCAGCGAGATAGGGCGCACCGATCATCTCGACGATCTCCGCGACCGAAGTCTCCTCGAGGAATCGCCACTCGCCGGCTCCGGCGCTGTTGACGACCAGCGACGGTGCCCCCCACTCAGCACAGACGCTCTCCGCCATCGCCATGACGGCGGGACCATCGGCGGCATCGAGCGCCTCGGCCCTCGCCGTACCTCCCGCTGAAGCGATGGACGCAGCGAGTTCCTCGAGCCGCTCGGCACGCCGTGCCACCAGCACCACCCGCCATCCGTCGCGCGCCAGCGCTTTGGCGGTCGCAGCACCAATCCCGCTGGAAGCTCCCGTCACCACTGCAATCGGATGATCTTCGGTGCTCATGCTTGGAGGTTACAGCAATCGCGGCGAACGATGCTGCTGAGTTTTGAGTTCTTAGTTTTGAGTTTTGAGTTTCCCCCGCCCACCCCAGAGTCCGGGAGGCTGGGTGGGAACTAAAAACTCATAACTCAAAACTCAAACCTGGCTTTCTTACTGCTGGGCGCAATGAACTAGCGTTCAGATGCGGTAAGAAAGTCTTCGACCTCGTCGATGGCACTGTCGGGAGTCGACGCGCCTGTGGTGAGGCCAACGCAGCCAACTCCCTCCAACCACTCCGGAAGAATGTCCTCGACTCCCTGGATGAGGTGGGCAGGTTTGGACTGCGCGGCGATTTCCCAGAGGTGGCGGGTATTGGCCGAGTCTTTGCCGCCGATCACCAGCACCAGATCCACCTCCAGGTCCGCGGCCAGCTCGCGCGCAGCGTCCTGATTTTCCTTCGTGGCGTAGCAGATCGTGTCGGCGCGCACGGTGTGTGGGTTTTGCCTCTCGATCAACCGCACCAGGTCTTCGAAGTCGTCGGCGTTGAGCGTGGTCTGGTAGATGATTTTGACTTTCGGGTACCGGCCCCAATCGATCTCCCTGACATCATCCATTTTCGACACAATGTGGTACGTGTCCGGTTCGAGATCGTGGGTATAGCCCACAACTTCACGGTGGTCCGGGTCGCCAACAAAGACCAAGTGGCAGCCATCACTCAGCGCCCGTTCGACTTCGTCGTGGATGTCGATGACAAAGGTGCAGGTTGTATCGAGAATGTTGAGTCCGAGCTCGCGGGCGCGGCCGTGTACGGACGGCGGCACACCGTGGGCCGAGAAGATTACCGTTGGTCCCTCGGCAGAATCGAGAGAATCAACGCTCTTCAATCCGAGGCCCTCGAGCTCTCGCACGACCCGCTCGTTGTGGACGAGCGCGCCGAGGATGGCGCCGCACCCGCCGTCCGCGGCAAAGCGCCGCACCTTCAAATCTGCCACACGGACCCCGGCACAAAAACCGTATTTGGATGCTCGTTTCACTCGCATCGGAATTTCGGATTTCGGATTTCGGATTTCGGATTTGCCGCCCAACCCCTGGATTGAATCGGGGTGAATCGGAACTTAAAACTCATAACTCAACACTCAAAACTATGGGGTGTCTGGTTTCCACCAGGGAGCGAGGCGGGAAGTGAGAGCCTTCCAGGCGGCATCGGTATCGGCGATAGCATCGCCGCCAAGCTTTTCGAGCAGAGCGTCGGCAAGGACCAGCGCCAGCATCGCCTCGACAATCACCGGTGCCGCGCCGATGGCGGTGGCGTCGGAGCGCTCCCAGGCGGTGGCGCCCGCTTCACCACTCGCAAGATCGACCGACGGGAGACCGCGCCGCAGGGTCGAGATCGGTTTGAAGAAGCCGCGAACCACCAGGTCGGCGCCGTTGGTCACCCCACCCTCGAGCCCGCCGGCGCGGTTGCTTGTGCGTTCGAGACGGCCGTCCAGCCGCTCATAGGGGTCGTGGGCCTCGGAACCGAGCACCGAGGCAACCTCGATCCCGTCACCTATGGTCGCCGCCTTGACCGAGGGGATCGCCACCAGCGCTTGCACGATCCGGCCGTCGAGCTTGCGGTCCCAGTGGACGTAAGAGCCGAGGCCCGGCGGCAAACCGCGCACCACCGCCCCGACCACACCGCCCATCGTCTCGCCATTTTCCCGTGCGGCGCGCACCGCTTCAACCAGCCGTTTCTCGTCGTCGGGCCTCGGCGTCACGAGCGGCGAGGAGAAATCCACAGAACCCAGGTCATCCCAGGTCGGCGAGCCCGCCAGAACCTCCTCCGGTCCGACCCGGAGGACCGCCGATCGCATGGCAATGCCGTACCTCGCAAGCAGCTGGGCGCATACAGCACCCGCCGCGACACGGGCAGCAGTCTCCCGCGCCGAAGCCCGCTCGAGGACATTTCGCATATCTCCGTGCTGGTTGGTGGCGGCACCGCCCGAGTAGTCTGCGTGGCCCGGTCGTGGCCGGCTGACGAGCCGCTTGGCGGCCTCCTCGGCATCCACCTGCCACGGGTCCATCACCGCCGACCAGTTCTTCCAATCCCGGTTCTCGACTCCGAGCACAACGGGGGAGCCGAGGGTGCGGCCGTCGCGCAGTCCCCCAGTCACCTCGACCACGTCTTTTTCGATTCGCTGGCGGCCGCCCCGTCCGAAGCCGTGCTGACGACGCTTGAGCCAGCCATCGATCTGTTCGCGGTCGACCTCGAGGCCGGCCGGGAGGCCCTCGAGGATCGCGGTCAGGCCAGGCCCGTGCGACTCGCCGCCGGTGAGCAGGCGGAGCCGCCTCACCATCCCCCCGCTCGGTACGCGACACTCAGGCTCAACCAACGCCCCGGCAGCGGAATGCCGTGCAGTTCGGTGATCTCACGATCGAAGAGATTTGACGCCTCGAAGAAGATGTTCACGTTGTCGAGGATACGACGACCGACGCGACAATCCAAGATCGACCACGAACCTCCGTCCACCGGGTCGCGAAGACGGAGCATCCACCCGGCACTCCAGCCGCGGCCGGCGTCGACCGACCCCGACCAGGCGAGCTCGAGCCGGGGGTGGGCGAGTGCGTAGGCGGAGCGATCCGGATCGACTTCGATATCCGAGTCCAGCCAGACCACCCCCGCGCGCTGCCAGCGCAGCCTGCCCACGGTGGGCAGATCGACCGCAAGCTCGAGACCGGTCGTCTTCACCTCGCCGATGTTGTCGGCCCGCCACACTCCGTCATCGTCCAGCACGTAGTCAATGAGATCGAAGACCCGGCGATAGAATGCCGACACCGAGTAGGCCCCCCGGTCAACGCCCAGCTCGAAGCTGCGTCCGTGTTCGGGCTCGAGCTCGGAGTTGCCCTGGGAGGACGGTGATGTGTAGTAGAGGTCGGTGAAAGTCGGCGCACGAAAGCTCGAGCCGACGTGCGCCCGCAGCAACCACCCGCCACCCACCTGCCAGCCGCCGCCACCCGCCCAGGTAACAACCGAGCCCCACCCGTCGTACCAGTCGGAGCGTGCCTGGAAGGCGAAGGACAGCGGACCGTCGGCCCGTCCCGCCTCGGCGAAGACTGCGCCCCTGGCCCGGTGATGATCGCCGAGGTTGGAGGATTCGATCTCTTCCCTGGCGGCCTCGATCCCGGTCGCCCACCGCCACCCACCGGCCGTTCCACACAGGCCGAGATCGAGGAGCGCCCCGTCCGTTCGATGCCGGTTGCGGTACCAGTCCGGCCGTTCGCGATCGAGGACGAACTCATCATCGTGGCGATCCAGGCGCAGTCCGGCGGACCACCACACCTGTCCGACGCCGAAGCCGGCGCGGGCGGTCAAAAGCTGCCCGGCCGTGGCCTCACGCTGGTCAGGAAAACGCGAAGAGTAGAAACGGTGGGCCCCAAAATCGCGCTCGCCGGCCGAGACAATCACATCGACCGTGCTGCCTTCGGCGGCCCATGACCATCCGGCGGCCAGTTTTTTGACATCGGCCTCTGTATTGGGTCGGAAGCCGGTGTGGGCTTCCCGCTCGCCGGAGACCCACAGGCCGCGGCCCAACGGCGTCCCAAAGGCAATGCCACCGAGGTCGTTTTCACCCACCCGCAGCAAGGCCGACGTGACGGGAGACGAAGTAACGATGTTGACGGCACCGCCAAAGGCATCTGGCCCGTACAGAGCAGAGCCCGAGCCGAACAGGACTTCAACCCGCTCGACAGAGGCCAGAGGGAGGAAGAGGTCGAGGTTGTGGTGGCCGGTCTGAGGGTTGTTGACCCGCATGCCATTCACCATCACAAGCGCCTGTTCGAACGTTGAACCCCGAAGATTGAGGTCTCCCTGGATCCCGCGAGCGCCGCGCCGAGCGAGCCCGCTGCCCGGGATGACTGCGAGCAGCTCGTGCACCGTGTTGACCGGCAGCTCCGCGATCTCTTCACGTGTGAGGATGACCTCGCGCCGGCCGGCGGCCTCGGCGCTCTCGAGGACGCGGGTCGCAACGACCTCGGTCGTGCCACGAAAAATCGGAGTTTCCGGTTGGTCGACAACTGAGGCCTGGTCGCTCGCTTCAGCGGCTTCCGGCGGGCTCTCTTGCGCAACGGCAAAACTCACCGCAAGCACTGTCACCGCCACCGCGGATGACCTCACGGCTCGCCGCCAACGCACCGTCCCCCAGGCTCGTTGTCCATCCATCGGGCGTGGAGTATAGCGATGTCAGGGAATGTTAGAATCACCACCTCGACATGAACAGATTTCAAGCTTTGATTACGTGGGTGCTCGGTGTATCGCTGGTGGTGGTCGTGTCCGCCTGTGCTACGGCCTCCGAAAATACATCGGCCGAGCTGACGATCCTCCATACATCGGATCTTCACGGCTCGGTGTTGCCGTTCAACGACTACGCCAACCGGCCATCGGACCGCGGCTCGCTGGCCCAGGTCGCGACCCTGGTCCAGGAGATCCGCTCGGCCACCGATAATCCGGTGATGGTTCTCGATTCGGGCGACACCCTCCAGGGAACCCCGCTGGAGCAGTTCACACATGTCCGTTGGGGCGAGCCGAGCCCGACCATCGACGCCATGAATCGCATCGGCTACCAGGCGATGGCGATCGGCAACCACGAGTTCAACTTCGGCCTCGAGGTGTTGGAGCGGGCCCGGGAGCAGGCCGACTTTCCATTCCTGTCAGCCAATATCCTGCGAGAGGGCACCGACGAGACTGCGTTCGAGCCCTACGCGGTCTTCGAGCAGGGCACCATCCGGGTCGGCGTCCTCGGTTTGATAACCCCAAACGTCCCGGGATGGGAGAAGCCTGAGAATTACCGTGGGCTCGTCTTCGAACCGATGGACACGGCAGCGCGGCGCTGGGTCCCGGTGCTGCGCGAAAAGGAGAACTGCGATGTGGTCGTGGTGCTCGCTCACACCGGCTTCGAGCAAGACCCCGACAGCGGCGAAGCCGACGGCACCGCCCACGAGAATTTCGTCTGGCGGTTGACAGCGATCGCCGGCATCGACGTCCTCCTCACCGGCCACACCCACGAGGACATCCCGCCACGCCTGGTGCGCGGCGTCTTTGTGGCGCAGCCCTGGGCGCGGGCGCAGATGCTGACCCGAATCGATCTCCGCCTCGAGCGGGACGCAGATGGCTGGCATATCACAGACCGACAAGGCAAGAATTTGCCGGCCAAGGGTGTGCCGGCCGATCCCGAGCTGACCCGCGCCTTCACCCTCGCCCAGCAGCGGGTACAGACCACGCTCGACGGACCGGTGGGCGAGGTCACCGGCGATGTCCGGGTCGATCGCTGCCGGTTGGAGGACTGCGCCGCGGTGGACCTCGTACACGAGGTACAAATCTCAGCTTCGGGGGCCGATCTTTCGCTCGCAGCCTTGCTCAACGCAAACGCCCCGGTCCTGCGCGCAGGACCCGTGAACTGGCGCTGGATCCACGCCTTCTACGTCTATCCGAACACTCTGCTTGCGGTCCGGCTGACCGGCGCCCAGGTCCGCGATGTGCTCGAGCACGCGGCGCGCTACTACGACGGTCTCGAGTGCGCTCCCGAAGGTTGCACGGTTGAGGCGGATGGCGCGATCCCCCACTACAACGTGGACAATATGGCGGGGGTCAGCTATCGCATCGATCCCACCCGTCCCGAAGGATCGAGGATCCGGGATCTCCGCCACAACGGTCTGCCCCTCGATCCCGAAGCCGAATTCATCGTCGCCTGCAATTCGTACCGCGCCGCCGGTGGCGGACTATATCCGCACCTGGAGACGGCGGAGGTCGTATGGCGCTCGTCCGAGGAGCTGCCGGAACTCATCGGCGACTATCTGGACAATCACAGGCCGTGGCGACCGGTGGTGGACGGCAATTGGAGAATCGGCCGCGACATGGTGGCGGAAGAGTGATTCTTTTTCAGGCCCGAGCCTTCAGCTCGGGCCTGAAAAAGGGAAAAGGTTAGGATGACTGGGTGCAACGCTTGAAGGTCGAGAGTGAACGCGGTGCCTACAGCGTGATCGCCGAAAATGGCGCAGTTTCCCGACTCGCCAATATGATCGCGGAAGAAGGTCTCACTAAACCCCGCTCGGTGGTCAGCGACACCACCGTTGGGCCGTTGTGGGGGGGACCGGTCGCCCGGTCTCTCGGAACGCCCATGATCGAACTCGCCGATGGCGAGGAGCACAAGCGCTGGCCAGCGGTCGATGCCTTGCTCGGGAAATGGCTCGATGCCGGGCTCCACCGCGGCGACACCGTGGCCGCGGTCGGTGGCGGGGTCCTCACCGACACGGTCGGTTTCGGCGCCGCTGTGTACCTGCGGGGCATCGACTGGGTGGCGGTGCCGACGACTCTGCTGGCAATGGTCGACGCCTCGGTCGGCGGCAAGACCGGGGTCAACCTCGAGCAGGGCAAGAACCTGGTCGGCGCCTTCTGGCCGCCACGGCTGGTGGTGATCGATGCCGAGACCCTCTCGACCCTGCCCGAGCGCGAGCTGCGGGCGGGAATGGCGGAGGTCATCAAGACCGCCTGGATCGGCGACCACGAGCTGCTGGAGATGATTCCCCGGAACGTCAGAGAGGTATCAACCGATCAGTGGCAGGAGATCGTGATGCGCTGTGCGGCGGTCAAGGCGCGGGTCGTGAGCGAGGACGAGCGCGAAGCGGGCGCGCGGGCCGCCCTCAACCTCGGCCACACCCTCGGCCACGCCCTCGAGGCCGCCACCGGCTACCGCCACTTCCTACACGGTGAGGCGGTGGCATGGGGCCTGCTGGCGGCGGCCAAACTTGGGCGGCGTCGCGGCATGCTTTCCAGCGAAGGGGAAGAGGCCATTTACACAGCCGTCGCGAACCTCGGCCCGCTGCCCTCGTTGGCCGAGATCAATCCGGAAGCCGTTGGCTCCCATATCGGCCGTGACAAGAAGAAGACTGATGAGGGAATTGGTTGGGTTCTGCCTGCGGACAAAGGCGTTGTCCTGAATCAGCGGGTCGTCGCAGAAGAGGCTCTCGAGGTGCTCCAGGACCTGAAAAATACCTCAATTCGGAGAGACTGAGATCGGGTCTTGCGAGGGGTTGAAAAAATTTGCCGCAGCGTGACAAAAATCTTGTTTGAAACCACCCAAGACAGCTTTGGTCGGTGATATCATCTCGATCATCAGATGGGAGAAATGGGAGGTCATGATGAAGAAGGTCATTTGTCTAGCAATCTGCACTCTTCTGTGGGCGGGGCTCGCCCCGGCTCAGGGTGTAACAACCGGTTCGATGTCCGGCGTTGTGGTCGACCCCAACCAGGACCCGCTGCCCGGGGTCGCAATCGTTGCGACGATGCCCGCCACGGGCAACCGCTATGGCACCGTCACCGATGTCGCGGGCCGTTTCCGGATGGTCAACCTCAAGGCCGGTGGGCCATACGATGTGCAGGCGAGCCTGGCCGGCTTCAAGACGCACACCCTGGGCGACGTCTTCGTCCGTCTCGGTGAGGCCACCAACCTGGGGATCGAGCTCCAGCTCGAGGCGGCGACCGGCGAGATCGAGGTCACCGGCGAGTCGAGCCCGCTGATCAGCCCGACCAAGATGGGCGTCGCGAGCTCGGTGTCGCAGGGCTCTCTCGAAACCCTGCCCACTCTCGACCGGAGCGTCTACGATATGGCGCGCACCAACCCGGTGTTCGCGACCTACAGTGAGGGGCAAGGGGAAGCGACTGTGCTCTCGGTATCGGGCCGCAACCCGCGCTACAACAACATCTCGATCGACGGCGCGGTCAACAACGATGTCTTCGGACTCGCCGACAGCGGCACGCCGGGCGGCCAGACCGGGAGCAACCCGATCCAGCTCGACGCGGTCCAGGAGCTGCAGCTCGTGACCTCGAGCTTTGACGTCCGCCAGGGCGGCTTCACCGGCGGCAGCGTCAATATCATCACC
>Ga0209013_10003316_pt1 | contig 14310 bp, 16 predicted proteins | sample Cruoilmetagenom2_FD_187291 | JGI IMG/M metagenome (GOLD analysis project Ga0209013, IMG submission 187291) | Oil polluted marine microbial communities from Coal Oil Point, Santa Barbara, California, USA - Sample 2 (SPAdes) (version 2) | ecosystem: Environmental > Aquatic > Marine > Oil seeps ... | reverse complement strand
ACTATAGGGCACCTCTAATAATAGGTGATACCCACAACATCTTCAGCTTGTTCTTAGGCTAGGCACTCACTTGAAGGACTAGCCGTAGCTAATTCGAAAGTGAGTAACGACGCATAAGGACAAGCTGAAGATGCCCGAAGGGTGGACAATAAAAGCACAATCTTTCACAAGATGCTTACTTCATCTTAGCTATGGCTAGGACTTGAAAGCCTCTTGCAAAACCTTGCATTTTTATTGTTCATTGTGGGTATCACCTATTGTTAGAGGTGCCCTGAAGACTAATATCAAGGATCACTATGCCCTACGACATCGAACTCGATCGTGAAAAACTGCAAAAAGAGCTGACTCCTCTCGAATACAATGTCTGCCTCAATCATGGTACTGAGCCCTCTTTTCAAAATGAATACTGGGATGAGAAAGCCACAGGTCTCTATCTCTGCAAATGCTGCAAAACACCACTCTTTAGCTCTGATGCCAAATTTGACTCCGGAACAGGATGGCCCAGCTATTTTCAACCCATCAGCAAGAGTGCTATAGAGTATGTCAAAGATGAAAGCTTTGGCATGACCCGCACAGAAGTCCGCTGCGCTGCCTGCGGCTCTCATCTGGGACATCTCTTTCCTGATGGGCCTGCACCCACAGGAGAGCGCTACTGTATCAACTCTGCTTCTTTGAAGCTGGAGAAGGAATAGTAAAAATTATCCACCCTTATTATATTCATTGAACCGTTTTTTGCCGTAGGTTTGGCAGTGCCAAACGCCAAAGCCGACTTTATAAGCTTTTGACAATTCTTCTACTGCAATGCTATCTAAACGTTTGGCAGTGCCAAACCTACCAGAAAGCAAATTGAACAGCTGTAGAACTAGCGCTGCAGCTGTGCAGCCAACTCCCCTATCGCTTCATCGAGAGCCTCTCTGCTTTCATAGACAAAAGAGTATTTTTCCTCATCACCCACATGGACGAATATCCCAAAACCCTCCAAGTCCACTTTCCCTTTGGCCTCAACTTCCAACCACTCCAAACTCACCTGAGTCGTTTCGTTCCCATGCCCTGTTTTGATAATTGCGGCAGGGTAGAGCTGAGTGATCTTCCCTGTATCGAATTGTTTCTCTTTTATGGTGATAATCATACTGGCATTATACAGGCAGCTCCTTTATATGCTATAATTCCAAAAAAAATAAGAGGAACACTATGAATTTAAAAGAACAAATCAAAAATGATATCAAAACAGCGATGAGAGCGAAAGAAAATCACAAGAGAGATACGCTTCGCAACATCCAGGCAGCAATCAAGCAGATCGAGATTGATCAGCGTATTGAAGTGAATGATGCCATGGTTGAAAAGATCCTGATGAAATATGCCAAGCAACGTGAAGATGCCATCATCCAATTCAAAGAAGCAGGCAGAGATGATCTGGTCACCAAAGATGAAATAGAGCTTGCCCTTGTAATGAGTTATCTGCCTGAGCCAATGAATGATGAAGAACTGGAAGGTATCCTCAAGAATATTATCACTGATACGGGAGCAACCAGTATGAAAGATATGGGTAAAGTCATGGGTGCAGCCAAAGGTGCCGTGGGTAGTCGTGCCGACGGCGGAAGAATCAATCAAGCTGTCAAAAAATTACTTGCCTAAACTGGGGTACTCATCCATAAGAGTCCTGGATTTGCTATACCCTCCATCTATCCTCCGATCATCTCCAAGACTCTACCCACCGCCAAACCACCGAAGGTGCCCAGGATATACCCCATCATCGCCATCAAAACACCGATGGGGATCAATGCCTGAGAGTAGGCTCCGGCAAGGATGGGAGCGGAAGCGACACCACCGATATTGGCAAGCGATGCTACACCAAGACTGAAGAGATCAAGCTTGAAGAGCTTGGCAAAGACAATCATCAAAACGACATGAATGGCGATGATCACAAAGCCGGCGATGATGTAGAGCGGTGCCTGGGTTAATTCGCCAAAATTGGCGCGTGAAGCGATCAGCGCGACGATGATATAGAGAAAAATATTTCCCAATACACCTGAGCCTGCCACCCTGCTCAAGGCTGTCATAGCAAAGAGTGTTCCTGCGATCGTAGCAAGGATGACGACCCATGTTCCTGTCGTGACAAAATCACTCACCGGCAGCAGTGCCGCGATAGATTGACTCAGGACGGAGACTGCCATCCCTATGCCCAATAGCAAAAAAAGAGAGTGAAAAGTGATCGGCTCTTTACTTTGAGCTGCACCAAGCTTCTCCCCTACTTCATCGATCACGGAGGTATCTGCACCACTCCAATTGTTGAATTTCCCCGCCAGCGGAACCAAGGCAAGCAGGATCATCACCCAGATGGCATAATCCACCGAATCGATCAGGAGCGCATATCCCATCTTGGCATCAGGAACGCTCAGCGCACCCTGTATCGCTACCATATTGGCAGTTCCTCCCATCCAACTGCCGCTCAGCGCGGCAAAGGCCTTCCATGCATCAGTTTCAAAAAAGGTATGAAAAAAAGCAAACATACCGACAAACCCCAGACCGATACTCAAAGCAGAGAGGAAAAAAGTCAAAAGCATTTTTTTTCCCAATTTGACAATCTTTCGCAGATCAGCCTGCAGCAGCATCAAAAAGATCATCACCGGCAAAAGGTTAGATTTGACACTTTTGTAGGTGGCGGTGATCTCTGCTGTCTTATGCCAGACCCCCAATGTAGAGAGCAGCATCACGACAAAATAGAGTATTACAATAGCAGGAAGGTACGAAAAGAGTTTCAGCCGGTAGCGCTTTTCACTATAGACAATCAAGGAACCCAGAAAGACCAACAATGTTAAATAGCTAAAACCGGTTTCGATCATTTTGACCCCTCTTGGTTCTTGTTTAATGTGTAGAATATATCCATGATGATACTTAAATAGTGCTTTAAAGTTCAGCTGTTCACCGTGTGTTAACCAAATACTCATATTATAAAATAAAAAAGAGATATGATGATAAAAAAACGATTGATAATTGCCATCCTCTTCTCTGCTCAAACCTTGCTGTTTGGAGGCTACACCCTGATGGATGGAAAACGTGCCCCTAGCCGGATCGACCATATGCCCAAGGGCAAAATAGCCGATATGAAAAATATCCCGCAGGATCCTGCTTTTTATGCCAAGCAGCTCAAGCCAATCTCCTATAGCAAGCAGCTGCAATGGGACAAAGAGTACAATCAAAAGTACTTCAAACCCTGGGGTCTCAAAAAGATGGATGAACCACGCGATGAAATGGAGTGGCCGTTTCGATCCGTAAGGAAAGGAAAGATCTATGACAGTCGCGGGAGCATGATCCCACCTGCCACCTATACACAGTGGACAATAAATGCCAATTTTGGCAAACTTGACAGTGTGCATCAGTACGGCATCACTATCAGGCATGCTAATCTTCGTGCACTTCCAACAACCAGGCCTTTCTATCGAGACCCAAAAAAAGCGGGCGAGGGATTCCCTTTTGACTACAACCAAAACAGCTCTTATCATATTAATACGCCACTCTATATTTCACACTACTCCCGTGACAGAAAATGGGCTTATGTTCGCGGCTCTGCGGCTTATGGATGGGTACGGGGTGCAGATATTGCTGCCGTCGATAGTGCGTTTATCAAAAAATTCAAAAACGATCACTATGCCGTTGTCATTAAAGACAACCTAAAACTCTACCGCGACAAAAAATACCTCACAATTGTCAAACTAGGCACTATCTTTCCTTATTCAAAAAAAAGTAACGACAAGGGTACAAAAAAGTATTACTTCGCTGTACGCGGAAAAGGCGGGAAAGCCATGCTGCAAGCTGCAAGTGCAGAAAAAGTAGGATTGATAGCAAAAAAACCTATCACCATGTCCTCTAAAAATGCTACGATGATTGCCAGGCAATTTTACAATGAGCCTTATGGTTGGGGTGGACTGATGCAGACGCGTGACTGCTCTTCGTTTACCAAAGACTACTTTGCGCCTTTTGGTATCTTTCTGCGTCGTAACTCCAGCAAACAGGCGAGAGATGGAGATTATGCCAACATTAGAGGTATTCCCAAAAATAAAAAGAAACAAACCATCATTTCCAAAGCCAAACCGTTCCGGTCAATGCTCTATGTCCCAGGACATATCGTTCTCTACCTGGGCCAATACAGGGGTGAGCCTGTCATCATGCACACCTACTGGGGTGCCAGACTCAAAGATGGCAGCAAAAAGATTCTGGCACGAACCGTCATCACCACCACCGAGCCCGGAAAAGAGCTGAGCAATATCAAAGAGAGCAGCAAACTCGCTAATACACTCAAGGGTATTATTACACCAGGCGGATAATTAATTTGGATTAATTCTGTCGCCAAAATAGTTCGATACAATACCCTATGCAAAACAATCAAAAAATAGACACTACTGAATTCAGACTCTCTGACAACCTTGAAAACTTTCCTCGTGAAATCTTTGATCTCTCTGACACATTGGAACTTCTCGACCTTTCAGGCAATAGGCTTACTGGGCTACCTGATGATTTCGGACGATTGAAAAAACTGCGCATACTCTTTTTGTCCAACAATGCATTTACGCAGATTCCTCAAGTACTCTCGGAATGCCCTGAGTTGACAATGATAGGCTTCAAATCAAACCAAATAACATTATGGCCTGAAGATGCTATGCCAGCCAAAGTCCGCTGGCTCATCCTCACGGATAACCGGATAGAGAAGCTGCCTGATTCGATCGGAAAGCTGAAGTATCTACAAAAACTTATGCTTGCAGGCAACCAAATCAGCACTCTGCCTGACACAATGAATCACTGTAAAAATCTGGAGCTTATACGCCTTTCGGCAAACCGCTTAGAAAAACTTCCGGAGTGGCTATTTACCTTGCCTCGTCTCGCCTGGCTGGCTTGTGCCGGGAATCCTTGCACCTCCATTCCTCTACCCGATACTAACACACTTGCAGAGATTGCCTGGGAAGACATCTCTTTGCACGAAGAGTTGGGAGAAGGGGCTTCGGGTGTCATCTCCAGAGGTGCAGTCGGAGATGAGAATTTTGCTGCAATAAAAATATTCAAAGGAGAAGTGACCAGCGATGGCTATCCTGCTGATGAGATGTCGGCAAGTATCTCGGCAGGGAAGCATCACAATCTCAATACACCGTACGGGAAAGTATCAGAGCACCCCGAAGAGAAAGAGGCACTTGTTTTTCCGCTCATTCCTTCGATCTATTGCAATCTCGGCAATCCGCCCAATTTCGATAGCTGTACCAGGGATATCTATGATGAAGAGGCATCTTTTACGCCCTCCCGCATTGTACGGATCACTTCAGATGTCATCTCGGCAGCTGTGCACCTGCACGAACGGGGCATAAACCACGGAGATCTCTACGCACATAACATTCTGGTAGACAAAAGCGGCCACAGTTTACTGGGAGATTTTGGTGCGGCAACACTGTATGATCATTCTCTTTATGGCAGGTCTTTTGAGCAGTTGGAAGTCAGAGCATTCGGCTGCCTTCTCGAGGATCTGCTGGATCACTGCGTTGTAGAGGATGATATACAACTGGATAAAGTGAAAAGTCTGGAGAAACTCAAGGCAGAGTGTATGGAAGAGGTAGTAGAAAAACGACCCTCTTTGAGTGAAATAATGATACAGCTGACAATTTAGGGCATTCAAGAGTTATGTTTACTGTTCTCTTCTCTTCGCCTCATGCGCATTTTATGCTTTGCCACTTCTCTCATATCGGCATCGCTGTCACTCTCGTCAACGATCTCAACACCTAATATAGTCTCAACACAATCTTCAAGGGTCACAATACCTTCGGTCTGATCATAGCTGTCAAGCACCAAAAACATATGCTCTTTTTTCTTGATAAACAGGTCCAATGCCATTGAAACAGGGATGTTCTCATTAACCTTAAAAATAACCTTTTGGATACTTTTTAAAGTCACGCTATGATCAGCAAGTGCTTCTTTAAAAATTTTCTTCGTCATCACCATACCTGTAATGTTTTCAATATCTCCATCATAGACAGGTACTCTTGAGAATTTGAAGATATCCTCTTCACTCTCTACGATATCTTTGATAGTTCGATTGCCATCCAGGCCGAATACTACAGTGCGAGGGGTGAGTATCTCATGGACTTTTATCCTGTCCAATAGTAAAATATTTTCTATGACATCAGACTCTTTCTCGTCAAGAAGCCCCTCATCTTCGCTCATCAGTGTACTCTCTATGAGTTCAGCTTTAGTGAGACTCATATGCTCATCATCTTTATTGATACGGTTGGTCACAAAAAGTGTCATCAGTATGATAGGGTATGTGATCCAGACAAAAAATCTTATCAAATACGCAGCAATGGGAGCTAGAGACTTCCAATGGGTCGCACCGATTGTCTTGGGAATGATTTCCGAGAAAAACAAAATAGCAAAGGTAAGTAATATGGAGACATAGAACACAGCGCCCACACCATAAATTTTCTCCGCCTGTGCCCCGACAGCTGCTGCACCAAGTGTATTGGCGATGGTATTCAAGATCAGGATAGAAGCAATTGATTTGTTGATGCCAATCTTCTGAGCTCTCAAAAGTGCTCCCGTACGCGGGCGATTTTTTTCAAGCACTGAAACATATGCCATATTGACTGAAAGCAAAACAGATTCCAAAACAGAACAGATGAATGATATCACCACAGCTAATGCAAAAAAGAGAATTAACAAATCCATTATATGTAAACTTATCCTTTATAATTGAAATTATGTCCATTTGCTTGACATAAAAACGGTAGTATAGCAGAATATTAACGAATAAGTGATTGATTCCTCATTCAGACTCGGAAAATCAGTGCCGTATTTCAAACTATTTATGTTACTATTCACAGAAACTTATTTATGGAGAAACAAATGGATATTTCTAAAATTGGTCATGGTGAAAACCCGGACGCTGTCAAAGCCATCATTGAGGTACCGCTCAATTCAAGTATTAAATTTGAGTTCAACAAAGAATCCGGCGGAATCGAAGTCGACAGAGTCCTCTACTCTGCCGTACATTACCCGGCAAACTACGGATTTGTAGCCAATACCCTTTCTGACGATGGAGATCCGGCAGATATTCTTGTGCTTTGTGATTATGAATTACCGGCAGGATCCTATATCAAATGTCGTCTTGTCGGTGTGTTGATGACAGAAGATGAGAGTGGTGGAGATGAAAAACTTCTCGCAGTTCCTACAGAGAAGATCGATCCGACATACAAAGATATCAAAGATCTCGGTGATCTGCCTGAACATACACTCAACCGTATCAAAAATTTCTTTGAGACTTACAAAATGCTTGAACCGAAAAAATGGGTTAAAGTTTCCGGATTCAAAGACAAAGCTGCTGCTACAGCGATCCTCGATAAAGCGATCAAAAACTACAAATAAATAATTGACACTATGGAGTAATAATGTTAAGATTTGCGCCCTCTCCCACGGGAGATATGCACATAGGCAACCTCCGCGTTGCACTCTTCAACTATATCATTGCCAAACAGAGAAATGAACAGTTTATCATTCGGATCGAAGATACGGATAAAGCGCGTAATATTGAAGGTAAAGATACAGAGATTATGCAGATATTGGAAAAGTTTGCACTGCTGCATGACCGGGTTTTTCATCAGAGTGAAAACCTCAATATGCATCAAACACTGGCGATCAGACTACTCGAAGAAGGTAAAGCATTTGTCTGCACCTGCACCCCCGAAGAACTTGAAACCGATCGAGAAAAAGCACAAAAAGGCAAAATAGCCTATCGCTACAGTGGACGCTGTGAATCAATGCATAGCGGTGGCCTCATCAAGCTCAAAGAGAAGAAAATACCTTTTGTGATACGTCTGAAAAAACCTGATGCCCCCATTATCAGTAACGATGTCATTAAAGGCAAAATTGAAACTGCCCCCAATGAAGTCGATAGTTTCGTAATTCTTCGGACTGACAGTACACCTACTTATAACTTCGCCTGCGCCTGTGACGATATGCTGACCGGGATCGATTTTATCATCCGCGGCGAAGATCATCTCAGCAACACACCCAATCAGATCCATATCAAACAGCTTTTGGGATATGATACGCAGACTGCCTATGCTCACCTCCCCATCATACTCAACACCTCTGGCAAGAAAATGAGTAAGAGAGATGATGCCAGTTCTGTCAAATGGCTCTTTGCAGAGGGTTTCATCCCCGATGCTATCATCAACTATATGTTACTTTTGGGTAACAAAACCCCTGGGGAGATCTTTACGCTTCCTGACGCTCTGGAGTGGTTCAAGCTCGAAAATATCTCCAAAAGTCCCGCGCGTTTCGATATCAACAAGCTGCGTTTTATCAATCGGGAGCATTTGAAGCGAATGGATGACAAAAAACTCTCTACGCTTTTTGAATTTGCGGATGCCGATATCGGAAAAGTAGCAAAAATATATCTGGAAGAAGCCAGCACGATTAATGAACTTGAAATAAAGCTCAAAAGCATTTTTGCGCCCAAGAATTTCGATGGAGAATGGGGAGAGCAGATGAGAAGTCTTGAAAAGATCATCATCGATTCCCCGATGATAAAGTCCTTTGAGGACTTCAAAAACCACCTAATGAAAGAGAGCGGGCTTAAGGGAAAAAACTTCTTCAAGCCGCTGCGTATCCTTCTTACGGGTACAGACCATGGTCCTGAGCTCAGTGACCTTTATCCACATATCAAATCTTATCTTTTGGAGATCGCCTCGTGAATGCCTTTGCCTTTGCTGTTGTACAGCTACTACATACCGTCATCAATGTCTATATCTGGATCATTATCATCTCAGCAATCCTCAGCTTTGTCAGGCCCAATCCAGACAATCCGGTCGTTCGTCAAATCCTTCAGGCAATCTACCAGATGACAGAACCTGTTTATGATTTCATACGAAAAAAAATGCCTTTTGTTGTCTTGTCCGGTATTGATCTCTCACCGATCGTGATACTGCTAGCACTTCAATTTGTGGATAGCTTTATGATGCGATCATTTTTTGGATAGCCAGTGAAATATTTTTTATCTATCGTCCTGATTTTCGCCTTTCTTTCGTATAGTGCGGAGGCCAGGAGTCTTACTTTTGATCAAGTACACCTGATGCCAAAAAGTGTAGAGAAAGATTACTATATATGGCGTTTTCTCTGCCAGGGAAACTGTACGGCATCCCAAGCGCAAAAGATCATCAAAGAGGTGAACGCTCTCAATAAAAAGCTCCGAGCTTCGTATAGAAAAAAAACAGGAAATAGTGTAAAAAGATACTCCAAAACAGCCAAAAAGACGCCAACCAAAGCAGAGAGAGACTCCTGGCTGGCCAAAATAGCATCCCAAAAATACTTTAAAATCGCTATCGAAAAACTACAGCAGGGAAATAAAGATGTTGCAATCGTCTATTTTGAAAAGGCAAGACGATCATCCAGGAGGCAACTTGATGCAGACCAGGCAACTTTCTGGCTCTATCAAACAACAGGGCAAAAAAAGTATCTGCAGCATCTGCTCAAAAGCTGGGATGTCAATCTCTATACGCTGCTCGCCAGAGACAAGATGCATATCAAATATCCTAAAACCATCACCCCCAAACTTTCCAAAAAAAATCTCAGTCACTATAATGAGCAGAATCCTATACACTGGGCACATATCAAGAAAAAACTTTTCAAACCGGGCAGCAATCTGGCTTCTCTTGCCAGCAATTACAATGCAGAAGAGTCTATCGGTGTCTATACATATATCAAAGCCAAAGCATCTCATCAAAAAAATATCTATTACCCTATGCCGTACCGCAACACAATGTCTCAACTCTCTAAAGAACGCCAGGCACTCATCTACGCAATCGCCAGACAAGAGAGCCGTTTTGTGCCTGCATCTGTATCGAGCTCATTTGCATTGGGTATGATGCAGATCATGCCATTTCTGGCCAAGCATATCGCAAAAGAGCGTGGAGAACACATCGACCTGGATGAAATGTTCAACCCCCGCAAAGCAATCGTCTATGCCAACCATCATCTCAACTATCTCGTGAGACATCTCTATAGTCCGCTCTTTATAGCGTATGCCTACAATGGCGGGATCGGTTTTACTAAAAAATTAATAAAAAGACCTGACTATTTCAGAAAGGGGGCATATGAGCCCTATCTCAGTATGGAAAAAATAAACAATGCAGAGCCGAGAGAGTATGGCAAAAAAGTCCTGGTCAATTATGTCATCTATCTCAACAAGCTGGGAAAACCGACACGAATTTCACCTTATATTCAATCTCTGACTACACCCTCAAAAACAGATCGTTTTCGGAGGTAGTAATTAAGGGGTATGTCTAAAGGGCACCTATTATTAGAGGTGCCCTAAAATAAATTTTTACTCTTTTGATAGAGGTACTTTCCTTTCTTGCTGAAATTCAATTTGTACTTTTTGTACTTTTGTTTTTCAGCTTTTTCATCCTTCTCTTTTTTGACTTTATCTTTCTTTTTGTTTTCTGCTTTTTTGTTTTTTTCCTGCTTGATTTTAGTGTCCTCTTCTGTTGCTTTCTTTTCATTTTTACTTTTGTTCTTTTTTATTTTATCTTTTTCATTCTTCTTCTTTTTGCTCTTCTTTTTCTTTATCTTTTTACCATACACTTTATTTTGATATGTTAAAGAAAACATTTTCCTCTCCGTATGAGGAAACTCAACATAATAATAACTGTTCCAGGCATTAACCAACGGTACATTTTTCAACAATGGATCATCGAGTGAAAGTTTTTTGACAGATACGGGGAGTCTATCAACTCCTTTTTTCCTCTCGATCTTTTCTGCTCTTGTGAACTCTTTATCACTCTTTGGGTATTGGATGTTGATTGTCAAGTTTTGATCTGCATTGATCAATCCCGTATGATTCACATCATCAGCCTGATAGAGGCCGACAATAAACTTTTCTTTAATTTTCTTATCTTCATCAAGTACTGATTCTTCACCATTGAGATAGGTCGCTGTCAGAAAAATTTTTACTTCGCCATCTTCACTGAGTTTGATGTTTTCAGTTTTCTGCATACCGGCACCAAAATCGCTTACTTTCTCAAAAGATCTATTCATACGCTTTTCATGTATTGAGCCGCAACCCATAAAAAGTATTATCGTCACTATTGGAAGTAGCTGCCTCAGCATTTTTTATCCTTACTGCTTGATATTTTAATAGATTTTAACATAGCTTCAATAAAGTTTGATGTATAATTTATATATTTCAAGATGAAGGTGAGATATGAAGAAGAGATATGCCGTGGCGTTTACCGGTCCGTCCAACAGCGGAAAGACGACTCTTGTCGAAAAAATTGCAAAAGAGTTGATCAAAAATTATAAGGTAGCCATCATCAAAAATGATCCCAAGGATAAGGCACATTTTGATATTGAAGGAAAAGACAGTTATAAGTTTTCGCAAACCGGTGCTGAAGTGGTGGTCACCTCTCCCACGCGTACTACTTATTTCTCTCAGCGGGAAAAAACACTTGACGAAATTGTGGGTATGATCGATGACTTTGACTATCTTCTTGTGGAGGGGCTCAAAACATTGCCACTGCCCAGAATCGCCATTTTCCGCAACACGATGGAAGAGAGTTACTTTGAGTGCAGTGAAGCGATAGCAATCGATAAGAGTATCGATCCAGCTAGTTATCCTGTCCCCGATGAGATCACAATGCTCAATCTCAATGAGACAGGAGAGATCATCTCCTGGATCCAAAAGAATGCAAAGGAGATCTGATGCGTACACTGGAACCTATTTTTGAGGCGATTAAGAAGTCGGCATTTCGTATCCAAAAGGCGATTACCGATGAAGATACGGACTACTCCAGCCAATCCAACCAATCAGGTGAGATACAACTCAAACTTGACATTATCAGTGATCTCATTATTGCAGAAGAGTTCTCTTATCTCCCCCTGGTCAAAGCGATCGCAAGTGAAGAGAAAGAGGAAGAAGATATTCTTAATCCCGATGGTGAACTCTATATCGCCTATGATCCCCTGGATGGATCCAGTCTTATCAATGTAGACCTCAGTGTCGGATCGATTTTCGGTATCTATGATGGTAAGTGGGATGCCAAAAAAATGATCGCTGCCGTCTATATCGTTTATGGGCCGAGGATGGAGATGGTCACAGCCTACAAAGGCAATGTTCGACACTATATCTATCGCCACGAGCGTTTCAAAGAACTTAAGCAGATCAAGATCGGCAAAAAAGGTAATCTTAACGGACCAGGCGGCACACAACAGTTCTGGCCGGCTCACCACAAAAAACTGATCGATAGCTTCTTTGCAGAAGGCTACCGCCTACGCTACTCCGGAGGGATGGTGCCGGATCTGCATCAGATTCTCCTCAAAGGAGGCGGACTCTTCAGCTACCCCAGTACAAAGGACAAGCCTGACGGGAAGCTGCGCAAACTCTTTGAAGTCTTTCCTTTTGCCTTCATCTATGAACTTGCCGGCGGGTACGCTATTGATGAAAATGGTGGGCGGCTGCTGGATCTCCCCTGTAGCGACCCGCACGAAACTTCCCCTTGCTTTTTCGGCTCAAAGTATGAGATCGATCGTATGAAAGAAGCCTACGGAGTACAAAACTAATGGCTCAAGCAGAACAATGGGAGATTGCACTGGAAGAAAAAACCAAAGAACTCAAAGCCTGTCAGGAAGAGAGAGGGCTCAAAAGTTGTCTCAGCTGCGAAAAGGTCAATGACTGCGAACTTCGAGACAGTTATGTCAAAGCTGTCTATGAAAGTATGAGCAAAGGAGCTGGTGGAGGGTTCGAGTTTTAACGTTTCACTCTCCTTTTGTTTTTCTATAAATCCTCCAAAAAAATTCTCACCAAATATCAAAATTTCCCATCAATAACCTGCACACTCATACTCCCCTGCTCTCCATCCTTCTTTGTAACTCATTATGTTCTTGTATTTATAGTGATCTCTTCGATAATAGCCTCTGGCACTGTCGCAGCCATCACGATATCCCTGGTCAAAATAGTGACGCTTTTGTGTCGGCGTTAGACTCTTTTTTGTACTCTTACTTTTAGTATTCTTGCACTTTTGACGCCCATATGTCCACCCCTGCCGATAGGCTCTGCTCTGCAGATAGGTATCTTCCTGTCTTGTGTAATTTCCCTTGGCAGAAGAACATCCATGTCGATACCCTCTCTGATAGTCTGGGCTTTTTTTATTGACTTTTTCTACTTTCTTGATGGGCTTTTTTGCTGCCGTATTCTCTCTCTTCCTGCTACACTGCCGGGCACCTCTATCCCATCCTTTTTTGTAGTCGTCAGAGGATTGATAAAGAGCAGTGTCTTTGACAAGTTTACTGACGGCACTATTGCAGCCATCCCTATATCCAAGATCATAGCGCTCTTTTTTTTGCCTGATTTGTAAAAGACACTCTGTTTTGCCTTTTTTAAACCCCAGCAAATAAGCACGCTCATAATGACTCTCTGCCTGTGCGGCTGTAGTATTTGTTTCGGAAGCCTTTTGGCACCCCTCTTTATATCCCTTCTGATATGCAGTGACAGTAGAGATAATCTTTTCATCTGTAAACACATCTTCTTTTCCAATCTCAATATTAGGTGCCCCGGAAGATGAGGAGTCTCTCTTTGTTGTGTTTTGCTCCTGAGATGTGGATAGTCTGTTTTTTTCTGTTAGTGTATTTTTTTCAGTTTTGATTTGCTGTTTATGGTAGTAAAACTCCGCACCTATTATGGCAAACAGCAACAGCAAAATGATCACACTGGTTTTCGAAAATTTCATCGTCTTTTTTCTCCTCTTAGTCCATTTACCATACCTCAAAAATGTGAATGAATTGTGGAAGTCAAGCTACACAATCTGTACACTTTTCTATGCCATGATGAGGCATCACAATTCAGAAGGAAACACGATGAAATTTACTAAAAAATTCTTGGTCTATATGGCAAGCATATTAATCTTACTTACCACTGCTACTCCGCTCTATGCCTATGACAATAGAGATATTTATGTACAAAGTGACAATTTCAGTCAGGATCTGGATCTCAATGCCGTTGCTTCTCTCTTTGGGAACTCAAAAGATTTAGAAGACTTTGAATGGCGACTCAATGACCCCTATAGCCAAATCTCAAATCTTGATCTCAATGGCAATGGTCAAGTTGACTATCTGCGTATTATTGAAACAACTCAATACGATATTCATCTGATCGTCATTCAAGCTGTCATCGGCCCCGATCTCTATCAGGATGTTGCGACGATTGAAGTTGCCAGAGATAGATACAATAAAACAATCATACAAATTGTAGGTGATCCCTATCTCTACGGCAGAGACTAT
>Ga0209013_10003315_pt1 | contig 14316 bp, 14 predicted proteins | sample Cruoilmetagenom2_FD_187291 | JGI IMG/M metagenome (GOLD analysis project Ga0209013, IMG submission 187291) | Oil polluted marine microbial communities from Coal Oil Point, Santa Barbara, California, USA - Sample 2 (SPAdes) (version 2) | ecosystem: Environmental > Aquatic > Marine > Oil seeps ... | reverse complement strand
CTGCAAAGCCATGGCGGGAAGTTTGACGACATCTTCATCCAGGAAGCGGGGCTCGACAAGAAGCTTCACCTTCACCGGTTTTTCCGGGATCAGCCGCTCAACCAGCCGGGCGAAATAGGTGGTAAAGCCAAGAAACAGCAGTGTATTGGCCAGGTTGAATATTGTGTGCGCATTCGCAATCTGGCGCGGCACCTCTGCCGCCATGCGCGCCTTGCCGGAAAGATCCGGCGCGGCTGGTGAAACCGAAGCTACAAACTCCGCCAGTTGCGGAATAAACATCACCCACAGCAGCACACCCGCAATATTAAAAATGACATGCACCGCGGCTGCCCGCACTGCTTCAACAGGCTTGCCCAAAGATGCAAGAATTGCAGTCACACAGGTGCCTACATTGGCGCCGAAGGCAAGCGCAATACCGGCCGGCAGTGTAATCAGCCCCGCCGAAGCCATCACGATGGCGATGCCGGTCGTCGCGGCCGAGGACTGCACCAGGCCTGTAAAAACTGCACCCACAAGGATGCCAAGCAGCGGATTCTCCATCTTCACCATCAGATCGAGGAACGGCTGATAGGTACGCAATGGCAGCATTGCCTCCCCCATCACCCCCATGCCGTAAAAAATCAGGCCGAGTCCCATCATCATGGAGCCGCTATGGCGCACGTTTTCCCGTTTGCCGGAAAACAGCATGAAGAAGCCCGCCGCCACCAGTATCAGCGCATACTGGGTGATATTGAACGCCACGATCTGGGCTGTGAAGGTGCTGCCGACATTCGCTCCCATAATGACGCCCACGGACTGCGCCAGGGTCATAAAGCCGGCCGAGATAAATCCAACCACCAGCACCGTAGTGACAGACGATGAGTTGAGCACCGCCGTAACAAAGGCGCCGGTCAAAGCCCCCATAAAACGGTTCCTGGTCAAACTGGCCAGCACGTTTCTCAGTGTGTCCCCCGCCGCCGCCTTGAGTCCCTCGGACATCTGCTCCATGCCAAACAGGAACATCGCCAACCCGCCTAACAATCCCATACTGAGAGTGAACCAGTTGATCTCAGCCTCCCCCTCCACTGTTTCAGCCAGTACAGGAAGCGCCAGCAACAGCAGCAAAAACCCGATCGACAGCACCACTGTCCTGAATTTCATCACCGGAGAAGGCATGTAAAGCATCAAGAATTTATGCATTTTTTAGGTTCTTCCACAGAATATAGGGATTGCGCTGCTCTAACTCCCTCTCCTTCGGGAGAGGGTTGGGGTGAGGGGCTTCAGGCCTTGTCAAATATGGTGAGCTTGCGAAGTGCATCAATCGCGTCATTCCACTATTTTATTTTTCTGATTAAGAGTCACTTTCTGATCCAACTCAGAATCCTGTTATTGGCCGGCATCTTATCGTCATTCAATAGCTGCATGCCCGCCAGCAACGCGAGTTGATTCAGAGCCTCAAATTCCCGCACACCGCTGACAGGATCCCGTTCCTTTAACCACTGGTCAAAGCGCGCATTGCTCTCACTGGTGAATTCGCCGTTGTAATTGAATGGACCATAGAGGGCAAAGATACCTCCCTCTTTCAAAACCCGTCCGACTCCAGCAAACATAGCCTCCACATCAGCCCAGCACATAATATGTACGCTGTTGGCAGAGAACACCGCATCAAACTGCTGCTGAGGCCAATGATCATGACTGACATCCAGTGCAAGCGGCAGCCGGGTATTGGACAGGCCAGCTTCATTCAGCCACATGCGAATTCCAGCATGATTCTCACGCCGGTCACTGGTATGCCAGATCAGATGCGGCATCTGTTGTGAAAAATAGACCGCATGCTGGCCCGTGCCGCTGCCAATTTCAAGCAGCTCTTTGCAATTGGAAAACAGCGGTTGAATCACCGCAAGGATGGGATCACGATTTTGATCGCAGGATTCAGAGTATGGTTTCATCGTAACTTCTCGAAACTCAGAACATTGCTCAAGCTGATATAGGATGTGCTGAGGAACGAAGCGCATCATTTGAATCGATGCGCTTCGTTCCTCAGCACATCCTATAGAGTATTGCTTCGCACAGATTTTTATTAAAGCTCATTGAGTCGTTACTCATCTTTCTGTCTATTCATTGTTTTATAGGGACTGGCCGCTTCAAGCTGCATCATATATTCAGCCACGGCCTGGCGCTCATGTGCAACAAAATTGCTGATTGGCAGGCGAAAGTCATTATCTGAAATCCAGTGGCTGGAGCGGGTCAGCGTCGGTAAAAAACCACGCGCTATCTTGTGCTCGCCCTGGGCGCCGGGCTCGAAACGCTGCAGCCCGTGACGAATACAATATTCAATGCCCTGATAATAACATGCCTCAAAGTGGAGAGAATCAACCTGCTCGATGCAGCCCCAGTGCCTGCCATAGAGCATGGTGTCACTGCGGTACATCAAGGCTCCGGCAATAGAGGTTGAACCTGCATCAGCAAGCACCAGCACAATCTGATCAGGCAATGTTTGCGCCAGCTCCTGAAAAAAACCGAGATTGAATGTAGCGATACCCCACTTCCCGGAAAATGTCTGCTCATAGAAACGGGTAAAGTTCTGCCAGTCAAGCGGAGTTGTAGTGTGGCCGTCAAGCACCCGCAGGTTGATATCGGCCTGTGAAACCTTGCGTCGTTCCTGGCGGATGTTGTTACGTTTTCTGGAGACCAATCGGTTCAGAAAATCATCGAAGTCCCGGTAGTCATCATTGCGCCAGTGGAACTGACAGTCATGGCGGCTCAACAACCCCTGCTGCTGAAGAAACTGATGCTCACGACTGTCGGGGAAGAGTGCATGAAAACTGCTCGCGCCTGTGCTTTCGGCCAACTGCAGCACAGTCTGCAGCAGTAGCGGCCAGACCTCCTTTTCACAGCCTGTAACCGAGAGCAGCCGCTGCCCCGTTGCCGGAGTATATGGAATGGCTGCCACCAGTTTAGGGAAATACTCCCTGCCCGCTCTCTCATAGGCGTCGGCCCAGGCATTATCAAACACAAACTCGCCGTAGGAGTTATGTTTTTCATAGAGCGGCATGGCGGCAATCAGCAAATCATCTTCATACACTGCAATATGCCTTGGCAGCCAGCCGAACTTCTCTCCAACGCAACCATGCTGCTCCATCGCATGGAGAAACTCATGGCGCACAAAGGGGTTGTTATCCCGAACCAGCGCATTCCAGGCATCAGCAGTGATTTCACTGATACTGGTGTGAATTCTGACTTTCAAGCATGACCTCGCTCTGTTTCATTCTTAAGTGGAATATGCAGTCATGTCTCAGGAAATATAAAAACACCAAACACCTGCTGCCAAAGCATTGTAAAAGTCTGTTTGAACTTGCATCTCACTGCTTCTTTTACAATGCCCTCTGTATCATTCCCGCCCGCTTGTTTACTGCAGCAAGAATCGGTTCAGACGTTGCCTCCGGCATGCCCGCATCGGTAGCCAAAGTTGCCACCTCTGCGATAGCATCGTCCATCTGCACGGCCAGGTCTGAGAAGATCTCATTCATCTCCTGCTCACGCAACCCGGCTTTTTGGCCAGTCTGATAAAAATGCCGGATCTGGATTTGTTTCAGGCGATAATAACCTTTATCACCGATGGACATCGCCAGCTTGATCTTGTGAACTGGGAATTCGGCATAGGGGGCGGCGGACATCACATCATAAAGTGGAGTGAGTTTGTAGCCGCCCGGCGTAAGGTAGATAGAGAAGTTCTTGGCATGACCATCGATGGCGGCCAACAGCCAGAACACAATCTGCGCTTTCATAAAGGCCAGGCGATCTACATGGGGAGCGACAGCACCGTTCAGGAGTTGCAAAATATTGATGATGCCCGGACCACCATCACTTTGATATTTCCGCATGGGCGGAACACCCATCGCCTGACAGAGGTCCTCCTGCGGCAGCCGGTAGAGTACGCCATCCCGCCAAACCCGATCAAAACGCTCAACAACGATCACGGGCTTGCCATCAAATATGAGCACCCTGGCTTGTGCAGACTCAAGACCCAAAACACGACACAGCGTCAGGCAGAGCCATTCATTCCATGGCATATCGGAGAAGTCAGCGTCGGACGGACCTCCCTTCATGGCTGGTTTGAAAATATGGGAGGTCGGTGTCGATCCGAGCGGTAGCTGCCACTGATCATCGATTAGCAGGAAGGCCGTTTTCTCCTGCACCCCCGCAATAGAGATACGAAAATCATCCTCTTTGACTTGAACGCCAAGGGGAGTGGTTCCCAAGGAAGCGATCCGGGTTGCGATTTCATCGTCGCTTACTGGCCTGTATTCCATTTTTGTCGGATCGCCAGGGCCAAGGCCTTCGGGTACAAATCGCAGCGCCCCCACGCAATCCCGCCCGATGACGGCGAGAAGATCGAAAATACCTGCGCTATCTGCATCCTCACGCGCAGCGATTTTTTCTCTTACGGTGCGATCATCCGGCAAGAGTCCATCGAAATAGCTGGTTGCGTTATCCCCTGACCAAACACGATCCGACAGAGGCATGGAGAGCGAGATGGGAAATGCCCGTTCAGACGACATCCACTCAGGGGCATAGCGAAACGATTCTGATCCACTCGCTGTGCGGGAATAGCTGCCGACTCTGCTTGAGCCGACATAGACATCCAGCACACCTCCTCTGCGTTTACGCCCCACGGTTAATATTCCGTTGGATCAAACTCGGTTTTCCGACGTGGGATAACAGACAAATCCATCTCCAGTGCAGCCAGAACCTTGATGACCGTATCCAACTTCGCACTGATCACGCCATTCTCCAGCTCCGAAATCAGAGCCTGTCTCACAGATGCCTTGCGTGCAAGATCAACCTGCCGCATATCCAGCTTCAGGCGCATTCGGCGAACAGCTTCCCCGAGTTCTTTATTGTTACGTATGGTCGCAGACATGATGCATTCCAACTGATACGATACCCCATATACTGGCACATTATACGACAAGACGTATAATGTCAATATATTCGATTAAACGTATAAAGTGTAGATACACGTCTTTACGTATAATGATGAATTGCAAGCCTGACCCGGATGATCAATGACAGAGAAGCACTATCATCCAGAGAGGCAGGATGACAAATTTGCCACGATCCGAAATAGATTGGAAAAGAGCGTGGCGGATTAGCGTAGGTTTTGCTCAGGCATACATCTCTTTGCCATCCTCCAGGCGTAACCAGCCCTTCACGATCCTGTAAATTACCCAGATCATATCTGCACCGAGAATCAGATACCCCACTCCAATATAGAACGTAATAAAACCAATAACTGACCATAAGAGGCTAAACCAGAATGTTCTGATCTGCCAGCGAAAATGCGATTCAAGCCAGCTCCCCTGCACACTCGATTTCTTCACATAATTCACGATGACAGCAATAAAAAATGTAACTCCAAGCAAATAGGAAACTGCCTGCAACGCATACACTACCCTGGTTATCGTTTTATTCGATGTGTCTACTTCATCCTCTATCGCGGACTGGATTCGTTCATTCATTGTATTTTTAATCTCATCGCTCATTGCTCAGGCATCTTCCAAATCCATGAGCTAGCATTTTATTCTGTTTCGTCAAAAATGCGAGGAACATTGAATTGTTCACACCACCAACCCATCAGAGATGGAAACATACAACATCCCGTCAGCTGAATAGAGAGTCCCAGCAGATTCAGAATATTTTGCCCGGCGGTACTCCTGAATTGTTGTTTGTTCCAGGCATGGAGGTTTCAGCCATCAAAAGAGGATTTGCTTCAGGAAGAGCATTGAGATCGAGCACGGTCAAAGGGTCTGAAATCAACATCCCGTTTAACTTGTGCTCTCGCTTTTCACCTTGCAGCCGGTATGTCCAGATGTTCTTTTTGGCTGCTGTCATCTTGTGGATGCCCAAGGCGGGATATGCCCTGCATAGATCGCACATCACTTTGAATATCTCCTCAGGGTCGAATACCATCCGCATGGCTTTGAAAAAATCGATGCAACTCATCGGTGCAGACTCTCTGGCTTAATGTGGGTATATCGCTTGAGCATGTCCCAGCTGGTATGACCAGAGACGATGCAGACCTCCTGAATTTGGTACCCCTGTTCAAACAGGATGCTCAGTGCGTGATGCCTCATATCATGAAAGTGCAGACCCTCAATTCCAGTTACCTTGCATCCCCTGACAAACGTATCGGAGATAATCTGTGCTGTGACGGGAAAGATGCGATCTTCCAATCTTGGCTGGCGCATAACGATATCAAAAGCCTCTCCCAGCAATGGCACAGTCTGGTCATTGCCCAACTTCTTTGTCGGGTGCTTCCTGTCCCGAATGACGATGGTCTTCTTCTTGGTATCTAGATCGTCCCACCGGATGCGGCATATCTCACCCCGCCGCATTCCTGAACTGATTGCAAAATCGAAGATGTCCACCATTGGAATTTTCCAGCAGCTTTTCGTAAAGTACTCTCTCAACAATTCCAGTTCTTTTTCAGTCGGACGCCGCTCACGTGTCTTGGGTTTGTCCAGCAACCCGTTGTCTGAAAGCGCACTGCGAGCTTCTGCAATAGCCTCAACAGAAATATTTAGACGCAGGGTGTTCCGGGCATACTTCACTGCTGATGACAGGTAGCTAAGTCCTGCAGCAAGAGTAGAACTTGAAACACCGTCGTTCAGTTTTTCTCTTGCATAGAAAAGCACCATCTCAACACCGAATGCAGATGCAGGTTTGTCGCCAATATGACGCTTCAGCGTATTGAAATGAGAATCTTTGCTTGGACCCCAATTCTTGATCGGCTTGATATCTGTAACGTACCTGTCGATGATGTCGCCGACAGTCCAGCCCTTCACAGGTAGTCTTGATCCAGTCGATAATAGTTCAAGCTCCGCCTCAATTCGAATCGCCATGTCTTGGCAGCTGTTTTAGTTTGGAATGAGTGGCATCGTGTGATGCCTTTTTTGCGGACAAGGGCCCGGTACCTCTTGCCCCGTTTGATGATGGAAGCCATTAGCTGACCTCCATGGTGCTATAATCACCTGTATACATGATTTTGCCCCCTATTGGCAGGATTGTGTGAGACCCGATATCAGCTGCAACTGGTATCGGGTTTTGTATCACTTTCATCTGGATTTTACTGATACAAGTAACTGATTTTATTTACATCTTACTGTTTTTACAAGATTTTTCCCACCAGGAATATTGGAAACCCGATGAAATATGTTGGAGCCCACGTCAGCGCCCAGGGCGGTGTTGAAAATGCGCCATTGAACGCACACAAAATTGGAGCCAAGGCCTTTGCCCTGTTCACCAAGAACCAGCGCCAATGGAAGGCAAAGCCGCTTTCAGAAGAGAGCATCACAGCCTTTAAAAACAACCTCCATGAAGTTGACATTGCCCCTGAGCACGTGTTGCCGCATGACAGCTACCTGATCAACCTCGGCCACCCCGAGCAGGAGAAACTCGACAAATCACGTGTCGCCTTCCTCGACGAGATGCAGCGATGTGAGCAGTTGGGGCTCAAACTGCTGAATTTCCACCCGGGCAGCACACTCAAGCAGATCTCTGAGGAAGAGAGCATTGCGCGTGTCGCCGAATCGATCAACCTGGCGCTGCAGCAGACAGCTGACGTCACCGCCGTCATCGAAACCACGGCCGGTCAGGGGACTAATCTCGGCCATCGCTTTGAGCAGCTGGCCGCAATCATCGAGCAGGTCGATGACAAGCAGCGTGTCGGCGCCTGCATCGACACCTGTCATATCTTCACAGCCGGTTACGACCTGCGCACCACCGACGCTTGCGAGCAGACTTTTGCGGAATTTGATGAGATTGTCGGTTTTCGCTACCTGCGAGGCATGCATCTGAATGACAGTAAACCTGACCTGGGTGCGCGCGTTGACCGCCATGAGAGTCTCGGTATCGGCAAGATCGGCTGGGAGGCGTTTCGCTACATCATGAACGACCCGCGCTTTGACGACATACCCATGGTGCTGGAGACCATCGACAGCTCCATCTGGGATGTCGAGATCCAGCAGCTCTATGAGTTGATCGAGCAGTAGCAACTGATATAGGATGTACAGAGGAATGTGGCGCATCGGACGCAATTGATGCGCCTCGCTACGCTCTGCACATCCTATATGCTGATTGAACAGTAACCATTTATGTCAGAGACCACCATCATTGATTTCATCCGCCATGGTGAGCCCGAAGGCGGCAGCCGCTATCGCGGACACTCCATCGACGATCCTCTGACTGACAAGGGGTGGCGGCAGATGTGGCGCGGTGTGGGTGGCGCTGCGCCATGGGATATGATCCTCTCGTCACCGCTGATTCGCTGCGCGCTGTTTGCTGAAACCCTGGGAGAGCGTCACGGCATTCCGGTCATCATCAATGAGCAGCTCAAAGAGATCGGTTTCGGCGCCTGGGAGGGAAAGACAAAGAAGGAATTAAAGAGGGAGCGCAGCGAGGAGTTTTCCGCATTCTATGCCGACCCGGTCAACTGCACTCCGCAGGACGCCGAACCGGTCAGCAGCTTTTTTCAGCGCATCAGCGCTGCTTTAGATTCAATCAGGGAACACCATGCCGGCGAGCATCTTCTGGTGGTGGCGCATGCAGGCGTGATTCGGGCAGCCCTGACCCATGCAATCGGCGCAGATGCCGCAAGCATGTACCGCTTCGATGTTGCCAATGGCAATATCAGCAGAGTATGTATTGAAGATGGGCGCAGCCATGTAGTGCTGTTGAATGGAAGTCTGGATTGACCTGTTCGGGTGAAGAAGCGACGACATTGCACCCTGCGGAGCTACGATGTCTTCAAATTCTCACGCTCAGACGACCGCTCCTGCCAGTTAAATCAGACTCAAGCTCAGAGTCCCTTCCATCTTTTCTGCGGTTTCTGATTTCCCGGTGCGGCTGTCGCCAACCAGTGCAATGGTGATGCTGACCTCATCTCTATCAGCACTGCTCTCGCGCTTGCGCAGGGCCGTCGTCTTGATCAGCTCGATCAGCCCCTCCGCCAGATGCACCGGGGCGTTCATCTCGACGTCATCACGATCCTTGTAGCCGCAGCGCACGATATCCTCATCACTGTTGTCCTTGTAGACGCCAGCCATCAACTGGCTATACGCCACTCCAATCTGCATCTCATTTTGCTCGACCAGCTTTCTGACGACGTTGATGAACTCCTTCTCATTTCTGACGAATTGCTCATAGAGTTCTGGGTGCAGAATGGAAGCGTCAGCCTCTTTGAGCAGCGGAAATGGATTGGCCCAGTAACTGCTCTCCTTGGAGCCCCGGCCCGTATGGGTGCTGCCGGCGGCAACCCGCTCACCCAGCCGCAGGTGTTCGATCGCATCCTCAACCGACATGTCCGTATCGATGGTGCTCTCGCCCGGCTCAACCAGCGTGAAATTATTCATATAGAGCAGCACATCCAGCGGATCGCCGTTCATCACCTCTTCGCAATCCGTGATGGGAACTATTTGGCGGGCGTTGGAGCCGGTATCCTTGTTGTAACCGACTTCACGACCCTCCATCTGCATCTTTGCCTCGTCACTGAAACCATCCAGACAGGCAAAAGCGCCTGTCTCGGTTCCATAAAAGAAGGGGCGCATGACGTGATCATCACCCTTCTGCAGATGAATGCGGCCCATATCATCGGCCTTGACCAGCATCTCTGTAATATAGGGCTCATCGCTCTGCTCATCGAATTTCACGATATAGCGGGTGCAGCCGCAATGCAGCGGAATCTCACCATTGCGTATTGCGAGCACATTATGCAGGGTCAATACAGGTTTTTTGGCGTATCCAAAGTATTTCAATTCATCCCTGTTCGGCACCACACCCACCAGCACCTGATTTTTTTCATCCCAGTAATAGCCAAGATCATCAAGGTCGGCAACGGGATCACCAAAGATGAAGATGCCATCTGCCGCGCGTCTCTCCTTGATATCAGCAACCCTGGCGAAGGGAAACAGGTTCAGCAGGCCAGGCTCCATCTCGATGCAGCCACGGGATTTGTGGATATAGGCAATAATCAGATAGGATCCGACCTGCAGAGGAACAGAGACCCAATCATCCGGTTCGAAAGCCTCCAGATGTAATGGATTATGATCGAGTTCAAAAAATGGCAGGGCGCGCTTGTTCGAAGGCGTTGAATAGTCCACTCCGGTGCGGATATCCGCCGCAATGGTCACAGGGACATGGGACAGCGGCACATAATCCGAAGGAAGCCTGAAGTAGTGCCCGGAGATCTCTCCTGCAGTCACATTCGGGGTGACATCCAGTCCTTGTGAACGGCGCACACCATGCTCAAGGCCGACCTTTTTCATCAACTTTCTGCGGGTTTCTATAATCAGGTCAGTTAGACTCATGGCCTTGCCTGTAACCTTATCCTTGACGGTTTCAGGTGTTTCAGCGCCGGTGCTGACGACCTCGTTTTGCAGACGAATCAGGCGTGAGTAGGATTTGCGGCGGAAGTGATGGAAGGCGCCGTCGATAAAACGCACATGATGTTTCGCCTGCTCCAGCTCGTGGTGATACTCGAAACCGTCGCCTTCCAGGATTTCCAAAAAATGCCGGGCGGATATATCCCTGATGAAATCGACTTTATGCTGGGCTTCAGGCCGATGCGCTGAACGGTGATCCAGATCTTCGATGAACTCCTGCTTGTAGATCGCAAGATAACGGGAAAATGAAAGGCTTTTAAGAAATTGCTCCGAAGTGGTGCAACCATCACGAATTTCAAGGAGATTTTCCATCTACAAACTCTTCAGCTAATTCAAAATAGCCGGTGATTTTACCACAGAATCAGTTACGGTTTCCCCATTCTGTGTGCCGATTCAAAAAACCGGCTGAAACGGGATAGCACATCAGATCTGCGAGAATCCAGGCATGTATCGATGAGCGGGGTAATTTTTCAATATCTCCGTACAATCACAGGATGCTGCCGGGCTTGCGAAGCTTCCGCATCTGCCGTACACGGATGTACAAATGCCGTGAGCGCAGAATGCGCAGGAACGGCCTGCTCACGCCCTGACCTACGTCCATGTAGGCCAAGCGCATCGCTTGCATAAATCTCGATTGATGCGCTTCGTTCCTCAGCACATCCTATGATCTGATATCCCAATATGAGTAAAATATCATGCAAAAACCGCGGGCTGTTTAAATACATGAAGAATATGAGAGTGGCTATTTACCTGTGGCCGGGACAACTTGCTCAAAACCCTATAAATTCAACTTTGCAGAGTGTCAGCAATGAATAGAACCAGCCTATAGCAGAGAAGATCAAGTGAAAGAAAAGAGGGAGCCATGCTCCCTCTTTTATTATCAGCCTATCGATAACTTGCCCGCCATTTATGCGCGTTTACCGGCTGCCGTTAACAGGTAATAGTAAATAGAGGATGGCGACGCCAATACGGTCAAGCCATTTACCCAAAAAGTATCATTCCATGACAATAATTGTCATATTGAGACATTTATTAGTCAGAATATTATTCCAATCAAGCCACCGGGAGTCATCGGAACATACGAAAAAATAAGGGGTAAATCATACTCGGCACACTATTCGCATATGAGATTATTGAAAGAAGGCAAATTTTTCAGCTCAAACTGAGATGAACATACCATGAAAACCAAAACCTCACATAAACTGGCAATGCTATCAGGTGAGCGCTCAATCAGCCAGGGTGATGGGCTATTAAGCAGTTGTGATTTACGTTTAACAAGAGAAATTAATTCGAACAGCCAAAAAAACATGCAACAAACCATCGATTTGGCTAAAACGACAAACTATAAAATATTCATGGATATATGTATGCAACTCATGAAAAAAACAGTGATTGCGCCACGCCAGGGACAACGGCTGAAATAATCAAGGAGTGACGTGCGAACACATAAAATTGATCATAGCCATGTGCCGGATGTGGGCTGATGTCTATATAGCCCCCGGCCCTGCATCCGGGGGAAGAGAGCTTCCTCCCATGCGCTCGTACTGGAGAACAACATGCCAAATAATGATTGGTACGAGTACACCAGCGAAGAGATGCAACATCTCGGCGAGGAGCCGGGGGATATTCTTGGTTTAATCATGCACGACTCTAAACCTGGGAATGGCAATGAACAGAGCCGTGAGATGCGCTCACCACGGGCGCAAGAGAAGCTGGAGTTGCAAGCAACCCATACAAATCGGGATTGGCAAGCCTTGCTCGTATTTCATATGTGTCAACCCCGATCAGCAGGACTCGACAAATCCGAAAGGCTAGAGCGTCAAAGCAGTTTCCCAAATAGAGATCTAACAAATTGAAGAGAGTGCTGATGACCTCCTGCAGAAACACACATCGGATTATTTTTCCCGGGTCAAGCGATTGACGCGCAATGGCAAGACTCGATTGGCGGCCTGTTCTATGATCAAGCATGTCCAGGGAGGGGGCATGGCCCGATTGAGGAAATAACGCATTTACCAACAAAGAGGCAGAGAGATGATGACATACGAAGAATATATGGCGCGGAGACAATACCTCTCCTACGAAGAATTCAAGAGAGAGATACAAAATCGTCTCGCCGGTTCCGGCAGGCATCACCAAATCGGAAGCGGACGGAACGATGAGGCAATTGCGAAGTTGGCAAACAAATACCCCAGACATAATGCACGACTAGCAAAAGAGAGATTAGAGCCGCCACTGGACGGCAGCCTCATATTGAATATCACCCCCTCAACAATTTCAGACAAGAGGCATTAAGGAAGCTCTGGTCAAGCCGCTCAGCGCCTCGACCAGAGCATTCCTACAAGTTTTTTTACGGGGGAAGGCTTTATCTATCTATGGTTTATAACGAATATCCGGATCACCCTTACCCCATTCCATGGACTTATTCAGAGGCTCCTTAACTTTTCACTCCTCGAATGAGTATGGATCCGCCATTTGCAGCACCCCTCAAAATCTGCTCAGATAGGAATGACACTAAGATAAACTGAAAATCCCCATTCATCCACTCAATCCGTCATACTGGCGAATGCCTGTAGCTGCCCCAAAGCCTGCATCCAGGCACGAGTATTAAAGTCATGCATTTACCAAAATGCAATCTTCATCTCAAATAGCCCATCTGTTATTGAGTCTGTGCAGGATTAATCAATCATTACGCTATCTCCGCAAGCAGGCGGTCGATCATACCCTGCGCCTGGCCGGCATAGCCTCCGCCAAACATGTTGGCATGGTTGAGAATATGGTAAAGATTGTAGAGGGTTCTCCTCACGGCATAACCTGAATCAATCGGCCACACTGCATTATAGGCCGCATAAAAATCCGCACCGAACCCACCAAAGAGTTCGGTCATAGCGATATCCGCCTCCCTGTCGCCATAGTAGACCGCCGGATCAAAAATAACCGGAGTCCCGTCGCTCTGATAACCGATATTCCCTCCCCACAGATCACCATGCAGCAGCGAGGGAACCGGGTCGTGATTTATCAGCAGATGAAAACTTTCAAGCAGCTTCCCGCCCTGCTGCTGCAGGCGGCCTGCCAAGCCATTGCGAGCCGCCAGCTGCAGTTGAAAGGCGAGCCTATGCTTAGACCAGAATTTGATCCACTCCTCTTCCTGATGATTAATTTGCTGCGTGGAGCCGATGGTATTATCGATTGACCAGCCATACAGTTGCGCCTGATGACGATGCAGCAGCGCCAGCTGTTCGCCTGCCATGCGGCCGTCGCCACCATGCCCCAGATCCATGTTCTCCAGCACCAGCCAGGCCTGGTCTTTACTCTCACCAACCACGATGGGCTGTGGTACACGGATAGCTTGTGCATTATGCAACTCCAGCAGTCCCGCATACTCCGCATCAAACATGTGGCGCATATGCGCCGCGTTGACCTTGACGAAATAGCTCTGCCCCTCACCGGTGAGACGGAATGCAGAATTGATACAGCCGCCTCCGACTGACACCCTCTCATCGATGCGGAAGTTCTCTCCGGTTTCCTGTGAAATCGTCTTCTCAACTGCAGACCACTCCATTATTGTCTACCTCGTGCATATTGAATAATAAAGGGGTATCCACTTCAAACAGGTAAAACGTAACACTTAAGGGGCTGTCCAAAGATAACTTACCGATATCGCGCAGCAATGTTGTTCGTATTCAAGGCGCAGCAAGGGGCGCATAGCAGCGTTATGTAACTCTTGCTGAAAAGCTACCGCTCAACACATCCTATGTTCAGTTTGCTGCTGGAGAAACAGTTTCAGTAGCTGCAGATAAACCATCCAAACCGCGGAACACACGGACGGCACGGAATTCTTGAGGTTTTCATTTCCATTTGTTCAGTGTGTTCCGTGGTTAAAATGAGTTTCTCCCTA
>Ga0209013_10003314_pt1 | contig 14317 bp, 9 predicted proteins | sample Cruoilmetagenom2_FD_187291 | JGI IMG/M metagenome (GOLD analysis project Ga0209013, IMG submission 187291) | Oil polluted marine microbial communities from Coal Oil Point, Santa Barbara, California, USA - Sample 2 (SPAdes) (version 2) | ecosystem: Environmental > Aquatic > Marine > Oil seeps ... | reverse complement strand
AGTTAGAAAAAGCAAACCATAACTAGATTTAGCTAACTCTACTGTCTTAATCATATACTCCGAATAAGAACAGTCCGCAAATTCTTCTTTAATTTTTACATCCTCATTATCCTTTTTTCTAAAATCCTCCAAAAACCATAACTCATTTTTTAGAGCGTATTGTTGTTGACCATATAGCAGAATACAGAGTTTTTTACAGCAATAGTCGAAGGTCTGATTATTTATCCCTATCGTCATTGATTCTATATCTTTTCCGTCCTCACTCATCTTGTCAAATTTATCATTCTGTTCAAAAATTCTAGTGAAAGAAAACGGAGTTTTCTTTAATGAAAAGAATCCTTTATTTAATTCAGCACCACTAAAATTAGTAATTAAATATTTTACAAGAAAACCCGTACTAGAGTAATGTGAAATTTCAATACTTTTAACTAAGCACTGCATTAATATTAATATCATTGAACTTTTTAGAGATAAGAAACGGCTATATGCCAATAATCGAACATATTTATCATTGCTAGAAGATTTTTTTGCTGCGAAAATATGATCTTTAAAATCATAGGGGATGATGGTGCGAATTAATTTACCGCTGGTCACATCCCAAAGCCTTATTTCCTTCTTATCATCGCAGGATGCAAAAAAATTCCCATTGTTACTAAAACAAACATCCGTAATGTTTTTTGAATGACCTACCTGTAGAACCAGCTCTGGTTCTTCCTGAGAAAATACTGATGCTGAGAATGCAACTATGAAACAAACTGAGAATAAGTGCAATAAATGATGAGAACCGATGGATAAATTCTTCATGGCATTGTTGGGTTAGGTTATCAATATAATATTGATTATCAGTATTCTAAAGCTAAGTTAAAACTTTTGACTTCTATTTGAAATCTTTTCATGCTGTTTTTTGGGGGAATTCCGGGGAGACCAATCATCCTGAGTTCGTAATTTGAAAAAAGACGATAATCACAATTACTGCATCAAGCAGTTAAAAGAAATTTACAGCGATTCCCAGGAGATTTCATGTTCAAATTAACAAAAGTGGAGTTCGATAACTTGCTATTCCAAATTGGAAGATCAAGTTGGGGGGGCCGTCGAACACCCCCTAGAGCTTTTACAGAATTATGTAAAGATTTACATAATCAGAACATGGTATTTTAATGCTTTCCAGTGTTCTGAAAAGCGAAAGAGCTGAAAAGGTAAATGTGCTTATTATTGACACATTCATCAAGATTCGGGAAATATTATTTATGCACAAAGATCGTCCCAGGATTGGTTTCAAGCCGTAAAAGCTCGCGTGCCGAGGGTACAAGAAAAAATGCGCGGGAGCCAGGAGGACTTATGTGCGATGGCCGAGCGGCAGTTTAACATAATGCCTTTCAGCCATGTTTAGCCAACTTCCGTTCTCACAGCGCAAAACTAACTGTTTATTAAAAAATAAGAAATAAGTTGCCTGCAATTCACGTTTCTTCCAGAAAGGCTGCAATACAGTCTGTAGTCCTCTTAGAGGCTGAATTTGGATAATTACAATTTTGACTACTTTTAATATACCCTACTAATATACACACCCAATATATGAAAAGATTACTATTTGTAAGTATAGTCCTGATGATTCTAGGATTAACTCATACCAGTGCACAACATTTTCAACTAAAAGGATTAGAAATATATAATCCGTATTATCTCAATCCTGCCTACATTCAGGCTGAAAAATCTGTTCAACTTGATTTTATCGGATATAATTTCAATTGGGGATCAGGAATGTGGTCAAGTGTCATGACCACTATACCGAAATACAATAGTTCCGCTGGGATCCGTTTTGCGCAGAGCTCTAGCAATGGTAGCTTTGAATATTGGGACTTACAACTGGCCTACGCTTATAAGCACTCCTTTACCGAGGACCTTCATCTGAATGGTGGAATCCAGTTTAACTCTGGACATGTGAAGTATGAAGATGGGATTTTCAGACCGGACCCTGATGTACTAAAAGCACGACACAATGGCTACCTGGGCCTGGGTGTAGCTCTGGAGTATCATAAGCTGCATGCCGGATTGAGCAGCAGTTTTCCTCTTTATCTTAGGAGGGAGGTGTTGTTGGAGGACAACACTACTGAAACTCAAAAAGATGATGCTGATATTATCAACTTCAATTTCTTGACAGGATATAGCCTGGGTAAGCCTGGAAGATTAACACTTGATCCAATTTTCGGACTTGATTATAGGATTCTGTATGGTGGGAGGACCAAAGAACTGAGAGGTTATTTAGGAGCCAATCTGAAGATTCGAAACGTGGTTGGATTCGGTTTTACCATGGGGAACCTGGTTTCTTTTTCAACTTCACTAAACATCTTGGACAGGGTTACCCTGATGATGGGGATCTATGCAGGGGAACATGAACTTTTCGGCCCTATAGATAATTCAAATTATACCATAGGTAGCAAAGAATTTGATATTATTGGGCAAATCAGAGTCAACTTGTAGGGGAGAATTACATGAGAAGGTCATACCATCTGTCAAGATTAAAACCACCAGCATTACTTTTCCTTCTGTTGTTAGTTTCAGCTTGCTCCCAATTAATAAGTGATGAATTCCCTGACTTTGAAGCGGTTCCAGCTGTGAACAGCATACTTATTGCCGGTGAGCCAATCACATTCCAGGTATCCCTGGCCGAGAAGATTGATACCACCTACCTGGCCCTCATAAATGATGCAGAAATATTATTATCTGATAGCAAGGGTCTGGGTGAAGCGATGACTCCCCGAGGGGACGGCTTTTACACCTCGGAGATGATTGCAATGCCAGGTGAAAGATATGAATGTAGCATTCAAATGGATGAATATCCCGAAATGCACGCAAAGGACTCAGTTCCAATAATTACCGAGGTCTCGATCACAGGGCAGACCAACCAGGCCAGATTTGACGAAGAAGGCGTTTTCATGGAGGGTATCGAATTTGAGTTCAAAGATAATCCCGCCACAAAGGATTACTATGAGGTAGCATTATACAAAAGACAACGATGGGGTTTGGGGAATACATACCCCTTCAATGAGACTTGTGACATTCTACTTAACGAAGGACTGGAACCTTACTCTACCGAAACGCTTGTTTTCAGTGATCAGCTTATGGAAGATTCGCTGATAACAATGAATCTGGATATCTTTTCAAGTTCGTGGGCAAGCTCCTGTTGGGGTGACTCCTGTTTCCAGATCATTGACGAACATACCATAATCCTCGAACTAAGGCACGTTAGCCAGGAATACTACCAATACAAGAAGCACTTCTATCTGTATGAGAAGAACCGTTATCCCTATTTTGTTGAAGGGACAGCCACAGCCTTTTCTCTATATTCTAACATCGAAAACGGAACGGGAATCATGGCCAGTTATGCCTATAGTATCGATTCCATTTTTGTAGAAGAGGAAAAAATCCCTATGAAGTGATGGTTCAGACTTTTAAATATATTGGTCTTGTGATATTTTTGACGGCAATTCAGACAACAGTTCTAATTGCTCAGACTCATGTATCCGGGATTGTCAGAGACAGGCAATCAGGTGAATTGCTTATCGGGGCCAGCGTCTATGATCCCATAAAAATGAACGGTAGCTCCACCGACAATAATGGCTATTACAACGTCGTAGTCGATAGGGGAAGCGATTCTCTTATTTTCACTTACGTGGGATATGCTTCAATGGCAATGCCGGTATACCATTCAAATGATACGATCCTGAATGTGACCATGATGCCCGGCTCAAATCTTGAAGAGGTTCAGGTAAAGGGCTACAAGAAGGTACATTTTAATCAGTCACGCCTTTCCAACAGGGAGCTTATGTATATTCCAGCCATTGGTGCTGAGCCTGATGTATTGAAAACGCTCCAGTTATTGCCAGGTGTCCAGTCACAGAATGAAGGATCGAGTAATCTGTTGATCCGGGGTGGGGGTCCTGGTCAGAATCTTTTCCTGATTGACAATGTTCCACTCTATTATGTGAATCACCTGGGTGGGTTCATTTCCGTATTTAATCCGGAAGTATTGAATGATGTCAGGGTGATCAAAGGTGGATTTCCTGCGAAATATGGAGGAAAACTATCTTCTGTGGTGGATATTACCATGCGAGAAGGAGACCAATCAGGATTTAAAGGCTCGGCAGGAATTGGTGTAATCGGGGCCCACCTGACACTTGAAGGTCCAATTTCTGAAAAAGCATCTTACCTGGTCTCGGCTCGTAAGACCTTTACAGAATTGCTGTTGGGTACGGCAAGTTTGCTGGCAGACGATGACTATATTGTAACCTATGGATTCTACGATCTCAATGGAAAAATCACCTGGCGGCCCGATGATTTGAACAGTGTTCAGGTGAACTTATATCTGGGTGATGATCAGTGGATCACCAGGGTTTACGACGGAAAGGACCAGATGAGAATGAAGAACTTGTGGGGGAATATTCTTGGTTCAGTGGGTTGGAAAAGGGTACTCTCCCCAAAATCGCAGTTCAACAACACACTTTCTTATAGCAGGTATCGCTTGAAAGACCGCAGAATCTTTGAGTTTGCCAATATTGACGGGACCTTTACTAATTTTCATAGTAACTATCTTTCCTCTGTACAAGATATAACCCTGAAAACGGACTGGCGTCACCGGATGAACAGGGTCTGGGCCGTGGACTTTGGGCTTCAGTCATCATATCTGTTCTTTGTCCCAAACCAATATTGGGATAACCAGGGGGATCCGGAAGTAAACGCTAAGGGGATTCATGCACTGGAATCTGCTCTATATCTGGAGAATCAGGTTTCTATTGGAAGGATTCTTAATGTGAACCTGGGTGTCAGGGGAGTGCAGTATATCACAAGAAACTTTGTCGACTATTTCCTTGAACCAAGGGTAAATCTTTCCATCTCTCTGTCAGAGACTCAAACCTTGAATGCTACCTATATGTATGGTTCTCAATATTCTCATATGGTATTTTCATCAGGGAATTTTTTCAATAATGAAGTGTGGGTCCCCACCCAGGAAGGGATGAGTCCAGCTAGGGTTGAACAGTATTCTGCAGGTTGGAAGGGGAGTTTCAAAAACATGATGTTTTCAGCAGAGGTGGATGTATACAAAAAGGAGATGAATGAGTTGCTTGCCTTCAAGGAAGGATATGCCAATCTTAAGGGGGATGCCTTGTGGGAATCAAAATTGGAAAAAGGGGGAAGGGGGGAGGCCTATGGAATCGAGTTTTTTATGAGAAAAGAAAGAGGCCTTTGGACAGGTTTTATGAGTTATGCATATTCCCGTGCCAAGCGGCAGTTTGATAATATCAATGGCGGAGAGGAGTATATATTTGAATATGATAGACCTCATAGCTTTTCCATTGACATCCACCGAACGATTAATGATCGCTGGGAATTCAACGCGCTCTGGATATACCAGTCGGGTTTACCTTATACACCGGCTATTGCCAGAACTTATATTCCTTATACCGGAGAGCAAGATGTATATTACGATTACGAAGCTCTAATCTACGGAGAGCGCAATAGTGAACGCATGAGGGCCTATCATAGGCTGGATGTTGGGCTGCACTACAAGACAAAAACCCAGAAGGGCAGAGACGCCACACGGTCATTTTCAGTTTACAACCTGTACAGCCGGCAGAATCCTTACTTCTATTTCTATAGCGACGAACCCCAACTGAATTTTGGATACAATGGTCCCGAGGTCCAGAATGGCTTCCTAAACCTTTACCAGTTCAGCTACTTCCCAATCATTCCTTCGGTGAGCTATAAAGTGAATTTCTAAAGGAAGTGTGCTATCGAAGTGATAACTTACTGATAACAATACTATTTGAAGTAGTTTGGTAATACATAGAGGAAGTAAAAGTGTATTGCAAACTGAGCGAAGCGAAATGCGAAACATTCGCGAACACAACTGAAATATACAATGTGTGAGCAATTTGCCAAATACGCTTTAATAATCGATAGTCAGAAAAACCTTGCGGGCCGGGATCGATGATCAAAAGGGGAGACGGGGGGCAGGCCATTGCGCCTGAATAGGACAATCTGCATTAACCTCTTGATATCGCTTTTAAGCGCTGGCCTGTGCGATCTATTTACCTGAGCGACCAGGCGAAGGCAAGCGGTGTAAAGAAACAAAGATCATAAAAGATAGTATGTGACATGGGTGTAAAATACATTCTTAGTATCATATTTCATTTTGATATTCAATATAATAAACCTATATTTGTTCAATAAATCTATTAGGTTTATTATTCATATTTATATTTATTAAAAATAAGATGAATCAAATAAGGAATTATATCCAAGATACATTGGGCATTGAAGTGCAGCCGAAACCTATACCTAAACAGCGCCTGGGTAATCTCCCAATGTATATTTGTGAGACTTACAAGTTAAATGAAGTGGTTTTATTGAACCATCGCCTATTACTTGCAGAACCTAAGCATACCGATGATTTCAGCATTATGCAGACAGGAAAACACTTTGACCTACTGAAAAAAGCCTCAGATAAAAAAGTAGTTCTGGTATTATCTGAGATTACATCCATTGTGAGGAAACGATTGATAGAAAAGGGTATCAATTTTATTGTACCGGGCAAACAACTCTATTTACCAGATTTATTGCTTGATTTGAAGGAAAACTTCACCAATCTGCGTGCCCGTCCAAAAAAAGAAACATTGTTACCTTCAGCTCAATTCTTACTAATTTATCACATAATTCATCGAAATAATAGTTGGAAACTGGAAGAGCATTCTTTTAAGGAAATTGCTAAGAAAACGGGTTATACAGCAATGGCCATTACCAAGGCCGTTGATGATTTGAAATACTATGAACTAATTGACGTAATAGGAGAGAAAGAAAAATATATCCGGTTCAGATTAGAAAGAAATGAACTATGGACAGACTTAGAAAAACGTGAATTGTTGGTAAATCCTGTATTGAAACGAGTATTTGTGGACGAGAAGCCAAAAGATATATTAATGCTACATTGTTACGCTTCTGCATTATCTGAATATACCGATATGAACCCGGAAAGACAGGAATATCTTGCAATTGAAAAAAAAGTGTTTTATAAATTGCAGAAAACCAACACATTGATAAATCCCAATGAAGACGAAGGCCGGTACTGCCTTGAAATATGGAAATACAGCCCCAAAATTCTCGTAGGGGAATTACTGAATGATACTCCTGTTGTAGACCCGCTTTCCTTATACCTGAGTTATAAAAACAGCCATGACGAACGTGTTGAAATGGCATTGGAACAAATTATTGAAAAGTATATATGGTAAGAGGATTGGACATATTCAAAGAATATTTTGAGGAATATTCCGATAACTACGTGATTATTGGTGGTACTGCCTGCGACATGATTATTGACGAAGCTGGCTTTACACCACGTGTTACAAAGGACATCGACATTCTTTTAGTTATAGAAGCACTGGATGCTGATTATGTAAAGCAATTCTGGCAGTTTATAAAGAATGGTAATTACGTACGGAAAGAGAGAAGCGAAAACGAACGGAAATATTACCGCTTTATAAACCCCGAAAATAAACAATTTCCGTTTCAGATAGAATTGTTTGCCCGAAATCCAGACTTGTTGGATCTGGAAGAAGAAGTTCATCTAACACCCATTCCGGTAGATGATGATTTGAGCAGTCTTTCAGCCATATTATTGAACGACGAGTATTATAATTACATTTTGGAGCACAGCGTAGAAGAAAACGGCTTACACCGTGCCAACACCGAGGCACTGATTTGCCTGAAAGCAAAAGCATACCTGGAAATTGCCGAACGCTTAGCTAAGGGTAGTACTGAAGATAGAAAACATCTGCGCAAACATAAAGGCGATGTATTCCGGTTAGCAGTATTGTTGGCTGAAAACGACACATTTGAATTGCCAAAAAGCATTCATGCAGATATGCAAACTTTTATTGATGCTATTGCTGCCAATTTACCGGGCAGAGAAATATTTAAAGAAATGGGATTGAGTGCTATATCCGCGGAAAAAGTATTGAATCGAATTATTGTAAGCTTTGTAACTATTCCAAATTCCGGACAGTAATCAATCAGAAAGCCTTGCGTGCTGGCTTTGCAAAAACCAAAGTGGAGGGCGTGCGGGGCTTGTGAGCTCTGGTTGAGCGGCAATTTAACATAATGCCCAAATATAGTGACATGGCAGGATCCATAGTACAAAGCCAGAATTCAGTAGTTGTCTTATATTGTACTTGCATTATGTTGATATTGCTTTGATAATCAATGCAATATTTAGTAATATATTTTATAAGTGTAGTTTTAAATCGTGAATTATCAGAAGGAGAGGGGTAAAACGCTTTAAAAAAGAGATAGAGGATACACTCTTTTTGCGGTGCGCAACAACGTGAAAAGGGTGTTAGCGATGTTACAACTTTAGATTGTATAAGATTATAATTCTTTGTAATTTCCTTTCACATTCTCTTGAAGGAAATAATTCTTTTTGGGTGTGACGTGGCGAAGCTGTGTGATGCCAAGTGAATACTTAATTTGTTATCAATTTAAATAGACTTTCCAAATCTTTCCAATAGTAAGAATAGATATGTCCAATCTAAAATGTCAGTATTTTCATTCAAATTAGAGCACTATACCGCAAAAGGCAGTAGAATATATGTTCTACCCACAAGAAATTCCATTAACTTAATGTTATTTTGTTAAATATGAAGTTACGGGGCATTAAGGCGAAACAACAATGAATAGAAGACTAAATATTTTTATCGGAGTTCTATTAGCTATTTGGGGATGCAATAGAAGCAAGGATGCAGACATTCTTAGTAAACAAACTGTAGTAATCGCAGGAAAAATTGAGAATGTTGAATCAAAAGTTGTTAGCATAGCATTTCAGGATATAATACGAGGACAGGCGCATTTTTCTCAAATAATCGATTCTCTTGATGGTACTTTCAAATTCTTATTTGATATTTATCATCCTCAAGACATTCGGTTTGAATACAATGATAAATTTGTAAGACTCTTTATCGAACCTAGTGATAGCCTATTCCTAACCATTGATTCATCAGGACCTGAAATAAATGATATTTTTTGGACAGATGTTACTTTTTCAGGAAACAATAAACATGTTAATGAGGATATGTTGAAGTATTCTGTTATGGTCGAAACACATAGTTTTTATCCTAATTGTGAAGGTAAAAGTGCTAAGCAATATCTGACGGATTTAGAACACCAGATCAAAATTGAACAAAAGGATTTGGATCGATTTATTAACGAGTACAAACCATCAGATAAATTCATCCAATGGGCAAAAAAGGATATCCTATACAATAACGCAAACTATTTGATTAATTATAAGGCCCATCAATACTATAATAATCTTCCCAAGACAGATAGTCTTTTTAATACTGGACTATTTCCTGTAAACCATGAAAAAGCAATAGTCTCTTCTATGTTTGGATTACACCTATGGCATTATGCAACCGACAGATACATTCAAAATGATAGTATAGTGATGAATTTTTTGGAGACTAAGAACTATTTAGATGCATATACAAGAAGTATTGAAAATGTCTTGAACAATGAACCAGAGGGAATTATCAGAGATATTATGGTTTATAAACTGCTATCATCGCTCTTTGACGAGTCGTTGGATAGTTTTGAGAGCTTATGGAATGAAAACAGTATGCTCATTTATAATCCATTGTTAACCTCAGAGCTTGATAAACGAGTATTTCAAGTAAAGAATGCAAACAATTATAGCATTGGCTATTTAGAGAACTTCTCAGAGAAAGAAAGTGAATTTGTAGGGGACATTTTCACTGAATTATTAATCAAATCAAAAGAGAAGCCTCTATATGTTGATATTTGGGCAACTTGGTGTGGGCCTTGTCGTGCAGAAATACCCCACATGATCGAAATACACGAAAAACTAATTAAAGAAAACATAGAGGTTATCTCTATCTGCTGTAATTCAGATAGAACGGTTTGGAATAGTCTGATAAATGAAAATAAAATACCCGGAATACATTACTTTTTGGATAAAGACCAAACGGATTTATTCAGATCAATATTGAGTTTTGCTGGGTATCCAACATATATGATTATTAAAGATGGAGAGATATTGAATACTAATGCTCCAAGACCTTCTGCTAAAGATCAATTATTGAGTGCATTTGAAACAATAGAAATCCTGTAACAATCGATGTAATTAATGTTCATCTTTTTAAATCAATAACAAAACATATTCGTGCTGAAAAGCTCAGCCTTGAGAATTCACAAAGGTTGGTACCCAGACATCAGGCCGTTTCCAAGATCACCTTAAAGTACTGTGCTGTTGGGGTAGAACAAATCACTAAAGCCGACCGAAACGCGTGTCACATCCTTTGCAGAAAAGGCAAAGCCCGCGCCACGCTACGGCGGCTTAGTTCCACCGTTCTACACACTGAAGGCATATAACTCATAATTATAAAGCAGACTTGTTTTTATTTATAAACCTGTAGTCTATGAAAAAGAGAATCTTAATAGGATTTATGGCACTGCTAATTCTTTCATGTAATGAAAAATCAAATACTGGATTTTCTTTAAATGGAATAACACACGGTATAGAAAACGGGACAATTCTTTATCTGCAAAATACCTTAACCAATGAATTGATTGACTCGATATCTGTAATCGACAATTCTTTCTATCTACAAACGAACCTTCGAAATACTCCACTTGAAATCATTCTCAGTACAAAAGACAATTCACAATATCGGTCTTTATGGATTGAAAACAATTCCATGACTTTTGACGCAACAAAATCAGATTTTAGAAACGCAATAGTTACTGGTTCTGAAACTGAAGAGTTAAGTCAAGCCTTTTATAGATTCATAGACACTCTTTCTAGGGAAGAAAAGCGATTTAAGGAAAAGGAATTTGTCAACGATAATCCAAATAGCATTGTGAGTGCCAGTATACTTTCATTTTATTCCACTACCTGGGGTAAAGAGAAAACGAAGGAGCTATTTGACAAGTTTTCTGAAAACAACAAGAACTCTGAATATGGAAAGCAAGTTGCCAGGTATATTGAATTAAACAAAGACCCAAAAGTTGGAGAACCTTTTATAGATTTTGAAATGGAAGATCAAAATGGAGAGCTAAAAAGATTATCAGAAATAAAAGGGAATGCAGTTTTAATAGAGTTTTGGGCTTCTAATTGTGGACCTTGTAGATCGGAGAATCCTAGACTTGTCAATACATACCATCGATATAATTCAAAAGGATTTGAAATATTTGCAGTTTCACTTGACGAGGATAAAGAAAGCTGGATAAAAGCAATTGAAGAGGACAGTTTGCATTGGTCACATGTATGTGATTTGAAAGGTGACAGAAATACAGCCTCACTTATTTATGGGATTAGCGGTATTCCTGATAATTTTCTAATAGATGAGAATGGAGTAATAGTTGGTCGGAACTTACGAGGTGAACAATTAACGCAAAAGCTGAGGGAGATTCTTGAGTAGCAGTATTCAATATTTAAGCCTTGATTATAAAATCGAGTAAATGGAAAAAACGGTGTAGAACAAATCACTAAAGCCGACCGCTTAACGCGTGTCACGCCCTTTGCAAAAAAAGGCAAATCCCGCGCCACGATACGGCGGCTTAGTTCCACCGTTCTACCCACTAAATACTTCCAAAGTATAATTGAGTATTGTGTTTACATAGAAGTTGGTGGCAATTTTAGGAAGCTGCAACCTTTCAACTGACAAATAAAAAATTATGAGAAAGCTAATTTTGATATTTCTATTATTTATTCCCTTTATAAGCTATTCACAGGATTTGATAATTCTCAGAAACGGCGAGCAAATTGATTGCAAAATCACGAAAGTTGATAGCTCCATTGTTTATTATGATTTTTTTAAAGGAGAAAGAAAGTTGTCAAGTTACATTGCTAAAAATGATATACGTAGCTATAAAACTAATGAGATAGATAGTATTCCTGACAATTCAAGTGATATGCCTCTAATTCAGGACAATACTGTAATAATTGATACGACCAAGTATGTGAAAGAAACCAACAAATGGATAAATTTAATTACTTATTCACAGAGATACGGACTGCATGCGAATGGTTGGTCAGTACAATATTATGGATATAATCTAAGGAATACATCAAAATGGACTATCCCAATAATATTTGGTATTGAAGGATTTGAAGTTCATACTGACTATTTTGCCCAATTTGATTACCAATCAGTTAATATGATTTATTTTTTGGCTGGTATTAGTCCTTTCCATAAACTCAATGATAATTTTTTTCTAAATCTTGGTGTGAACATAATATTTGGAGAAGAAAAACTCAAAGACTTTTACGGGACAGAAAGCTCAAATACTTTTTTTGGATTTTCTCCTTCCCAAGGAATTTATTATATACCCAAGTCAAAATTTGGATTAATATTAAGCATAAGTGTTTATGAAAAAATACTTAGTTCGGAAATTTACAAAAATGACATAGGATTAAAACTTGAAATAGGAATAAAATTTTAACTATCAATAACTTAAATTTTAAATAATGAGGAAACTATTATTATTGTCACCGCTTTTTTTAATTGGATGTACTATTAGTCAAAAAATTGTTTATAAAACTGATGACTTATCAGCCCCGCAGACTGCCAAACCAATTCCTGCGAAGGTTGAAGTAAGGATTTTTGAAGATAATAGAGCAAATATTGAAGAAAATGCTGTATTATTTAACAATCCTAGACAATTAAAGCTTAATGGAAAACAAACATGTATCAATTCAGAAAAGCATTATAAAAAGGATACTGTTGTAAATCAGCTATCAAAAATCATAGTTGACCATTTTAATAAAGCAAGATTGTTTAGTATGTCGTTTTATAAACATAGCCAGTATAGTAATTATTATTTGACTGGGACATTAAATAGTTTTTATGCAGAACAGGAATTCTCGACAGGGGCAGCGGTTGGTGCATCATTTGGACTTGTTGGAGCTTTAGCAACAGCAGAGATTAAAACTCCTGGAAAAATTGTAATAGACATTTCCGATTTGAAACTCTATAAAAAGGACGGAACACTCGTGAAAGATTTTGGGAATTTCTACAAAGAGTATAAGGATGAATTTAAAGCTGATGCTTCTTGTTGGTGCGCATACTGGAATGCAAATTTAATGTTAAAAGACTTTAATACGCATTTGATAGAAAAGATAAGAAATGATATGACAGGAGTTGAATTGGATTAAAAACTGCCACCAACATTTTGAATAAGTAATGGCAGAGGAAGTTTTAAATATCAAGGCTTGTAGTCCGCTCAAACATCATCACGGTTTGACAGGAAACTGCCACGCAATCTGCCACTACTCAACAATTTGCTGTTACCAGCAAATAAATACTAATAATCCAGCATATACATACTGCAAAGCTTAGCCATGAAAAACCGTTGAGGCTAGTACCAAGACATCCGACAGTTCCTAAAGTCATTGTGAATAGAGTAGCGTATATGGGGTAGAACAAGACACTAAAGCCGACCGTGACGCGTGTCACGCACTTAGCAGAAAAGGCAAAGCTTGCGCCACACTACGGCGGCTTAGTTCTACCGTTCTACCCACTATGATATACCAGAAAGAAAGTAGTAAAGTATGTTTAGGGAGAAATTGGCGGTGAAAATGGTTTTGTCCCAGTTTTAGCCTGCTCGATTATATGACCAAGAATGTAATTTTACTACTAGATAAAACGTTGTTTAAATGTTGATTAGTACAATATGTCGTGTAATTGTCGTGTATAATACAATACTGATCATTGGATAATTTTTAGGATAAACATAATCTTAGCTTACATTTCATTTTGGATGGAAAAAACTGAATTCAGAAACAGATTAATTGAGTTTAGAAAAAGGCAAGGGTTGACACAAGAGGAAGTTGCTGAAAGATGTAAAATTACTGTTCGAACAATTCAGCGTATTGAATCTGGTGTTGTAGATCCAAGGGCTTTTACTATTAAGACTATTTCTGATTCATTAGGGTTTGAGTTTTTTGAAACATCGAATACCGGTTATGATGTTACAAACAAGTATCAAGCATATTCCAAATTGGATAAACATGCCATTTTATGGTATTTGAAAGATTTGTTTAACTTACAAACTAATGCAATGAAAAAACTATTAATTTTATCCTCCTTATCTCTTATTATCGGATTGTTATTCGTATTTGTAATAGATACAAAAAGTCAAACTGAGAAACCTAATAACAACAGTCTTCTGATTCAATTTAATGAAGATAAATCCATTCAAAGAATTAAGGCTGTATTTACAAATCACCTGACACTTGATAGTCTATTAA
>Ga0209013_10003313_pt1 | contig 14323 bp, 13 predicted proteins | sample Cruoilmetagenom2_FD_187291 | JGI IMG/M metagenome (GOLD analysis project Ga0209013, IMG submission 187291) | Oil polluted marine microbial communities from Coal Oil Point, Santa Barbara, California, USA - Sample 2 (SPAdes) (version 2) | ecosystem: Environmental > Aquatic > Marine > Oil seeps ... | reverse complement strand
CCACTACCACCCAGACGGCTCCTCCCGCCACTAGCGTTTCACCCATCCCCGAATCCCCCAGTTTCCCAATCTACCAGTCTACCAATCTGCCAATCCCCAACCCGCGTAACCCACTGACTGTGCTGGGCACCCGCTCGCGTAAGCTTGAGCGGTCAACAGGAATCTGATGGAGTTCGTTGGCTGTGGTTGCATCGACAAGTTTGGCCGTACGCTGACCCACCTGGCACGCGAGCGCCAGCCCAAGGGAGACGTCTGCGGGCAACTGGTCACACCTACCGGCATGGCCGGCCCTCGAGTTCTTACCCCATTTTGTCTCCATTCAACCACATAGTTTGACCGATGATAGCATACTTGGTATAATGGGCTGGTCGAATGGTTGCCGAGAGAGTACCAAGGAGGAGCCATGACTGAGTACCCGGTACCGGTGACAGACGCGCTCCTGCAAGGGATCACGCAAAAGATCGTGGACACGTTCGACCCCGAGAAGGTGATCCTGTTCGGCTCGCATGCCTCGGACACCCCCCATGCGGATAGCGACATTGATCTACTGGTGGTCATGGAGGCCGACGGATCTCCCATCCAACGAGCTGTCGAGCTGAAGCGGGCCTGCCGGCCGCGCTTTGTGCCGATGGACGTGCTGGTCAAGACACCTGAGGAGGTGGCCAGCCGGCTGCAGCACGGGAGCTTTTTCCTGCGCCAGGTCCTGGAGCAGGGCAGAGTGCTGTATGAACGCCAGCCATGCTTTGCCCAAGGCGGAGGCAGTCCGAGAAACCGCGCGGAGCAAGCTGGACCTGGGGTCCTGGGCCACGGCTTCCACGAGACGGCCCAGGGGGTGCGTTTCACGATCAGTGAGCCGGCTCGCCGCGAGGTGCTCACCCGGCTGCTGGAATTGAACCACGAGCGTAATGCCGAGGAGGTGCGGCAGGGACTGCATGAGAAGAAGGGGAAGAAGAACTCTCGCAAAGGCGAAACGGCGCGAAGGAAGAGAGTCGATGACCGACAGATATCGCTGTTTTGAGAAACGGCAGCCGGTGTGAAGCCAGGAACACGATTGAGGACATTGCCAGCATCCCGGATCAATCCCAACGAATCGAAAAAGTCACCGTGGACTGCTACAATCAAGGCGAGGAACTGGCCGGATTCGAGGTCTATTACACCGACGCCACACGGTTCCCGTTCCCTGCCACCTGGCGCGATCCCGATGAGCCGGGCCACGCCGAACCGGTCACGGTATTGGGTGTAGTCGACGTGGACGAGCGGCGGGGCGTGCTGCTGCGCGCGAGGCGGGGCGGCAAGGAGCGCCGCCTGCTGGCTGAGCAGGTCTGGGCCGCCGACGAGGGCAGCGCCAACGCCATCGTCCTCAGCGACAATCGCTACTGGGTAGACGGACGCTGTGGCTTGACGCCGGGATTGGGGTAGAAGTGCGGGTCAGAAAGACGATGGAGCTTCGTCTGCCAGTTCTAACACGTCTCGGTACAATGCTGGATTCAGGTGAAATCCCTGGGCGACGGCGGCGTCGAGCAACGGCTGTACAGCAGAGATCAGGCCAGCGTGCTTGCCGCGCAACAAAAGGCCAATCGTGCCCACCACCGCTAATCCCAAGGACTCGGCCAATTGTCGCGCCTGAAGATCGTCCAGGCCGGCCACGCAGCCCTGATGGGCGCGGGCATAAGCAATTACGGCTCGTTCGCCAGGCCCCAGGCGGTTGGGCGGTAAGGACTCGATCAAATCCTGAGGCACGGACACAAGTGTAGCCCAGGCTAGACTACGGGGGTTGATCGTGTCCCGGCGAAGAAGTCGCCCCATATCCAATTCCAGCGTGACGGCATCGGGAACACAAACCGGATCAAAAAGCGTGGGGAGCAAGTCATGCCGGCCAATACGGCCCAGGTAGAGCAGCAGAGTCGTATCGCAGATGATAGGGCGTTTAGCCACCAGCCATCTCCCGGCGCAGATCGTCGCCGCTGATCTGCGACACCGGAATACCGTACTCGGCGCACAGATCGAGAAAGGCGACCCGGGGCAGGCCGACCATCTCTGCCGCCGCGCCGGATGACAACTTGCCTAACTGGAACAGCATCAGGGCAGAGTACAACCGCAGATCGCGGGCCAGTTCCTCTGGCGTGCGGTTCAGCATCTGCCGGATCTCGCTTGGGAAATGGATGGTCACAGCTTCTTCCATATCTTCACCTGCGTTTCTGCTTGTGGGCGAGTACCAGGGATCGCCCTGAAAGATTATAGCACACTTGCATCCGGCAGGCAAGATATCATGGCCAACTGCGGCCTGGCCCAGAGGGTAATACTCGCTACAACCGGAAGCAGAGGAATCAACCAATCACCGAAACGCTCAAGACACCTTCCCCACTGCACCTCCGTGCCGAACTGCCTCATTATCGCAGGGGCACCCAGCTTTTGCAACTATCACATGACCATACTATATACAAGGGTGCAACAACGATGTGGAACCATCTCCTGGACGTCTATGGTGAAAGCCGGCTGAATCCCGGGAAGCCAGAGTGCCTGTTCGCCGAGACACTGATATTCAATGAGGGCTGGCTGCTGCGCTCCGTGCTGAAGGCGTGGAAGACGAACTCGACGAGCGGCAGATTGCCTTTCCTGCCCTTCCCGACCGAGGCGAAGATCTACTCCGAGGGGCAACTCCGCACGCCCTTCAAGGCCCGGTTCAGAGGAGATCCCCAGGCAGAGACCCATACCCGCGTCGACGGCATCGCTGGCTACTTTTCGATTGCAGCCGGCACCAAGACGGGCATCGAGCTGGCCCCGGGTTGCCGGTACGTTGCCGTCTTTGAAGCCAAGCTGTACAGTCCCATCGGCAAAGGCGTCAAGCACGCGCCTGGGTATGACCAGGTCTCTCGTACGGTTGGCTGCCTCATCCACGCTCTGCTGCAGGCCAAGGCGAGAGAGGGAAATGAGGCGCACATCGTAGTCCTGTACCCCAAAGATAATCTGGACATCAGGCCCAGGGAGTTCGACAAAGTCCACATCAGAGACCGGATCAGGGAGAGACTGGCGGGGTACATAAGCGCTGGCGGCTCCATCCCCGAGATCGACCGCTTCGAGGCTGACTGGGAAGAGACATTCGGGCGCATGGTGGTTCATTTCGAGACCTGGGAAAAGGTGCTGGACGGGACAGAGGATAGTGAGCTTGACCGGTTCTATGAGCTGTGCAGGCAGTTCAACGGTCCGCCGCCGCAGGAAGCGCTTCGTCCGCAGGAGGGCACACACCGGGACGGTGGCACAGTGGCACAGTAGACAGCCCCTCGGCCCCCAAGGACGAAAAGAATGCTCCAGTTTCGGAAAGCTGGACCAATCTGGGGTAGCACACAGTCGGCTTGATTCCTGCTGTTGTTCAGGGAAGCGTACAACGGATGGGTGGGATGAGCGGATCCTCGTTCCCCGTCGTCCCAATCCGCCAATCCTGCCCATCCGCTGTTATTGGTCAGAGGTCGCATCAGCTCAGACTGGTCCAGTTTCGGAAAACTGGACCAGTCTGGGATAGGTTCCTGCTGTTGTTCAGGGAAGCGTGCAACGGATGGGCGGGATGAGCGGATCCTCGTTCCCCGCAGTCCCAATCCGTCAATCCTGCCCATCCGCTGTTATTGGTCAGTGATCGCATCAGCATAAACTAGTCCAGTTTCGGAAAACTGGACCAGTCTGGGAGAGGTTCCTCCTGTTGTTCAGGGCAAGGTACAACGGATGGGCGGGATGAGCGGATCCTCGTTCCCCGCAGACCCAATCCGCCAATCCTGCCCATTCGCTGTTATTGGTCAGAGGTCGCATCAATTTAGACTGGTCCAGTTTCGGAAAACTGGACCAGTCTGGGTCAAGTTCCTGCTGTTGTACAGGGAAACGTACAACAGATGGGCGGGATTGGCGGATCTTGGTGCCTCGGTGTCTTGATCCGCCAATCCTGCCCATCCGCTGTTTTTGGTCAGAGGTCGCCACGCGATAGACTGGTCCAGTTTCGGAAAACTGGACCAGTCTGGGGTAGCACACTATCCGGCAGGCTCAGCGGACTGCAGCGGATGCCGCTTGACGGCAAGCACCTCCCTGTGCTACAATGACCCCCAGCTTGCACCCTGACCCGGAGCGAAAACCCCATGAGCCTACTTGATTTCATCCGCGAGATGCCCAAGGTAGAGTTGCACGTGCACCTGGAAGGAAGCATCAGGCCCACCACGCTGCTGACGCTGGCCGAGCGCAACGGCGCGGCCCTTCCAGCGCAGGACATTGACGGCATGCGCGAGTTCTACCGCTTCACCGATTTCGACCATTTCATCCAGGTCTATTTCACCATCTGCGGCTGCCTGAAGACGGTGGATGATTTCAGCCTGATCGCCTACGAGTTCGGCGCCGACATGGCGCGGCAGAAAACGCGCTACGCGGAGGTGACCTTTACGCCCGATACGAGCGTGCGCAACACAGGTCTGCCCTTCGACGAGATCCTGGCCGGGCTGAACGACGGGCGGGAGCGAGCGCGGGCCGATTTTGGCGTCGAGTTTAGATGGGTGCTGGACATCGTGCGCGACAATCCGGCCACCCGGTTCCAGGTGGCCGAGTGGGCAGTCAGCACCAGGGACCGGGGCGTGACCGGCTTTGGGCTGGGGGGCACGGAGGCGGGGCATCCGCCGGAGTGGTTCGTGGACGCCTTTGCCACAGCGCGGGACTCGGCTCTGCACAGCGTGCCCCATGCCGGCGAGGTGGCCGGGCCGGAGAGCGTGTGGGCGGCGATCCGCCTGCTAAAGGCGGAGCGGATCGGGCACGGCGTGCGCAGCGTCGAGGACCCGGCGCTGGTGGCCTACCTGCGGGAGCAGCAGATCCCGCTGGAGGTGTGTCCGACGAGCAACCTGTGCCTGGGAGTATATCCGTCCTACGAGGCGCATCCGGTGCGGTGGCTGTGGGACGAGGGGCTGTATGTGACGGTCAATTCGGACGATCCGCCGATGTTTAACACGGACCTGGTGGGCGAGTACGAGGCGCTGGCGGAGCATCTGGCGTTCACGGCGGAAGAGTTGGAGAGGCTGAGCTTGAACGCTCTGCGGGCCAGTTTTCTGCCGGATGGGGAGAAGGCTGAGATGGAGGCGGACTTTGTGGCCGAGTTCGCGCGGCTGCGGGCTCAGTAGTAGAGATCTCACCGCGAAGACGCAAAGGCCGCAAAGAAAACCTCAAAGAATTCTTGTTTCTCTTTGCGTTCTTTGCGTCTTCGCGGTGAAGGTACCAGTAGCCAGCAGCCGGTCTTTCGCCGGGGCAGAGTTTGACAAGCGAACAGAGTTGGGCTACAATGCGCTCCAAGGTTGCCGCGGTAGCTCAGTTGGTAGAGCATTTGACTGAAAATCAAAGGGTCCCCAGTTCAAGTCTGGGCTGCGGCACTCATCAAAGCTTCATCGCAGCACGCGGGCGTGGCTCAGTGGTAGAGCATCTCCTTGCCAAGGAGAAAGTCGTGGGTTCGAATCCCATCGCCCGCTCTGGCGATTCTGGATTGGTGGTTCTGGATTGCCTCTCGGAAACTACCTCTCCAGTCACGGATCCAGAGTCTACAACTGGTACGGCGACGTAGCCAAGTGGAAAGGCAGCGGTCTGCAAAACCGCCATCACGGGTTCAAATCCCGTCGTCGCCTCTGAGCAGAAGGGCTGGTAGCATCCTGCTATCAGCCGTTTGCTTATGGTGTGGGGCGGTGGCGGAACGGCAGACGCTGCGGACTTACAGATTGAGCACCAGGGTAGGAAACTCCCTGCGTGAATTCGGCCAAACTCGGGGGAACCTCAGCACGTTAGGGTGGTGGCAATCCCGAGCCAAGCTTCTTGCCGGTAACGAGTCACGGCAGTTTTTCTCAATGCGAGCGCTCTGTGAAACCAAGAAAGTATACAGACGAGCAACTGACAGAAGCTGTCGCGGAGAATTACTCAATCAGGGCAGTACTCAAGAGTATCGGTCTAGCTCCGGCTGGTGGGAACTATGAGTCCATCAGAAAACGTATCCAGGAGCTCGGCCTGGATACGTCTCACTTTCTCGGACAAGCTATCCTAAGGGGCAAGACGCGCACGTATGGCACCCGCCCCCTGGAAGAGGTCCTTGTTCACAAGAAGCTGGAAAACACCTGGCGACTGAAGAACAGACTACTTCAAGAGGGACTCAGAGAGCACCGCTGTGCTCACTGCGGAAGCACTGAGTGGCTAGGTGAACCAATTCCCCTGGAACTCCACCACCGAGATGGAGATGGAGACAGGACCAACAACACACTGCCCAATATTGACCTCTTGTGCCCTAATTGTCATGCTCTGACTGACAACTACAGAGGCAGCAAGAAGAAGGTGTAGAGACTTGACGGTCGAGACCTAAGGTGGGCACCTAAGGTCAAGGGAAAGTCCAGACCACGAACCTCGATGTAGTTCAGCCGGGGGTGGCGAAAGCCATAGTGGTACGAAAATCCGCTGGGGTAATACCCCGTGTGGGTTCGAATCCCACTCGCCCTACTTGTTTTGACCCTCCCCCATCGGGGAGGGTTTTTTTTATTCCCGACTGTTATGTCTGAGAGTTGACCCTGGTATGGGAATGAGGTATGATAGTCCACGACAAGCCAGTCCACACCCATCCGGCGAACAAGGGATGCAGCTACCCTACATGATGGGCGAAGGTCTCTGACCGAGCCCTGGGCACGCAAACGCCTCAGTCACAGACCACCGGCGAACAAGGGGTGCAGCCCCCCTTCTGGCACAGGCGGGGATTGCTGCGGCCTGGCAATGACAGATCGATCATTCACTGTAGTAGGGAGACCCAATGACGATTGACTGGAACAACGTGCGGTTGACCGCGCTGACCTCGGCCGCGGGCTGAGCGTCGAAGCGGTCGCCTGACGACCTGGCGCAGGTTCTGCGCCCACTGTTAGAGACATTTCCGGCGGAGAATTTCCCCAACCTGTTGGTGGGCTTGAGCTCGCCCGACGATGCGGCCGTGTACCGGATCAACGACGACCTGGCCCTGATCTTTACCACCGACTTTTTCACGCCGGTGGTGGACGATCCGTACACCTACGGCGCGGTGGCGGCGGCCAACGCCATGAGCGATGTCTATGCCATGGGCGGGCAGGTGGTCCTGGCCCTGGGCATCGCCGCCTTTCCACCCAACCTGCCCGCGCCGACCGTCAGCGAGATCCTGCGCGGCGCGGCGGAAAAGGTGGCCGAGGCAGGGGGCGTAATCGCCGGCGGACATACCATCGACGACGACGAGCCCAAGTTCGGGCTGGCGGTGATGGGCACGGTGCATCCCAGCCGGGTGGGCATGAAGGGTGGGGCGCAACCGGGCGACCAGTTGCTGCTGACCAAGCCGCTGGGTGTGGGCATTATTACCACGGCGGCCAAGGGCGACGCCGCGGATCCGGCCCACATGGAGGCGGCCATCGAGTCGATGTTGGAGCTCAACCGGAAGGCGGCGGAGCTGGCCCAGCAGGTAGATTTTCACGCCATCACCGATATCACCGGATTTGCTCTGCTGGGACACAGCTGCGAGATGGCGGCACCGAGCAGGGTCCGATTCCGGTTTCACTATGACCAACTGCCCTTCCTGGCCGGGTCGAAGGCGTACGCCGGCCTGAATCTGTTCCCCGGCGGGGCGTGCAACAACCAGCGGGCCTACGAGGAACAGGTCTCCTTCAACGGGCTGTCGGAGGAGATGCAGTTGCTGTTGTTCACGCCGGAGACCAGCGGCGGCTTGCTCATCGCCCTACCACCAGCCGAGGCGGACCGGCTGGAGGCACTGTGCCAGGAGGCAGACCAGGCGGTGTGGCGCGTGGGCGAGGTGGTCGAAGGCGAGGGGATTGAGGTGGTCTCGTAGGCTCCCTGGGACCGGGCGACAGAGACACGGAGAGCGCGGAAAGCCCCAACCCTGAGACCCCCAGAGGCAGGATCCTCCGGGGGTCTCGGTTTGGTGGCAAAGTGTGTGCTAGCAAAACGATATCCTTGCCAACGCGGCAGCTTATTGCCGGTGCGACCCCCCTCCGCCAATCAGCAGGGCGGCGCCTTTGGGTGAGCACTGATACTCATAGAACTCAGCCTCGGCAGCGGATGAGGCGGCAAAGACTGGGTCGTCCTGCATCTCCGCGCAGGAGGCGCTCGGGGCCCCGGAGCCAGCGGTGCTGGTGAATAGCTGGGGGGTAGACTGGATCATAAACCAGCCAGCCTCGACCTCGCTCCAGGCGCTGGCATTCACACCCCTTTCATCAAACGTGTCCGCCCCGGCAGCCGCCCCAGGCTCACGGGCTGCAAGCCTGAAATGACCGAAAGACCCAGCGCCGTTGAAGGGTTCGCCAACGGCTCCGGCCTCGCGGGCTGCAAGCCTGAAATGGCCGTAGGACCCAGCGCCGCTGAAGGGTTCGCCAACGGCTCCGGCTTCGCTGGCAACCAGATGGACAATGCCATAAGGCCCGAAGCCATTGCCCAGTTCGTCACCGGATTCACTTGCTACCAGATTGACAATGCCGTAGGGCCCAAAACCATTGCCCAGTTCGTCATTGGGTGCTGTGGCCACGTCGCAAGCCGACACGGCCATGGCTCCTGAAAGAACGGCCAGACAGACCACCAGCAGCCGCCACATCGGTGACCGGTAACCCGATCCCCCGCCAGCCTGCCCTTTCCCTTTCGAGGTGGACAGGTCGATCCCTTGTTTCTCATTCATCGTGTGCCTCCTTCAAGAGTTTGGTTGATACTACTCACATGAACGGAGGCTGGCCGCGTTTTCCGGCAGCGGTTCTCTGATCGCGAGATCTGACGTGCGAGTTCTACTGCGGCCTGATCGCCATGGAAAGCGGCCCAACATCCTCTGACCGCAGAGGAAACAGAGGACCTGATCGTATTGCATCAGGTCCTCTATGTATTCCATGCTTCGTGAGGGAATCTGCCGTTCCCTCGGGGGTCCTTCAACGGTAGTCTTGATGCTAGTTCACGCCACAGACATGAATATTCTAGCTGCTCGCATCGGGTCCGTGACCCGATGCCAAACGCGGAAACGAGCAGAGACCGCCAGGTCACAGGCCTGGCTTGAGCAGAGAAAAGCCAATATCTATTCTATGAAGGGTCAGTACCGTGGTGGTCCGTCCACCAGGGCTCCCTCTTTGTATACTGTGATCCGCTCACTATCCTGGAAAACCGTAATGTCGTCGAGTGGGTTCCCATCGATGACCAGAATATCTGCCAGCTTGCCAGCCTCCAGCGTGCCCACCTGCTCGCCCAGGAGACAGCAATCGGCGGCATTCTTGGTTCCGGCGATGATGGCTTCCATTGCCGAAAGGCCGCCTTCCTCCATCATCAGTTGCAGCTCGACAGCGTTTGTGCCATGCATGCCGGCGATGAAAGCATCGGTGCCTAGCGCTACTTTGACGCCTGCCTCAGAAGCCCGGCGAAAACTCCCCTCCCCCTCCTTCGCCAGCCGTTCTGCCTTGCGTCTGGACGACTCACTGAGACCCGCCGTATCCCGCTGATCTGACAGAACCTTGGAGATGTGCAGCGTGGGCACCAAATAGATCCCGGTTGCCAGGAATAAATCGATGGCCTCCTGATCCAGTACATCGCCATGCTCGATAGAAGTGACTCCTGCACGCAGGGCGCTTTTGATGCCAGCGTTGCCTTCGGCATGGGCCATCACCCCCGCGCCGCACCGGCTGGCCTCTTCGACAATCACTGCCAGTTCCGATGCGGACCATTCCGCAACAAAGGGTGAACCCTGAGGCGCGACGACCCCACCTGTGGTAAAAATCTTGATAAAGTCCACGTCCTCACGGAGCACCTTGCGCATCGTCTTGCGCACCTCCTCGACCCCATCGCAGACGCGCCAGGCATCCTCGTTCAGGATCTGCGCCCCGGAGGGAAAGCGCAATTCCATAAGGCCGCCGGTCTGCCCGATCATGCCCGAGGCGACGAGCCGGGGGCCAGCAACGAGTCCCATCTCGACTGCCTGGCGGATTCCGGCATCGGCCCCACCTGCATCACGGATGGTGGTGAACCCTGCCCGCAACGTCCGTTCAAGATTCTGGGCAGCCTGAAAGTAGGAGACGGCCTTGGGCGTGAACAGACGCTGTTCCAGCGATGCTGAGGTGGCCATGATGTGTACGTGGGTGTCGATGAGCCCTGGCATTACGGTCTTGCCGGAAGCGTCAACAGTCTCTGCTCCATCGGGGATCCTGATGGCCGCTGCTGGGCCTGCTGCAGAGATCCTTTTGCCTTCGACAAGGACGACTGCATCCTCGATGGGATCGCCGCCGTGGCCGTCAACGAATAGCCCTGCTTTTATTGCCTGTACCATAGATCCATCCTTTCTCGATCGCGGCAAAGCCCTTTGCCTGACCTGCATCGAGCCTCATGCCTGAAGCCGTCCAGTGGATGAGGGCTCAAGGGGCGCAAAGCTGCCGCGCGCTCTCCTTGCATTCGATCGCTGCCGGTAGAGCTTGATTTTTCCAGACTCGAGCATTATAAGGGCAAAACGGCGCTCTGTCAAAACCATCGGGAGGAACACAATTGAAGCCAAGGGGAGATTGCCGCGCCCGCCCGCCTGGATCTGGGCTGGAGTCGCCAGGGCAGCTCCACCGCCTGATTTGACAAGGATACCGCCCCCTGGTATAATCTCTGGTGCTGGTCAAGTTAATCGGTTTGGCATCGTTCACCGCTCCGATTCACGTAATCGGAGGCGGTGTTTTTTCATGCCAATCTGGGCCAGCTCACAGGTGAATCACCTGAACCTATCAGAGAGTCAAGAGTGCGACTTGGCTCAATGCAGTCAAGGAGCATTGCATGAGTTTCAAACATTTCAGTCTAGATCCGCGCATCAACGCGGGCATCCGGGCGGCCGGGTACACCACGCCGACCCCAATCCAGCAACAAGCGATCCCCGTCGTGCTCAGGGGGAGCGATGTACTAGGGATAGCACAGACCGGTACCGGAAAAACCGCGGCCTTTGTCCTGCCCATTTTACAGCGGCTGACCCAAGGCCCACGGCGCCGGGTACGGGCCCTCATAGTAGCGCCCACCCGCGAACTTGCGGAACAGATCCACCAGGCGAGCGTCGATCTGGGCAGGAAAACGCAAGTGCGCAGCGTCACCGTCTATGGCGGCGTCAGCAGGAACCGCCAGGTCGAGAAGCTGCGCCGCGGCGCAGAGATCGTCGTCGCCTGTCCGGGCCGTCTGCTCGACCTGGCCGGCGACCGCAGTATCGACCTGTCCCACGTCGAGGTACTGGTCCTAGACGAAGCCGATCGCATGTGCGACATGGGCTTCCTGCCCGACATTCGTCGCATCCTAAAGCTGGTTCCGAAGCAGCGCCAGACGCTCTTCTTCTCGGCCACGATGCCCCGGGAGATCCGGCAGCTGGCCGACAGCATCCTCAGAGACCCGGTCACGGTCCAGATCGGCATGATTGCCCCGGCCAAGACCGTTTCCCACGCGCTTTATCCCGTATCGCAAGGACTCAAAAAGAACCTGCTGCTGGCCACTCTGGAACAGACGGCTACGGGCCGCGTGCTGATCTTTACCCGGACCAAGTATCGCGCCCGTAACCTGGCCCGCGACCTGGAAAAGCGCAGGTACCGCGTGGCGGCGCTGCAAGGCAACATGTCGCAGAACAAGCGCCAGGAGGCGATCAACGGCTTTCGGAACGGCAAGTACGACATTCTGGTGGCCACCGACATTGCGGCGCGGGGCATTGATGTATCAGATATCTCGCACGTCGTCAACTTTGACATGCCTGACACGGTGGATGCCTACACGCACCGGATCGGCCGCACCGGCCGCGTCCACAAGAGCGGCGAGGCCTTTACCTTCATGGCGCAGGGCGATGAGCCCATTGTGCGCGAGATCGAAAAGCTGCTGGGCAAGCGGATCGAACGGCGGCAACTGCCCGGATTCAACTATGGCGGTTCTATGCCCAAGGGCCAAGCGCCGCGAAACCGCTCGAACCAGTCGCGAACGGCACGAGGCCGCAGTAAGCATCAACGCAGAGCCACAGCTCCCCTCGGCAGAAGTATCTAGCGAACGCCCGGCCGAGATGGGCGCCAGAGCGCTGGACTTGGATCGGTAAAATCCATGGTCCAGCGCCATCGCCCGTCCATATCCGTGGCGTGAAGGATGGGGCATTCAAGGGCTTGCCCGGATCCCCGTTCTTGGGTATAATGCGCCCATCTGAAGCGAGGCACAGGGCAGGGTTGTCGCGTGCGTCATGCGCCCGTGTCTCGCGGCGGCAGACACAAGGTGCTTATGGTCTCAAGGTCGAGCTCGCTGCTGTTGACAATTGTCCTCCTGGGCGCTTTGCTTCTGCCAGGCTTTGAGCACCCCCCAACCGCGCAAGCCGAAGGCGAGCGGCTGGTGCTTGCCTTCTACTACCCCTGGTTCGACGGCAACACCTGGAAGGGCGGCAAAGTGCCCGACCTGCCCCAGACCCTCTATAACTCGGACGACACCGGGGCCATGGCCCGCCAGATCGATCAGGCCCAGGGGGCAGGGATCGACGCCTTTGTGGTGAACTGGTGGGGCAAGGGCAACCGTACGGAAAAAAACCTCAAGGCCATGCTGGACATCGCCGGCCAGAAGGGCTTCCGCCTGACGGTGGACTTTGACATCAACTCGCCAGTCATGAGTGGGGTGGCCAGTTACGCCGACAACCTGCGCCACCTGCACACCATCCACGCGGCGCACCCGGCCTACCTGCGGTTCCAGGGCCGGCCCGTGGTCTTTTTCTACAACGTTTCCCGCCTGCCGGTGGGTACATGGCAGAGCCTGCGAGACCAGGCCGATCCGGAGCGCAAGGCCATCTGGATCGCCGAGGGTGTCGACCTCAAGTACCAATCGGTCTTTGACGGGCATCACCTGTATAGCATCACCTGGCCCAACCGCATCCCGCCGGCCCAGATTCTGCCCAAGTGGGGCGACCGGGTGCGCGGCTACAACCGCCAGAATGGCACGGCCAAGCTCTGGGTGGCCACGGTCATGCCCGGCTACGACGACCGCAAGGTCCGGCCGGGGAACGGCTTTGCCCGCTCGCGGGATGGCGGAGAGTATTACAGGCAGACCTGGCAGGCGGCCATCACCAGCAAGCCGCAGTGGGTGGTCATCAATTCCTTCAATGAATGGCCGGAAGGATCCTACATCGAGCCGAGCCAGGCATTTGGGGGACTGTACATGGACCTCACGCGGGAATGGGCCGGCCGGTTCAAAGGAGCGGACTTTGGAGCCCAGCCTGCCGCGGCTGTGTCATCGCCTACCAGCACACTGCTGCCATCCACACGCGCACTGCCAGCCCCTACGGCTCTGCCGCCAACACCCACGCCGGTCCCACCGGTGTATGTCATCGAAGGCAAGGTTCCTCTGGAAAGCCACGACCTGGGCCAGAAATGTAGTTATGTCATCTCGGAAGAGAATGGACGCCGCGTGTGGCTCATGTACTGCTCCGCAGAGGTGGGCGCGTACCGGTTCAGTCCGGCAATCCACTGAGCTTGGCAAGCCAACCCAAGTGAGCTCACAATCAGAAAACCGCAACCGAGGTTCGTTGTGGGTGCTCGGGCATTGACACGAGAGCGTGGGGCACATGTTCTGCGCGGGTCATATTCCAGGCGCTGGTGGCACCGACGCCGGCTGCGGTCTGGTACACCCAGGGATGGGACCTTGTTAGGATTCAGGCTTCTCCAGTGGGGCGCCGGTAGCGGCGGGCGGGAGCGTGAAGCGCGGCGCGCAACGCATCCAGACCCGCGGGTGAGAGGTCCCGCCACTCCCCTGGTTGCAGGTAGCCCAGTTCCAGGGGCCCGATGCTCACGCGTACGAGCCTGAGGGTGGGATGGCCCACGGCGGCGGTCATGCGCCGTACCTGGCGCTTGCGACCCTCGGTCAGTACCAGGCGAAGCCAGGCGGTTGGCACGCTCTTGCGATAGCGGATGGGTTTGGACCGGGGGGGCAGCAGGGGTGCTTCGGACAGCAGCGTTGCCTGCGCTGGGGCCGTGGGACGACCTTTTACCACCACACCACACTGCAGAGCCGCCAGGGCCGAGGCGTCGGGTACACGTTCCACCTGGGCCAGGTAGGCCTTGGGATGGCGGTAACTTGGATGGCCAAGGCGATGAATGAGCCAGCCATCGTTGGTCAGCAGCAACAGGCCCTCGCTGTCCCAATCGAGGCGGCCGGCAGCATAGATGCCGGGCACGTCCACATAGTCGGACAGCGTCGGGCGCCCCTCTGGATCGGTGAAAGCACAGAGCACACCGTATGGTTTGTTCAACAGCAGATAGCGGCAGATCTGGGTCAGAGGCAGCGGTTTCCGATCTACGGTGAT
>Ga0209013_10003312_pt1 | contig 14323 bp, 10 predicted proteins | sample Cruoilmetagenom2_FD_187291 | JGI IMG/M metagenome (GOLD analysis project Ga0209013, IMG submission 187291) | Oil polluted marine microbial communities from Coal Oil Point, Santa Barbara, California, USA - Sample 2 (SPAdes) (version 2) | ecosystem: Environmental > Aquatic > Marine > Oil seeps ... | reverse complement strand
TCACAGCAGCTAAAGCTGCCGCATTATTTGCCTGGGCTGGTGCTGATAATAGTAATCGTATTGGCGGGCTGGTGTTTAATGATACAAACCATATGGAAATACGCCCCAAAGGCGGACATCAGGGCGTACTTCGGTTTCTTAAATTGCTGGCCGACTTTCACAATAACAAAGGGCATAATAATCCCCCCTCTGACAACTCAAACTCCAGCCAGTTAGATATAGAGCTATTATTCGCCCGAATTCAAAAAGTTATTAATACTGGCAGTATCGTTTTATTAGCCAGTGATTTTATTAATATCAACGAGGAAAAGTTAAAACATATCCGTTATATTGCCCGTCATAATGATTTGCTAATGACACATATTTACGACCCGCTGGAAACTGAACTACCACCACCAGGCCAATATGGGATCAGTAATGGTGAGCAGTATCAATTACTGGATACTCACAACCAGTCACTGAGAAAATCATTCCAGGAATTATTTGAAAAGAAAGTTGAAGAAATTGAGCAGTTTTGTTTACTGAATCAAATTCATCTTATCAGTCTGGCAACCAATGATAATGTTGCAGATAAATTTCTGGCAACACTTGGAAAAGATTCCAGTGTCCGGCGAATTGCCAGGAGTCGACACTGATTATGTCTACGCCTATAGCATCAACAGCACAATTTGATCCCGCTAAACTGGCTGATATACACTTGCCTGGAGCCATTAACTTCTGGCCGATAGCCCCTGGATGGTGGATCTTATCGGCATTGATAATCCTTGTTCTATTAATCGTCTTTATTAGAAAAGCTAGAAAATCGCATACAGCGCCGAAAGGTCCGGATTTAAAAACTCAGGCTTTGAATGAACTCAGAGCAATAAAATCCTCCTACAAGGAACAGGGTTCAGCCCATAAAACTGTACAGCAATTATCCATATTTTTACGACGCTATGCCTTGTCTCTCTACGAAAGAGACAATGTGGCATCATTAACTGATGAGCAATGGCTCAACTTACTTGATTCGTTACTGGATGAACAAACTGAAGAGAAGAAATTCAGCCAGCCTTTTACTAAAAATTTCTCTCAGTTATTGACCGAAGCACCTTATCAATCTGCTGACAGCCCTGTTGACCCAAATTTACTGGCAGAACTTTTTAACTTATCAGAGACATTAGTAGAAACACATCATCAGGGGTCAGAACATGTATAGCTTTGACTGGCCAATGATGTTTTTACTCCTGCCCTTGCCTGCCGTTATTTACTGGTTAAGCAAGCCTGCCAGCAGCAGCGAAAAACAAGCGCTTAAAGTTCCCTTTTATGAGCAGCTGCATAGTCTGAGCAATCACTCGCCAACGCAACAGAACACTTTTTTTTCAGCAATAACAGGTCTGTCTTTTCTAGCCTGGATTTTTCTTATCACTGCCAGCGCCCAGCCGAAGTGGTCTGGCGAGGCTATTTCTATTCCTGTCAGCGGACGCGATCTGATGCTGGCAGTCGATATTTCCGGCAGTATGGAAACAGCGGATATGTTTTTTGCTCAGGATGCCGTTGATCGGTTAGTCGCAGTTAAATCCGTTCTGGTACCTTTTATCAGAAAACGTGAAGGCGATCGTTTAGGTCTGATTTTATTTGCTGATCATGCTTATTTACAGACGCCACTGACATTTGATCGGAAAACCATTGAACAGATGCTTAATGAATCATTTATTGGCATGGCTGGAAAAAAAGCAACAGCTATAGGCGATGCGATTGGTCTGGCCGTCAAACGTCTCAAGGATTTACCTGCGGATCAAAGTGAGTCCCGGGTGTTAATTTTATTAACCGATGGTTCAAATAATGCAGGTATTGATCCCATCACCGCAGCCAAATTAGCTAAACAGATTGGTATAAAAATTTATACCATTGGTTTTGGTGCTGATGAAATAATTGTGCGTTCCTTTTTTGGTCGTCAAAGAGTTAATCCATCCCGGGATCTGGATGAAAACACATTGACCAAAATTGCTGAATCAACCGGTGGACAATACTTTCGTGCACGTGACACCAAAGAACTGGAAAAAATTTATCTGACCCTGGATCAACTGGAACCGGTAGAATCTGACAATCTGACTTACCGTCCCAGTAAATCACTCTTTTACTGGCCCCTGGGTATTGCTTTTTTTCTCACACTATTTGTTTTATTAGTCAAACATGGGAGAAAAAATTAATGTTAAACACATTTCATTTTCTTCGCCCGGAATGGTTGTTACTCATAATACCCGTTGCCCTGCTATTGTTTTTCTTTGTCCGGCAGGCAAAGCAAAAAAATGGCTGGGAAGCAATTTGTGATCCATCACTGCTGCAATATCAACTAACACAGCAAACAGCTACTTCAGCTCAATCTGCTCGTTTACTGCATTGGATAATAGCATTTATTTTTCTGATAGCTATCATATCTCTGGCAGGCCCCTCCTGGGAAAAAAAGGATCAACCTGTTTTTCAACAAGGAAGTGCTCTGGTCATTATTCTGGATTTATCTCTTTCCATGAATTCCAGGGACATAAAGCCTTCCCGAATGGAACGGGCAAAACTTAAAATCATCGATATTCTTAAACAAAAAAAAGAAGGCCAGGCTGCACTGATTGCTTTTGCAGGTGATGCTCATATTGTCAGCCCTCTGACCATTGATAACAAAACCATTATATCTCTGCTGCCGTCACTTGATAGTTCTATTATGCCAATACCGGGCAGTCATATTACTGATGCAATGTTAACCGCAGAGCAGCTTTTAAAAAATTCAGGATTCGTTCAGGGTGATATTTTACTTATAACTGATGGTATGGATTCAAGTTCAGAAACAAAACTCAATAAACAGGTTAAGAGGCTTTATAATCAAGGTTATCGATTATCGATTATCGGTGTTGGCAGCCGGGCAGGATCGCCTATACCCATGCCGGGTCAGAGCGGTTTTGTCAAAGACTCATCCGGTCAGATTGTGCTGAGCAAATTAATGCCCGCACCCTTAAAATCTTTATCTGATACCGGAGGTGGTTTATACCATAATCTATCCTTGGATGATAAAGATTTTAAGGCATTACTGGATAAAAAATATTTAGGTAACAAGAATATACAGGAACAGGAAAATCAGGTTGAGCAATGGGTTGATGCTGGCGCTTATGTCACCCTGCTGTTAATTCCTTTTGCTCTGCTGTTTTTTCGTAAGGGTCTACTTGCTGTCACTCTGTTTATGGTGATTAGTCCCTCTATTTTTTCTGAACCCGTTCTTGCCAGCCAGGGTGCTGCCAGTACTGATGCAATAGAGAACGTTAACAAGTCAAGCAATGATAAAATCATTAACACCTGGAATAATCTCTGGTCAACACCTGATCAACAGGGACAAAAAGCCTTTAATAATCAGAATTTTAAAAAGTCAGCTGATAAGTTTGTTAATAAGAACTGGAAAGCCGGTGCTTACTACCGCTCTGGTGAATTTGACAAAGCAGCTGAACAATATACCCAGTCTGATGATGCTGCCAGCCTATATAACAAAGGTAATGCACTGGCAAATCTGCAAAAGTTCGAACAAGCAATACAGGCTTATGATGCCGCATTAGAAAAAGAACCTCAGCTTGAAGATGCAACAAAAAATCGTGATTACCTGAAAGAATTACTAGCCCAACAGGAACAGCAAAAATCAGATCAACAACAATCTGATGACTCTAAACAAGCTGATGACTCTGAACAAGCCGAAGACTCTGATGAACAGTCTGACTCTCAGTCACAAAAGCAGGATCAGAAACAATCTGATAGTTCCAATAAGCAGTCAAAGGAACAGCCTGCGGATCATTCCGAGCAGGAGAAACAACAAGACCAGTCTGAGTCTGGTGATAAAGAAGATAAAAGCAAGGATTCACAACAACAAGATGGCAATCAGAGCAAATCTGGATCCGAACAGGAAGCCCCATCAGAACAAGGGCATAATGAACCTGTTTCTCCTGAACAGAATAATGAAAAAGATGGTGAAGATAAAGAGTCTTTAACCGATAAAGAGTCCTCAACCGATTCAGATAAACCCGAACAGCAGGCAGAATCAGAACCGCAACAAGAAGAAGGTAAACAGGAAGGAATTCAGGATGCCCCGCAGGAAGATGTCTTATCAAAATTAAGCCAGGAAGAACAACAGTCACTTAAACAATGGCTGCAGCGTATTCCAGATAATCCTGGACAGCTTTTGCGAATAAAGTTTCGTAACAATTCACTTCTTAAGCAAAGACAGCAAAATGCACCCTCGCAATATGAAGGAACCCCATGGTAATGAAAAAACAACTACTGCAACTGAAACTATCAGCCATACTCTTTCTATTTCTACTGATTCAGTCTACCTACCTATGGGCAGAGGTAACCGCATCAACAGGTCGTAGCGTACTCGGTATTGATGAAACCATTGTTTTGGAAATCAAATCTGAAAATAGCTCAGGTGAGCCCGATCTGAGTGAACTGGAAGAAAATTTTCAGATTTTAGGTAGAAGCCAGAGCCAGAACTATAGTTTGATCAATGGCCATGCATCCCGAACACATATATGGGGTATTACTCTATTACCCAAAAGAACGGGGGAAATTACCATTCCTGAAATCAGGGTTGGTGATGAAACAACAAAACCAATCCATCTGGTGATCCAGAAACAATCCAATTCACCCGGAGTTGATGGCAAAGATGTTTTTCTTACCGTTAGCATAGTTGATAATAAAACAGAAGACTTATATGTTCAGCAGCAGATAATTATAAAAGTTCAATTGTTTCACAGTATTCCCTTTAGTAATGCTTCATTAAGCGAGCTTGAGCTCGACAATACTGTTGTGGAAAAGCTGGGTAATGACAGTAACTACAACAAAGTCATTAATAATAATCGTTATAAAGTTATTGAGCGAAATTATGCAGTGTATCCACAGCAAAGCGGCCAGTTAATCATTCCAGCTATGACTTTTACAGGTAATGCGCAAATCAGTCAGAATTTCTCTTTATTCTCAAGACCTGGACAACAGATTATCAGCCGGACAAAACCTCTCACTCTTACCATTCTTCCTATACCTGAAAGCTATACGGGAAAGAACTGGCTGCCCGCTGAAGAAGTACTTATTGAGTCAGAGATTGTGGATGATATTAATTTAATTCATACCGGTGAAGCGATTACACAACATATTGTTGTCCGGGCAACCGGTCTTTTAGCTTCACAATTACCGGCAACGAGTGTGCCATCATCCAATTCAATAAAAACCTATCCTGATAAGGAAAAGCTCAGCAATCAAATCATCGGGGGTAAAGTTGTTGGCCTGAGACGTGATACAATCGCAATTATTCCATTGCAAGCGGGTCAGTTTATTTTGCCTGAAATTAAGATTGACTGGTGGAATACAAAAACCAATCAACAGGAAACGGCCATACTTCCGGCACGAACTTTACTTGCTCAAAGAAATCCTGATCTTGCAAACAACAGCTCGACTCCCGCAGTTATTGCTGCTGACCCTAAAGTGCAAACACCAATAATCACAAAAAATGATGCTGATAATACTGACCCTGAAAAAATCATTGAAAAAATAATTTATAAAGAACCCGCTTTCAGCAAAAACCCCTGGTTCTGGATCAGTTCAGGTCTTTTGATTATCTGGCTGATAACATTGATTTTATTGATTATTGTATCGACAAGAAAGAAGCATTCAACTATCAATTCATCAACACAGAAAAGCTTAAATAATAGTGACAACAATCATGAAAAATATTTGTACATACTCTATGAGCATTGCCGGGAGAATGATGCAAATCAGGTAACCACAGCTTTGGTTCAATGGGCAAAATATTATTTTAATAAACCGATGTTATCAGGTTTATCTCAAGTAATTGAATTAATAGATAATGAGGAACTTATCCATGAAATTAACAATCTGGAAGGTTCTCAATACTCTGTAAATAAACAAAACTGGAATGGTGAGGCTCTGACTTTAGCTGTTACTCATTTTGTTGAGCAGGAGAAGACTCAGAGAGAAACAACTGAACAGGCGGCTGAACAGAATTTTTCTCCTTTAAATCCATAAAGGGGGGGCGTTCAACAAGTGGTGTGGTATAAATCGTGTTTGGCAGAATGGAGCACATCTTTTATTTAAACATTTTTCCTAAAGAAAAGAATTCAGACAAGAATAAGAGCAGAAAGATTAAAGCAATAATATTGGCGACCCATTTGAATCTTTTTATATATTGAGCTGCTTTTATTTTATCAAAATCATTCTGGGATGAAGTAACATCTGCTTCATTTAGAACAGATACAGGAGAACTTCCTGAGGTATTTTTTATCTGTTTATTTATTAGTTTTATTATGCTGTCGGCAGCTAATTGTCCTTTAATGCCATTTCCAAGGGTTAATTTTTTATGGTTATCCAATTCTGCTGTTATAGTAAAATACAGAGTAGCTGAAGTTCCCTGACCACTGCTCATTGTTGTTTTTTTTGAGATTTTGCGTATGTGTGACAGGCTGACAGTTTTTGTGGAGTTACGGAAAATCGATTGGCTTAAGACTTTGATACCACTGGAATCAATCAGAACCTGAAGACTATTGCTAAGTAAATGAATGGAAAAGCCAAGCAAAGCAAAACTTACCAGGCCAAAAATCAGAGACATAAAACCAGTAATACCTGCACTGAAGAAAGATGAACTGCTGCGCTGCATTTCAGACCAGGTTTCATAGCCTAGAAAACCTGTTGCACCAAGAAAAATCAGTGCAAAGACAAACAGGCCTCGGCCAATAGAAGTATTTCTGGAGCGGGGGTAATTCAGCTCCAGAGAACGGGTATGCTGCTTAATCTGAACCTGTTCCTCGCTAATATCTTCAATATCAATTTGCGGAGCAGAAGCCATAATATGTAAATGACTGGATTCCGGTTTGTTAAGTTTGAATGCGGGAATATCAAATTCACGATCCAGACTAATTTTAGCTTGTTTATATTGCCCTTTTATATGCACGACCCAGCGATAATAACTTCGACCTTCTTTAGCTTCAGAATCATTCAGCCCCTCATCTATGGGACTTTTAAACTTTAAACGTATCCCTTTGGCAGAAGGTTCATAGTCGACTGCCGCATGCTTTTTCCAGACTATACTCTGGCGATGAGATGAATTTTTACCATTGCGTGTAATAGTATGATGGATACAGTTAATGCTGACGTTAAACTCATATCCGGAATGCCAGCTAACCGGAAGTTCAAGAAAGCCGCCCACTTCCCCGCCAATCGAAGCAGGATAGGGATCCAGAGTCAATGATAAACGTCCAAATGCAGACCATTGCTTATAGGTTTTATATGCCCAGAACATCATAGTGATACCTGCCAGAGGAAATAGAAGCACTAATAAAACAGGATCTAAATGATCTATATTCCAGCCATGATAGGTATCGGAAATTGCAAAAAAGGCAATGGGAAATGAAATGGCATTCCAAAATAGGGTAAAAAACAATGCCAGGTAAAAAGCACCTCGTGCATTGGAATTTATCTGTCCATTAATCCAGTCTTTTTCATCCAGCCAAGGACTATTGAGGCTTGTGTTATCCAAGAATCTTCTTCACTCGTTTCAAAAGTTCATCAGAGGTAAAGGGTTTTTCCAATATAGTTTTATATAATGAATCATCCTGATAATTTAAATGACGATCGTCACTAAAGCCACTGGTAAGCTGAATTATAATTCCATGATATTGCTCAGAAACAGTCTTTGCTAATTGATAACCATCCATATCAGGCATAACTACATCACTTATCATCAGGGCAACCTTCTCACCTTCATTCTTATATGATTCAAGTACATTCAATGCAGCTTGCGCACTTTCAGCCGTTATGACCTGGTAACCATGGAGTGTTAAAACTTCTTCGCCTAATAATAATAAAGAAGGCTCATCATCAACGAGCAATATTAATTCACCATGTCCATTTAAAATTTCAGAATTCCCTTCATTCTCCTTTATTTTTTCTACAGATTTTCCGGTAAAATGAGGAAAAAACATAGAGAAACGGCTACCATGCCCAGGCTTGGAGTAAACATCAATTGATCCACCTGCACGTTGAACAAAGCCATAAACCTGGCTCAAACCTAAGCCGGTACCTATATCATCTTTAGTGGTAAAAAAGGGATCAAATATCTGATTTCTGGTTTCTTCATCCATACCAATACCTGTATCGGTAACTGATAAATGCACATAATCACCTGATTTGAGGTTTTGTAATTTTGCCTGTTCCTGGGACAGAGTGACATTTTCAGTAAGGACAGTTAACAACCCGCCTTTTGGCATGGCGTGCATGGAATTAATACATAAATTAACCAGAACATCTTCCATATCACCTTTATCAAACCAGACATGCCATAAATTTTCAGCTAACTTATATTTCAGTTCAATTTTTGATGTCAGGCTTTTGGCCAGCATATGATGGCTGTCTCTTAACAACTCATTAAGGTCAACACGCTCAAATTCCATTTCTTTACGTCTTGAAAAAGACAATAGTTTTTGCGTCAGTTTTTTTCCGCGTTCTCCTGCATAATGAATCTCATCAACATACTTAGTCAACTTAGGGTCATCTTTTGCCTTCATTAATATAAGATCAGAATATCCCAGTATCACACCAAGCATATTATTAAAGTCATGAGCAATTCCACCGGTTAATTTACCCAGGGCATCCATTTTTTGCGAACGACGTAATTGTTCTTCCTGATATTTTTGTTCTGTTCGGTCAAAACAGGAGCAGATATAACGTTGACTGTTATTTTTCTCAATGCTTAATTTTGTCAGTGAGAGACGTATGGGAAATATTGAGCCATCTTTATGCTCTGCATCCACATCAACAAAAAATTCACTTTCATCCTGTCTTCGAATACCGATCAAATCAAAAACATCTTTTTCTTCATTCCGCTGATTATCAGGCATTAAGGAATATAAACTTGATGCAGAAAATAACATGGCAAAAGATTTTCCCTTAAGCTCTGAAAACTGATAGCCGAATATTTTTTCCGCAGCAGAATTACAGGTAAGTACCAGCCCCTTGTCATCAATGGTAATCACCCCATCAAGCATATTGTTTAATATTTCACTTTGCTCCTGTTCCTTGGTCAGAAGAATCCTTTCAAAATTCTTTTGCTGACTAATATCCCGAGCAATACCTTCGACTGAAATAACACAACCCTTGTCATCAAAAACAGGGACTTCAGAAATACTTAACCAGATCTTGTTACCATTTTTATGATATACCTCTATTTCATAAGAAGCTTGTCGTTTACCATTAATACTATTTTCAATATAATTTCTAGCCTGTTCATTATTCGGATGTCCGGTAAAAAAACTATTACAATCTATTTTAAATTCGTTAATAGTGTAGCCCAGAATATTCGTCACTGATTTTGTCGCATAGGTATAGATTCCGTTGCAATCACGTGCATAAAGAAAATACTCTCTACTTAAGCCCTCTACCAGTCGACTAAATTTCACTTCACTTTCAAGTAAGGCATTATGAGCCTGTTTAACCTTTTCTTCTTCCTTCTTAATGCTTGACAGCATTAGGTTAAAATCCTGACTCAATGCACCAATCTCATCATATCGGTTTATAATACATTTAATATCACGTCTGCCTTTAATGACTTGTTGTAAGGCAAAAGCCAGCTCACGAATAGAAGCTGTCAGACCCCTGGCAATAAACCATGCGAAAATTATTCCAATACTAATGGCTATCATGGTATAAATCAGACCATTTGTGGTCACCAGATTCAGACTATGAACAATTTTATGCCGATTCACTCCGACTCTGGCCCAGCCTATTTGCTTGTCTTTGATCATGACAGGTGCGGCAACATCAATAAATGAAGGGTTATTGATAAGCAGTCTGGTTTTTGATGGACTGCCGAAGAGCTCCTGACTAATAGCATCTTTAATGTATAAGCCAACTCTTTCTCTATCCGTATACCCCAGAACCTTGCCGTTCATATCCAGAAACATGGCATAGTCCAGTCCCGGAAACCGGGATTGGGAACGAATGACTTCTTCTATACCAACAATATCGTTAGATAAGATCCATGAAGTACCATTGGCAGCCAGCGTCTCTGCCAGCCCCCTGGTCTGAGAGGTATTTTGTTCAATCATGAAGTCACGCTGACGTCCAACCAGGTCAAAAACAAAAATACTCATAAGAGCTGCATGAACTAATGCAATGCCCAGTATAAGCTGTCGCGCAACGGTTGCTGTCCAGATTTTTTTTAATTTACGTATCATATCTAATGAATCGGTCTGACTTTTTTTGCAAATTGTTTTACAAAATCACGAACGGGTTGATAGGTTTTATTATCGGCTTTTTCAAAATGGGATAAATGCATAGTGGATAAAATTACCTTACCCTCTTCAGTGTTATGAAAATCAAACATTAACTGACTGACTTTAGTCAAAACAGATTCTGCTACGCCGGGTAAAACAATCAGACTATTATTGGGTAAATAGGGCGTCTGCCAGATAACTTTTAATTCCCGTTCAAGTTCAGGACGTTCTTTTGATAAAGCTTCCCATGGCGGGGGCCAGGTTGAACCCGCCACTGTATTTTTCAGATAAACATTCATAATTGACGACTCCTGGGAACCTACATAACGATTATCCAGGTCTTTCATTACATCAACACCATGTGTTTGCAAATAATATTGCGGCATCATCGTAGCGGCCAGAGCAGTTGGAGCCGGGTAGCTAACCGGTTTCCCAATAAGATCCGTGACTTTTTCAATACCACTGTCCTTACGCACTAAAATAATGCCGCGAAAGTTTTCATCATCTGCCATTTTGCCAAAGACCTTATATCCTCTATCAATAGCATTTATTGTCTGAAACGGATTAGGCAGAGAAAAATGAAATTGATTGGAATATAATTTTTTATCATAGGATGCATAGTTTCTTGACGCCTCCAGTTTAAACTGAGCACCAGGCACATTATCACTGAGATAGTCCATCAAAGGAGCGAACACTTCCTGTAAACGTTGTGGATTATGCAGCGGATGCACACCGAATATGTATTCAGTTTCCATACCCTTTGGCGGTGTGGCTGTAAATTCTGGTTTATAGGAGGCAGGTTTATAAGAGTCGTCCTCAGTATCACTGCAGGATGTGGTTAAAAAGGAAGTACTTATAAAAAGTAACAACATCACTTGTGTAAGAAATTTAGGCAATATAGTGGCTTTCATATTAATCTAAAGAGTACTCTTTAAATTTTCTAAAATTCGACTGACATCGGAGATATTCATGGGTTTGGTTAAGATGTCGATAACATTCAAACCATATTCCCTGGCAAGTTGCTGAGAAGCTTGCAATATGTCCTTATCAAATCCGCTCATAAGAACAAGTGCCGCTTTATTTTTCATGTTCCCAAGTTCATTAATAACCTCAATTCCATCAATATCCGGCATAGTCAAATCAAGAAAGATGATATCGGCTGATTTTTGATGCTCAAGAAATTTTCTCGCTTCAGTAAATACTAAGGTTTTGTAACCAGCCATTTCGCCAACTTCAGCTAACATTTCGGCTAATTGAGTATCATCATCAATAATTATAACTTCAGGCATTACTCTTTGTAATTTCCAGTAAAAATGACACTCGTATAAAGAAATGTCACTATTGAGTTCAGTATCGTAGAAAAAGTATAATTGCTAAGTAGTTTTTGTTAATTCATCAGAACACTGGGAGACCATTATTATTCTTAATACGGCAGAGATTAGCTGGCTCGAAAGTGGCGAACCCTATTCTGAACAATATCAGGATTATTATTTTTCCACTGATGGTGGATTTATTGAAACAGAATACGTTTTTTTAAAACATAATGGTTTTCCCCAACGTTTTTTTGATTTGGTCAAGCATCAGGTACCAACTACCTTAAAAATTGGTGAAACGGGTTTTGGTACTGGTTTAAATTTCCTGATCAGTGCTTATCACTGGTTACAGATAACTGATTTAAAATGCACGCTTGAATACACTTCAGTAGAAAGATATCCTCTAAAGAAATCACACTTACAGCGAGTCTATACAACTTTCACTCAGCAATGGCCGCAACTGCAAACCTGTTGCGCTGAATTTCTGGCACAGTATCCTGATAACTTTGACGGAACAAGCAGACAATTACAATTTGAATTATTTGACCAGAAAATCCGTTTAAACCTGCTGATTGATGATGCAACAGAGGGCTTAAAACAGCTATTACCCACTCATAAAAGCACTATTGATGCCTGGTATCTGGATGGTTTTGCACCGAACAGAAATCCCGAGATGTGGCAGAGTGAACTGTTTGCAGCAGTCGCAAAACTCAGTAAACCCGGAACCACATTAAGCACGTTCACAGCAGCAGGTCATGTACGTCGGGGCCTGATAGAGGCAGGCTTTGATATGCATCGGGCTCCGGGATTAGGAAAAAAAAGAGAAATATTGTTTGGGGTTCGGAAATGACGGTTTTAAAACGTGCTGAGGATGGGACTCCCATCCTCAGCACTCACAGCATCATGTTCCTCACTGGTGGTGATCAGGAGCAAAAACATGAGCAAGCTCAAGAGCAATTGTATCCATAGTTCTATTGCTCTTATTTTTGCTTTTGATCTTTTACCATAATAGAAGAAATGATATAGGAGTGATTTGGAGTGTCGGATGGCTGATTAGGGGATTGCCCAGGCATGGATGCCTGGGCATAGCGGCGCATGGACGCGCTCGAAGCGTCCCCTAATCAGCCATCCGACACTCCAAACCACGCATTAACGACAATATCATTCCTGAACACCCCGATACTCATCCATCTCATCAAACTTCAAATATCGATAAACATCAGCTTCAGCACCCTCAAGTACTTTTACTGCTTCCAGATAAGCATCCGGTGTAGGTAGCTTACCCAAGGTGGAGACAACTGCTGATAATTCAGCTGATGCCAGATAAACCTTGGCATCTTTACCTAAACGATTCGGGAAGTTACGAGTTGAGGTGGAAACCACATTGGATTCATCAGCTACCCTTGCCTGATTCCCCATACACAAAGAACAACCCGGTAATTCTGTTCTGGCTCCGGCGCGGCCAAAGATGCTGAAAATCCCCTCATTGATCAGCTCTCTCTCATCCATTTTAGTTGGCGGAGCAATCCATAAGCGGCCAGGGATGGCACCGGCACCGCTATCCAGATGAGCCTCTAGTATTTTTGCAGTAGCACGATAATGTCCAATATTGGTCATACAGGAACCAATAAAGACCTCTTCTATTGTTTGCCCGGAGAGTTCAGATAAAAGTTTGACATCATCCGGATCATTTGGACAGGCCAGAATGGGTTCTTTGATCGTATCCAGATCAATTTCTATAATATCAGCATATTCAGCATCTGCATCGGGTTCCAGTAATTGCGGATTGTCCAGCCAGTTTTGCATGCCGTCAATTCTGCGCTGCAGCGTTTTAGCATCCTGATAGCCTTCACGTATCATCCAGCTTAATAAAGCGATATTGGATTTAAGATATTCAATAACCGGCTCTTTATTTAATCTTACGGTACAACCATTAGCAGATCGTTCTGCAGATGCATCCGCTAATTCAAATGCCTGTTCTACTTTCAAATCAGGCAGGCCTTCTATTTCCAGAATTCGACCGTTGAAGACGTTGATTTTACCTGACTTATCGACAGTCAACTTACCGTCCTGTATCGCCTGCCATGGTATGGCATTGACCAGATCACGTAAAGTAATTCCGGCTTGTAAAGTCCCCTTAAAACGAACCAGTACTGATTCTGACATATCCAGAGGCATCATCCCCATAGCTGCCGCAAAAGCAACCAGCCCGGAACCTGCCGGGAAGGAAATTCCTAAAGGAAAACGGGTATGCGAATCACCACCAGTACCAACCTGATCAGGTAATAACATACGATTCAGCCAGGAGTGGATAATGCCGTCACCGGGACGTAAAGAAACGCCGCTGCGCTGAGTGATAAATGTTGGCAGACTGCCCTGCAATTTAACATCAATCGGCTTGGGATATGCGGCAGTATGACAAAAGCTCTGCATTACCAGATCAGAGGCAAAGCCCATACAGGCCAGTTCTTTTAACTCATCCCGGGTCATCGCACCGGTGGTATCCTGAGAACCGACGGTTGATATTCGAGGTTCACAATAAGTGCCGGGTCGAATGCCTTCCACACCACAGGCTTTGCCCACTATTTTCTGAGCCAGCGTATAACCTTTGCCGGTTTCTTCGGCAGCTTCCGGGCGGATAAAAATATCTGTTGCTTCCAGTCCCAGGGCTTCACGGGTTTTATCCGTCAAACCACGGCCAATAATTAATGGAATTCG
>Ga0209013_10003311_pt1 | contig 14323 bp, 9 predicted proteins | sample Cruoilmetagenom2_FD_187291 | JGI IMG/M metagenome (GOLD analysis project Ga0209013, IMG submission 187291) | Oil polluted marine microbial communities from Coal Oil Point, Santa Barbara, California, USA - Sample 2 (SPAdes) (version 2) | ecosystem: Environmental > Aquatic > Marine > Oil seeps ... | reverse complement strand
TCCAGTATCCACCCATACTCCAGACGTATGGGACCCATCGGTGAGTACCATCGAACACCGGCCCCACCACCCTCACGAAGATCTGTCGGGTCGAATGTTTCATCATTCCCATACACGTTGCCCGCATCAACAAAGAAAACGCCCATCAGTCCGGCATCCTTGACCAGAGGGATGATCCACTCAATATTGAATTGAATAAATCGAGTTCCCCCGATGTCATCACCATTTTTATCTTCAGCATGGATATCACGCCAACCAAAACCACGTACCGAATTCATACCCCCCAGATAGAACCGTTCATAGTCGGGCAGGAAACCGGTGGAATGCTCATGCACATACCCCCCTTTCCCATGCAGCAAGCCGACGGTACCAAAAAACAGGGGATAGTACCACCCTGATTCAGCAACATATTTAGTGAAGCCGACATCGCCGCCCAATCCCGCATATTCAACCGAAACGCTGTCGAGCGTCCCCTCGGTGGGGTTAAACATCCGATCCCTCGAATCATATTTCAAGGTGACCGTGGTGGCGCTGGTGACATTCGTTCCTTTACTGTCCATGACCAGGTCGGAAGCGTCATGGTCGATGTTTGAAATATCACTGACGTCATAGGAATAGGACCAGAATAGCCTGGTATATTCAACCAGCATGGTTCCCAAACGAAGACGGCCGCCCACACTCGATTTATCATAATCGTCATAATCTCTCTTCTGGTTATAGATATCGAACCCGGCCGAAATGGACTTGTCAAAAAGATATGGCTCCGTAAAACTCAATGAGTAGGTGCTTGATTTCATGCTGAAGGTCGTTTTCAGCTGCAGGGTTTGACCGCGCCCGAATAGGTTATTCTGGGAAATGGCCGCCGTCAGATAGCCATAATCGACACTGCTGTATCCGCCGCCGAACATAAAATTGCCCGTTGGCTTTTCAATGACATTGATTTTCAAGAGAATCTGATCATCGGTACTCCCCTCGACGGTATCGACCCTCACATCTTCAAAAAACTCCAGTCGGTACAGGTTTCGGATACCTCTTTTGAGTCTTGTCCCGCTGAAAAGCTCCTGTTCGTAAACCCTTAGTTCCCGCCGGATAACCTTGTCCCGGGTCTTGTTGTTACCAGTGATGATGATGGATTCAAAATAGACCTTTTTTCCCCGCTTGATCACATAGTCGATGTTGACTTCAAGATTCTCGAAATCCTTACTGATACGGGGATAAATATCCGCATAGGCATACCCTTCATCCGAATAGAGATCCGTAATCGTCAGGATATCGTTTCTGACCACTTCACGACTGTAGAATTCGTTTGTGGTAATTTTCAGCTTTTCCATCAGTTCAATTTTAGGGAAAATAAGATCCCCTGCGACGCTCACCTTGCCGACCTTGAACTTTGAGCCTTCATTTATTTTAATTTTGATAGATATCATATCCTCTTGATATTCAACGATGGGTTCTGCGATCTTTGCTTCGATAAAACCATTGTTTTGATAAAAACTACGCAGCTTGACGGTGTCCTGGTTCAATACTTCCTTTTCCAGTTCACCCGAGTTTGTCAACCAGCTCCAAAAACCTTTTTCGTTGGTTTTCATCTGTTTCTTGAGTTCTTTGTCCGTATAAACAACATTCCCTTCAAAGGTAATTTTCTCTATTTTGACTTTTTCACCTTCTTGGACCAGAAATAGCAGATCCCCCTGATTGTGTTCCAGTTCCTTGACCTCATAGTCCACGGTTACATTATGATAATTCTTTTCCTTGTAGAGATCTTCTATACGAAGGAGATTCTTCTGTATGGAAAAAATATTAAGGATGGATCCCGATTTAATGTTGAGGGCGTCCATAATTTCCTTATCATCGTAAATGTTATTACCCTTGAATTCAATCCGCCGGATGGTCGGCTTTTCCTGAACATAAAACGTAATGGCCTTACCAAAGGGGGTGTCTTTGGATTCAATGCGGATGTCCTCGAAGTAGCCCATGGAATAGATGGACTTCAAATCACTCGAAAGTCGACTGGGAACATAAGCATCACCCGGTTTTGTATTGATGTAGCGTTCGATGGCGTCAACTTCGATGCGTTTATTGCCGGCAACAGTAATCTCAGCGATCTTGGTGCGCTCAAATAACTTGAAACCAATGTCCCGAGACACCTTCTGCACACTCACAAGCAGATTCTCGATACCTTCGATTTCCAGAAAAAATGTACTGGTCCCTTCTATCGTAAAGGGTTCAATGACTTTCACGTCCAGGCTGATCTTCTGCCCGATACGGGTCAGGCTGCCCCAGACAATAAAATCAAGCCCTTGTTTCAGGCCGATCCGCTTCGCATCCAGTTCTTCCGTAAGCGTATTCGGCCAGGCTGCAATATCCACAGGATCGGGTTCAACGATCACCGCCCCTTCACGTTTCAGGTTTTCTTTGATCAGATTGGGAATTTCAGTTGAGAGGTAGGACAGGTCCTCATGGGCATTGATTCGAAACGGCAGGACAGCCACTTTTTTGGCACTCTGTGAATATACACAGGGCGGAAACAAGCAAATGAGTGCAATACATACCATCCAACCTCGTTTTAGCATAAAGGGGTCCTCAGCACTTTTCCACAAATTGCCCATCGGCAATGGTCACACAGCGAGACATGAAAGCAGCCAGTTGCATGTTGTGTGTCACTACAACCATTGTCATTGAATATTCCTGGTTTAACTCTAAAAGCAACTCGTGAACCTGGTCGCTGTTCCGGGTATCGAGATTCCCGGTGGGCTCATCCGCCAACAGAATCCGGGGTCTCATAACCAGAGCCCGTGCCAGAGCAACCCGCTGTTGTTCCCCGCCGGACAGCTTTCCAACTTGATGATGGAGCCTGTCCTGAAGTCCTGCACGTACCAGTATGGTCTCTGCTGCCTCCCTGGCCTTTTCCCTGGAATATCCATTGATCAAAGCCGGCATCGAGGCATTCTCCAAAGCACTGAATTCCGGGAGAAGATGATGGAACTGGAACATGAACCCCACCGATTTGTTTCGGAATCGCGCCAGCCTGCTGTTGTCGAACAGCAGGACATCTTCACCCTGAAAGTATAGCTTTCCCCTGTCCGGGCGATCCAACGTACCAAGGATATGCAAAAATGTGGATTTCCCTATCCCGGAAGCGCCGACAATGGCCAGCGTATCACCTTCATCCAGTGACAGGTTCACGTCCCGCAGGATTTCGATGGGTGCGCCGGTATTCTGGAAACATCTATAAAGGTCTTGGACCTCTATAAACCTTTTCTTGGAAAGAGCAGGCGCAGCAATGTTTCCGTCTATCCTTTTCACGTTTTGCCGCCCGTCATCAACCATACCGAATCGCCTCGACAGGATCGAGTTTGGATGCCTGGCTGGCCGGATAAAGGGTGGCCAGAAAGCATATCACCAGTGCGGACAAGGCAATTATGATGACATCCATGATATCGAGCTTAACCGGCAGGGTTGTCAGATAATAGACATCCCCCGGAAGCTCGATGAATTTGTATTTTTCCAAAAGCCCACACAGGATAAACCCGATCCCGGTTCCTAAAAATGTGCCGATGGCACCAATGATCATGCCGTTGAAAACAAAAATTTTTCGGATCGATTTATTCGTTGCACCCATTGCCTTCAAAATTGCGATATCTTTGGTTTTCTCCATCACCATCATAATCAGGGTGCTGGCAATATTAAAAGCTGCCACCATGATTATCAGGGCCAGAATTATGAACATCACCGTTTTTTCCAGCTTCAGGGCCGAAAACAGATTGTGGTTCATCTGCATCCAGTCCCGGACCCAGAAGGGATATCCGAGCTTTTCGATAATCTTTTTCGAAATTTCCCGGGCCTTGTAGATATTGAATACCCGCGCCTCGATACCGCTTATGGTATCCCCCATCCGGAGCATCTTCTGGGCGTCTTCGATGCGGACATAGGCCATGGAACCATCGTATTCATACATGCCGGTTTCAAAATAGCCGAGAACCTTGAAGCGACGCATGGCCGGCACATGCCCGATGGGAGAAATCATTCCCCGGGGCGTTATGATATAGACACTGTCCCCCTTCAGAACGTGCAGGCTTCTTGCCAGTTCTCTGCCAAGAATGATTCCCGGGCCGGCGACATTGCCGTCTTTCAATGTCTTCGGTTCCGGAGCCGATTTCAAGGCCTCCGGGCTGACCCCTTTGATAACCGAACCCGCCGTCTCCGGATCAATTCCTCTCAGGACGGCCCCGGACACGCCGTGAGCCGATCGCAACATCACCTGGGAATAGATGAATGGTGTCACCGCCTCAATACCATCCGTATTCTGAACCGTATCCAGAACCTTCCGGTAATTGTTAAAGGAACCCGTTTGATGCATGAGCACGATATGAGACTCGACACCCAGGATCCGAGATTTCAAATCATCTTCGAACCCCGACATCACAGCAATAACAACGATCAGAGCCATGACGCCGACCGTGACGCCCGCTATGGAAAGAATCGTAATCATCGATATAAAGGACTGTTTTTGTTTGGCCTTTAAATATCGACGACCTATAAAATACTCAAAAGACATGCGTTTTGTTCTCGTCCTCGATCAATACGCTCCATGATCTTGTTAATCCATGCGGGTTGCTGAACAGATTGAGGTAACCCATTTCATATTAGGTGTCAAGTCCTATGCCAAATCTTAAGGGTTCTGGAACGGTGAGCATTTTCAGACTGAAGTGAACCAATGTTCCCTGGCCCTCAGTGCTATCGACATCCAGTCGGCTACCATAGTACTCCAGTATCCGATAAACAATCGACAGCCCCAGACCGGTACCGCTATGCTTGGTAGTATAAAAGGGATCGAAAATAGCATCGACATTCTCCGGCGAAATCCCCTCGCCATTGTCCGTGAGAACAATTTGTATCCGCCTGTTTTTTTGATGGACCATATCGACGGTAATCTGCCCTTCGCCATCTATGGCTTCCGCGGCATTGAGGAGAAGGTTCCATAAAATCTGACGGAGATGAATCGGGTCCACGTCCACGAATATGTCATGAATCAGGTTGCGTTCGATGGTAAGCTTCTCCCGGATTGTTCTGTTCTTCTGAAACAATTCCAGAATTTCGTTGATGGCCTCATCCAGCCGTATACTTTCCCGCTTGCCCGCCGGTGGTTTGGCAAACAGGAGAAAATCACTCACAAGTGACGTCAAGCGATCTGTCTCCCGTAAAACGATGCGCATAAGGTTATCGTGTTCCGGATCGTGGCGATTCTCTTCCCGCAGTACCTGGATAGACCCGGATAGGGATGCCAGTGGGTTTTTTATTTCGTGTGCCAGACCCGCCGCCATTTCACCCAATGAGGCCATTTTTTCCATCCGCTTTACGTGCTCCGACATGCGCTGAAGCTCGTTCCTGGACCGCCGGGTCTGTTCCGAAAGAAAACCGCTTAAAAATGCTACGGCATAGCATGCCACCGCCGTGATCATCACCTTGTAGAGAACCCGAAGCCAGCCGAATTCAAGTACCAGGGGACTGATATCCGCACCATAGGGCTGAATGAGCCCATAGTATTCGAGGCTGATCAGGATGACGTACTGAAGGCTGCATAAGCCGGCCATGACCATACTTCCCTTGAGAAAGAGCAGGACACTCGAATAGATGATGACCACCAGATAGAGGAACGAAAAAAAACTGAGGAAACATCCGGTTACGAGAACAATCAACGTCACAACGAGGGTGTCGATACCGATTTGAATATATGCGAATACCACTTTATGTTGAATGCTGGATATCGTTACCGAGTAAAAGAAAGACATGACAAAAATTGAGGCAATCAGCCCGTAAAGAAACAGGAGAGGGGGCGCCAGCGGAGAAACGCTCTCATTGAGTTGGAGAACAATGGTCGAACCCAGTAAAATAGATGTAAAAATAAGCCGAAAGAACATCAGCAGCTTGAGCTTTTGTTCGAGATTTCTTTCGGTTGACATGAAGATGTTTTTCATGAATGACCGATGGTGTTTATCCTGAAATGGCCCCGGCCATCTTAAATACCGGGAGATACATCGCGACCACCAGGCCTCCGATCACCGTTCCTAGAAACACCATCATAAAAGGCTCGATCATGGAGGTCAGGTTCTCTACAGCCTGATCAACTTCATCATCGTAAAAGTCCGCGATCTTGACCAGCATGGTATCCAGGGCACCGGTGGACTCTCCCACCGCAATCATCGAACAGACCATGTTGGGAAAGACGCCACTGTCGGACAGCGGGTCCGCCATGGTACGACCTTCTGCAATCCCTGATCGAACACTGTATATCGCCCCCTCAATGACTTTATTGCCCGATGTCTTGGCAACAATATCGAGGGCTTCTAAAATAGCAACACCGCTGGACAACATGGTGCCCATGGTCCGGGTGAATTTTGCCACGGCCACTTTTCGTAACAAAGGACCAATGACGGGCAACTTTAAGGCAATTGCATCAACAGTCAATCTCCCCTTGGCGGTTTTTTTATAGCGACCAAAGGCAAAGAAAAAGATCACGGCCCCGATGATAATATACAGAACGTTATCCTTAGCGAAATCGCTCATGGCAACAACGATCTTCGTGGGTACCGGAAGTTCACCGCCCAACCCTTCAAACATTTCCTGAAACACAGGAATCACGAAGACAAGGATGACGGCGACGACCACGATGGCAACAATGATCGTAATAACGGGATACGTCATGGCGCCCTTGACCTGAGCCTTCAACTTGGCAGCCTTTTCCATGTAAGCAGAAAGACGTCGCAGAATCGTGTCCAAAATACCGCCCGCCTCCCCCGCAGCTACCATGTTGACAAAGAGATTATCGAACTGCTTGGGATACTTGCGCAACGCTTCGGCAAGTGTCTGGCCGCCTTCCACCGACTCCTTGATGTCCTTGAGCATATTTTTGAAGGTCTTGTTTTCCTGTTGGGAATAAAGGATGTCAAGGCACTGAATGATGGGAAGTCCAGCATCGATCATGGTGGAAAACTGCCGGCTGAAGATAATGATATCCTGTTCCTTTATCGGTGGTTGAAGAAAGGCCACATTCTCGAACAGGTCCTTTGGTTTTTTCTTGATTTTTGTGGGTGTTATCCTGAGTTTTACCAGATGATTTCTGACGGCATCCTCACCGGCAAGATCGATTTCCCCTTTTTGCACCTCATTGCTTCTATTTTTACCTACCCACTGATAAACAGGCATAATCTTTCCCCCTTGTAAGGAACCTGCCGCAAAAACATACCACAGGGCTTAAGCCGGTTATAACGATGATATCATCCCGTTTGTATTGTTTATTAAGCCTGAATAACTATCACACTATGATTGAAACAACAATAGTTTTCGGAATTTATAACAAATGCAATCGTAAATCCGCCCCTGTTTACACATAGGGCATCTTTACAGGCGGAAACAACAGGTTTTAAAAAGTCGACCACCGATCTTTATCTTGATTATCACATGCGATTGTGTGTATAGTTAACGGCTGCTATTTGTTCCATAAAAATCATCATATATACAGTTATTCAGAAGAGTTACAATGAGGCTAATGGCATGACCAATGCGAAAAAATCAACGGTTATCACCTCCCACATCAATGCTGATTTCGATGCTCTTGCCTCCATGCTGGCCGCCCAGAAACTTTACCCAGACTCCCTGGTTGTCTTTCCAGGCTCCCAGGAAAAAAATCTGAGAAATTTCTTCATCCAGTCGATGGTCTATCTTTTGAATATCACGAGTGTCAAGGAGATCGATGTTTCCAAAATCGAACGTCTCGTCCTCGTCGATACCAAGCAACCCCATCGGATCGGCAAATTTGAATCTATTTTGAACCACCCCGACCTGGAGATTCACATTTACGATCACCACCCTCCCATGGAAAACGACATCCAGGGTCAGGTGGTGATCCAGGAGCCGGTTGGTGCCACCGTGACGCTGCTGACAGAAATTCTGAACAGTAAAAACATTGATATAACCCCCGATGAGGCCACCATCATGTGCCTCGGTATATACGAAGACACGGGCTCATTCACATTCCCATCCACCACTGAAAAAGACTTCAAGGCGGCTGCCTTTCTCCTCTCCAAGGGTGCCAACCTCAACATGATATCCAACCTCATCTCCAGGGAAATCAGTCCCGAACAGGTGGCCATTCTGAACGATATGATCCAGGCATCCACCAGTTATCACATCAACGGTATCGAGGTGGTGTTTACCAGCGTGACAAACGATCAGTATGTACCCGACTTTGCTTTTCTGGTACATAAAATGGTCAAAATGGAGGATATCGAAGCCATTTTTGCCATCGCACAAATGGAGAACAAGGTCTACATCGTGGCCCGTAGTAGAATACCGGAGGTTGACGTGGGGGATATTGTCACCAGCCTGGGCGGGGGGGGGCACACATATGCCGCGGCAGCATCCATCAAAGGCAAAACCATCACCCAGGTTGAACAGACGCTGCTGGAATTGCTCTTTGACAAGATCGAATCCAGGCGTCTGGCCAAGCATCTCATGTCTTCACCACCCCTCATGATCGATGAAGAAATCTCCTGTAGGAACGCCGCTGAACTGCTGACACGATACAATATCAATGCCCTGCTCGTCACTCAAAAGGAAAGTCGCACCTTATCAGGCATCATATCCCGCCAGATCCTCGAAAAAGCGCTTTACCATAAGCTTCACGACGTACCCGTGCGCGAATATATGACCACAGAGATGGTGTCCGTACCACCGACGGCTGATATTCTCGAAATTCAGGAAAATATTATCGAGAGCAAACAGCGGATCCTGCCGGTCATCGACCAGGGAATCATCGTTGGTGTTGTCACCCGAACCGACCTCCTGAACATTCTGGTCAGCCAGCAGAAGGTTGATGACAGGTCCACCATGCGCCAAAGTCAGAAACAGATCCGTGCCAGGAAGCGGAATATCCTGAACTTCATGAAGGAGCGCCTCCCTCAAAGGCTCCTGAATATATTGAAGGACATCGGCCGGGTAGCAGATGAAATCGATTGTGCCGCATATGTTGTCGGGGGGTTTGTCCGTGATCTTTTCCTGTACCGCCTTAATGAAGATATTGATATCGTTATCGAAGGCGACGGCATCGCCTTTGCCAAAAAGTTCGCGGACGGGGCAGGAGCACGAATTCATGCTTATGCAAAATTCGGTACCGCCGTTATCATCTTTCCGGACGGATTTAAGATCGATGTCGCCTCTGCAAGACTTGAATACTACAAGTTTCCGGCAGCGCTGCCCATCGTGGAAATGAGCTCCATTCGGTTGGACCTGTTCCGCAGAGATTTTACCATGAACACGCTGGCGATTCAGCTGAACGCCGATAAATTCAGCACACTCATCGACTTTTTCTCCGCCCAAAGAGATATCAAGGAAAAGGTTATCCGAGTACTCCACAATCTCAGTTTTGTCGAAGATCCCACACGGGTATTCCGTGCGCTCAGGTTTGAACAGCGCTTCGGCTTTTCCATTGGAAAGCTTACGGCGGGATTGATCGAGAATGCAGTTAAAATGAATTTTTTCAAGCGGCTCAGCGGCCGGCGGATCTTTACGGAAATACGACTGATTCTGGAAGAAGCGAACCCGACCCCCGCCATTGTCCGGCTTCATGATTACCAGCTACTGCAGGTGATCCACCCCTCTATAGCGCTTGACAATAACTTGATTTCATTATTAAATTCAACAAGAGAAGTCCTGGCATGGCATGATTTGCTTTTTCTGGAGGAATCCTATATAAAGTGGGCCATTTATTTTATGGTGCTCACCCAGCACTGTGACCAGCAGACTACCCGAGAAATCTGCGATCAACTGGAGTTGGCACCTCGTTACAGAAAAGTTTTACTGAAAGACCGTTTCATGACCGAATCCATCCTGAACCGGATGGAAAGAAACCTGCCGGAAAACGATAGTTTGCTGCACAAGCAATTAACCGGCCTGAGCATCGAAATGATCCTCTACATGATGGTCTGCGCCCGAAGTCGTCAGGTAAAACGGGCCATTTCGCATTATGTAACAAAACTGAGGCATGTCACCATATCGGTGACCGGAAAAGACCTCATGGAGCGGGGCCTGAAACCGGGGCCCGTGTACCGGGATATCATGCAGGCGGTATTGAACACAAAACTCAATGGCTTGGTTCAGACACGGGAAGACGAACTGGCATTTGTAAATGAATATATATCAAAATAAAATTAGGGAGGAGAACAGCTTTGACCACCAAGAAAAAACGTGTTTTAAGCGGCATGCGCCCCACAGGCCCGCTGCATTTGGGAAATCTTCATGGTGCATTATTGAACTGGGTAGATATGCAGGAAACGTACGACTGCTTTTTCTTTATTGCCGACTGGCATGCACTGACAAGCGATTACGAAAACCCCAGTCAAATATCCGGCTATACCCGGGAAATTATCAAGGATTGGTTGAGTGTCGGGCTGTCACCGGAAAAAAGTACCCTTTTCGTTCAATCCGATATCAAGGAACATGCTGAGCTTTTCCTGATTTTCAGCATGATCACACCTGTGTCGTGGCTGGAACGAAACCCGACATACAAAGACCAGATGATACAGTTGAACAATAAGGACCTGTCCACCTTCGGATTTTTAGGCTACCCCGTACTTCAGGCAGCCGATATCATCATGTATAAAGCCAATGCCGTTCCGGTGGGTGTGGATCAGGTGCCGCATGTGGAAATCACACGGGAGATTGCCCGCAGGTTTAACTATTTTTACGGCAACGTGTTCCCCGAACCCGAAACCATATTGACTCAAACACCGAAAATTCTCGGCCTGGATCGGCGAAAGATGAGTAAAAGCTACAATAATGCCATCTATCTCTCGGATAGCCCCGAGGAAGTGACGACCAAGGTGTCACAAATGATAACAGATCCGCAACGGGCCAGAAAATCGGATCCAGGGGATCCGGACGTGTGCAATGTGTATGAATTCCACAAATTGTATACAGACCCTGAAACCACCGCCACCATCGCCAAGGAATGTCGCAGCGCCGAAATCGGATGTGTGAATTGCAAGAAAATCATGGGCCGGAATCTACTGGCAGCCCTGGCGCCGATCCACGAAAAAAGGGATTATTACAATCATCATCCGGAGTTGGTGGCCGATATTATCGAAGAAGGTTGCAACAAGGCCGGCAAGGTAGCCTGCCGGACCATGGCCGAAGTCCGAAACGTTATCGGGATGTAAGCTCTCTCTTTGAGAAAAAGGTGTTAGCTGATAGCCATTAGCAGCTAATGGTTCAAAGTTTGACAGTCAGTTCTAAGGTCTTGTTTTGATCATTCGAATTTGGTTCCTTGGGTATTGCCCTTCGACCTTGCTCAGGGCGGTGAGTTTGTCGAACCGTTTAGGGTTTCGAATTTCGTGCTTCGGATTTAAGTAACTACCGCCATCGGCATAGCCAAATATCTCTGACTCCCGCGTAGCGGGATCTTGGACGGTCCCAAAAGACCAGGTTTTTAATGACGGAATAAAATGACACACACAGATACCCCATACGAGATAAAGCTCGATCAGGTTTTTGAAGGGCCCATGGCACTCCTGATTCATTTGATCAAAAAAAATGAAGTGGACATCTATGACATTCCCATTGCCATGATTACCCGGCAGTATCTCGAATATCTCGAATGGATCAAACTCATGAATATCGATTTTGCCGGGGATTTTCTGGTGATGGCATCCACACTGGCACAGATCAAGTCCAGAATGCTGCTACCGACCCACGGCATTGAAGACGAGGAGGACCCCCGCCTGGAACTAGCCAAACCGCTCAGGGAATACCTCGAAATGCAGTCCATCGCGGAGCAGTTGGCAAACCGAAATCTTCTGGGAGAACAAACCTTTGTCAGATCCTTTACAGAAGAAGGGTTTGAAGACCTCCAGGAAGAAGAGCCATACATACAGGTAGGTCTTTTCGAACTCATTGACGCGTTTCAAAAAATCCTGGCCAATATTCCGGAAGAACATCGGCTCGATCTATCCACCGATCGGATTTCCGTCAAGGAAAGAATTTCGGAAATTGTCGACATTCTCGAAAAAAAGGATTCCTTGACATTTTATGAGCTGTTTTCTAAAGACGCGGACAAGGGTGATATTATTGTGACCTTTCTGGCTCTGCTGGAAATGGTCAAGCTCAATTTGGTCCAAATTGTACAGCATGTTGAATCCGGCATTATCAGAATATTTTATGTATAATGGATGATTTAAAAAATATTATAGAAAGTCTTCTTTTTGTGGCTGATGAGCCCCTGAGTATCGAGCAGTTAAAGCAAGTCCTTTCTCTGTCCGATACAAAGATGATCCGGCAGGCCCTCAATGAACTCATAGCTGACTACGAGGGACGCCAGGGCGCCTTTACCCTGCACGAAGTTGCGGGCGGGTATCAGTTTCGTTCCCATCCTGATTATGTGCCCTGGATCAAGCGCCTTCTCCAGCCAAAGCCTTCTCGGCTCAGCAAGGCCGCTTTAGAAACACTGGCCATTATCGCCTACAAACAACCCATGATCCGTAGCGACATCGAGCATTTAAGGGGTGTCGATTGCGGTGGCGTCCTCAGAATGCTTCTTGAGCGAAAGTTGATCCGCGTGCTGGGCCGCAAAGAAATTCCCGGCCGGCCGCTGATCTATGCCACCACCAAACAGTTTCTTCAAGTATTCGATCTGAAAAACCTGAGAGATCTGCCCTCTCCCAAAGAAATCGAAGCCCTGGGAATAGAGACCATGGATGCAGTCGATCCAGAGGATGAAGCCGCCGATGCCACCGAGTCGGAGGATGACACTATTGTTGAGATCGATTCAGAGGATAAAACTGAGAACAAAAATCAGGGCACGCCCCTACGGCCGGAAAAGGAACCCACACAAAAAGAACTTGACGAAGAACCTCCCGACTCATTATAGTTGCGAAAAAATCAAGGGCGGTTAACTCAGCGGGAGAGTGCTACCTTCACACGGTAGAAGTCACTGGTTCAAATCCAGTACCGCCTACCAATAACATAAAGGGCTTACAAGTAGATATCTTGTAAGCCCTTTTTTAATTGGGTTTTAAGTGGTGTGATTTCTGTAAACCATCATTTTATAAGGGTTAAGTCGTTAGTTTTTGAGTTACATTACACAATGAATCGAAATAAAAAAGACGGATCATTTTTTGTGTAAGGTTTTAGAAGTTAATACGACGTATCAGATAACTGTCATAATTTATCCCAAGGTTGCATAAACAACATGGCAAAGGATAATCAATAGGTTGATATTATAACCAATATCATAGGAAAAACATCATTTCCTCGATATTCCACCAGGTTAATTCAAAGGATGGGGTCGATCATGAAAACAAACGAACGAACAATACATGTTGTCTTATGGGTTTGTTTATTCTGGGGAGCTACGGTTTTTTTAGCACCGGGCCGGTCCAACGCTACAGTGGATCATGGCATTTATGCTGAGCTACTTGAAAAATACACTCAGAATGGTTCGGTAAACTACCAGGGTTTTAAAAATGCGGAGATCAAGCTTGATCAATATCTCGAGGTTCTCGAGAAGGCCGATGTAAAGAAGCTTTCTCGTGACGAGCGGTTTGCATTTTATGTCAACGCTTACAATGCATGGACAATAAAATTGATCCTTACCGGTTATCCCGGAATTAAATCCATAAAGGATCTGGGTAGCATCTTTAAAAGCCCGTGGAAAAAGCAACTCGCCCGGATCGATGGGGATATCGTAACATTGGATCATATCGAGCATGATATCCTTCGCCCCGGCTTTAAAGACCCACGGGTTCATTTTGCCATAAATTGTGCGGCTAAATCATGTCCTCCGCTAAGGCCTGAACCCTATCGAGCGGACATCCTGGAGCAGCAACTGGATGAAATGGCGCGGGCATTTGTCAATGATTTCCGGCAATATCGTCTTGAGGGACGAACGCTTTACGTAAGCAGCATATTTAAATGGTTTTCAGAAGATTTCAATGACGATGTTGTCGGCTTCTTTTTGAAATATGCCAAGGAAGACCTAAAAAAACAGTTGGGAGACAACAAAAGTAAAATCAAAATAAAATACCTGGACTATGATTGGTCGCTTAACGGAAAATAGGGTGGTTCTTTGATTCTGTTGGCTTTTCGTGTCTTTACACTCGGATGAAAAACTGGGCCTTTCCCCGAAATAGTGGCGCATATAACCGTAATGCGGGCCGTAGTCAACTTATAAACCCTATCGTTGCAAAAGCCGGAGGGCTTCAGAGTCAAGGCGCCTGAGGGTGAAGTCGTAGTTTTTTACTTCGAACCCTCAGCAACGTAGGATCTGAAG